>JAEIGA010008656.1_pt1 | contig 15414 bp, 15 predicted proteins | sample 9270691 | NCBI WGS metagenome assembly JAEIGA01 (sample SAMN17057246, study PRJNA624740) | gut metagenome | biome: biome; isolation source: fecal sample | host: Bos grunniens | place: China: Xizang | collected 2019
AATTTACTACCAAACATTGACAAAGAAAGAGGGCGGGTTGTGGGATTTTTTTTGTTAATGACTTATAATTAACAAATTCATAACATTTTGAACATTAGTTGCTTATATATTCTATTTAACATAATATTAATTATATAACAAAATTTTATTTTTATGTTAAGTAGATTAAAAAATCTTGCAGATGCTATCTGTGTTTTATTTACTCATCGTACTTACATTAAGGTTGATTCTTCAACTTCTGTAAGTGTGTTGTTTTTTCATTGCTCAAGTGCTATTCATTTGCGTTACATTAAGAATCGCCAAAAAAATGGTGTTTTGATTACGATTTCTTTTGAGAAAGGTTTTAAACGTTTTTTTGTTGATTCTGATGATTTGGATATTCTTGAAGACAATTGTTACAAAACATCCCTTTATGATGGATTATTATTTTCTACTATTGATTCATCAAATGTAATCTGTTTTTTAACTCAATATTGTAAACCTTTAAATAGTTATATAAGATAATGGAAAATATCGATTTTTGGCAGACGTTTGTATCTGCTGTAGTTTCTTTTGTTTTTTCAATGATTTCTATGTTTAAAAAGAAAAAATAAGTTTATGGCACGTTTAAATAATATATTTGATAAGGTAACTTATTCTACCCCCAAAGTTACAACCTTTGACGGTTCGCATGATATTAAGACTTCTTTCAAGATGGGCGAAGTCTCTCCCCTTGAAGTTATGCCCGTTTATCCTAAAGACGTAGTTCAATTAAAGTATGCTCAACAAGCTCGCTTCTCTCCTCTCGTTGCTCCAGCATTTCAAAGGATGAGCCTTAAGCAGTGGTCTTTTTTTGTTCGTAACTCGGATCTATGGGATAATTTTGATAACTTCTTTACTGGTGTTAACCCTAAAACTGGTCGCACTGCTTACACCTCTCCCGATCCTGATCCTATTCATCCCCATTTTAAATTGGATTCTTCAACCCAGTGTGGTAACTCTTATTTTGGAGTTCGCTTAAATCTTCCCGTTGTAGATTTGTCAAAAATTGAACTTCTAAAAGACTTTGACGGTAATGTGTATGGTATAAATGTTCATTCAGATTATTTGAAAACTATTTTTAATACTATTTTACAAAATCCCAAAAGTGCCTTTTCAGTAGATTACTACGACGGTAGTAGAATTAATCATATATGGAATTTCCATTTTGATGATACTATTTCTGATAATAATCTCAATCGTATTGTTTCACGTCTTTTTATTAGTGATGGTGATAACGCTATCACTTTTTATAAAAATCTAAATGACGCTCCTACATCTTCCGCACTTGGCAATCTTTCTTATCAAACGAATGGTAATGAAATCGCCCCGTCTGAACTTTATAAACTTTCCAATTATAAAGGTTTTAAGGCTCTATTTGCTCCTTCAACTCTTTGTGATTATCTTGGTTATCCCTCCCAAGATATGAAAGAGTTTTTTAACTCTCCTGATTTTCTCAAAATGCTTAAGCATGGCTTAGATTATAATATTAATGATTTTGCTGCAAATTGGGTTACTCGTTATATTGCTAATTTTGAGGATAAATCTTTAACTCCTACATATGTTCGAGATTTTTCCCATTTAAATTCTAATTCTTCTACTTCTGATTGGTTTAACACTCGCTTAACTTGTTGGTCTCCTATTGAATTTGGCCATTACTCTAGGTCTAGTGCTTCTATACTTGCTTCTGTAGGTCCTGTTTTTTCTGATATTTGTCTATCTAATACAGATACTAGTGGCCATGAAGCTATTTATGTTGATTATGTTTCTATCATTATGCGTTATCTTACTTGGTGTAAATTGTATGGTCATAATACTACTATGATAGATTCTGCGCCCGTTTTTGATATGTTGTTAGTTTCCGATATCTGTCATTTCTCTGATAAACGTGTTGATTCTTTGCGTATGCGCGCATATCACAAAATTTGGAACGACTATTTTCGTCAAGTAAATTTAACTTCTGAAATTCCCATCCCTTATTCTGATAATGGTGATGATCTATTGAATTATTATAATGCAGTTGAGACTTATTTAGGTAGTCGACTTTCCCCTGATGTTCTTCCTGATTGGCGCAATCGTAATCTTTTTAAAGATCCAAATTTCAATCCATTTCCTAATCTTGATGAAGTTCCTATTTCATTTTTTATGGTTGAAGAAACTACTACTTATCTTCTAACTCGTTTAATGTGGGATCTTTTAACTATACCTTTTAATCATCTTAGAGATAGAAATTATCTTACTGGTGCCATGCCTAATTCTAGTGTAGTTGATGTTGTTGCCCCTGTTATTCCTACTTCTCAATTAAGTGCTTACGAGAATGAACCTTATACTAATAATAATATTAAACATGCTGGTCAGAGTGAAGTTGTTAATGATAGAGGTAACATCGAACCTTATAAGGCTTATTCAAATTCTAGTGATGATGATGTTAGTCCAGTTGGTTGGTTAGATTTGCAGAATCTTAAAATTACTGAGAAGTTGCAATATTATTTTAAGGCTCTCCGTCATGCAATGAATGGTCTTAAAGATTTTACTAAGGTCTTTTTTGATGTTGATATTGATGATTTAACCCTTCACCGTGCTAAGTTCTTAGGAGGTAATCAACAGTATATTAATGTGTCGGAGTTAACTGGTAGTGCTGAAACTGAATTTGCCCCGCTAGGTCAATTAGGTGGTAAAGCCCAAAGCTATGGCGAAAGTGGTATTATTACAGAATACGTTAAAGAGTGTGGTTTTATCATTACTTTAGATTGTTTTTCTCCCCTTGAGGAGAATATTGGAGGTTTACAACGTCAATTAATTCGTGAAACTCGTTTTGACTATTTTAACCCTGTATTTGCCGAACTCGGCGATATGAAAATTTCTAAAATTGAAGTTAATTGTTCACCTACATTTAAGGCACTTGACAAGCAATATGATGATACGTTTGGATATACTCAGCGTTATATGGATCTTAAATACATTCCGTCCAGAGTCCATGCCGACTTTTTGGGATCTAAGTCCGATTGGCATTTAGACTTGCTTCAGCCCGCTATATCATCAAATGATGTTGAATTATCCCAAACTTGGCTTGAAGAGAAATCCGATGATCGTATTTTTAATGATGTTCAAAGTGATGAAGATAATTGCTTTGTGTGGTGTGAAGTTTCTTGCGTTTATCAACGTGCACTTCCACAAGTGGTCTATGAAGTAATTGCATAACTTTTCATTTTTTTTCAGTACCTCTTCGTTGATCGATTCCCCATCGTAGATGTGGAGGTACTTTTTTAAATAAATATTTAATAAATATGAGAAATTATCACTATAAAATTATTATTCGTTGTATCTATGGAGAGATTAGATTTAATTCTAATTCTATTCAGTATATTAATAAGAGATTAAGAAAATTTATTCTCTTTCACGGTGTTCGATTAAATGTAATTATCCGTAATTATCATACAAATGTTATTATTCAAGATAGTAGCATTTATCATGATTTATCGATATTTAATCGTTTTGATAGTACTTTTAAATTAGTTAAACATAATAACCAATATTATTTTGTCAATCATGAAAAAAACTAGATTCGTAAATAATAAGAGAGTTTTGCGTAACTCTATTTCATTTCATTCTGAAACCTCTATTTCTTCTGTAGTTCCTAATCGTGCTTATACTGAAGCGGAGTTAGCTTATCGCATTCAAACAGGTCAACCCTTGCCAGCGATTACTATGTATCGTACATATGATGATAACGGTTTAAATAAACCTTTCGTGGCTAAAGATCTTATAAGTGCTTACGATCTCGTTGCTACTTTGGAAAATAACTCACGTGTTAAAGAAGAGTATATGAAACGTTTAAATGATAAAAAAGATGTGTCAGAACCCCCAATACATTCTGAATCCAATAATAAAGAATTGGAAAAAGACAAAAAATAGTTTTGATTCTTTCGAGATTGATGAGCGTTCTCCATCTGTATCTAAAACTAAATTTCGCGAAAAACGTGTTCAGATAATTGACGGAAAGATAGTTGAAACTTATATGGATAATTATATTGATCTATCAAAATTTGGTATCCCCGGGAGATATTTGAAACATTACATTAAAATTCCTTGTGGAAAGTGTCCGGAGTGTGTTAATCAACGTATTGGTCAGTTAGTTGCCCGCTGTCAAATAGAATTAGATATAAGTAAAGTAGGTTACTTTTGTACACTTACTTATAATGATAAGAACGTCCCAATTGATTTCGTTGATGATAATCCTATTATGACTTTATCCAAATCTGATATTACAGGTTTTTTTAAGAGGCTTAAAATTAACCTCAAACGAAAAGGATATAATGATAAGTTTTCATACTTCTATACTGGTGAATACGGAATGAGAGATACAGACAATAAGCGACCGCATTATCATTTTATGTTATTTCCAAAATGTGATGTAAGCGTTGACGTGTTAGGTGATTTTATTAATGAAGCTTGGTTTAAGGGTTTTGTTGAAATTTCCCCTATTATTGATAAACAGATCAATTATATATGTACTTCTCACGCTACATCCAACAAGTTGTTCCCTCTTGTTGCTGGACAGTTAACCCCTTTTAGTGGTTGGTCTCGTGGTTTTGGTGCACCCACTGACGAACATGTAAAATATATTCGCCAAAATAATTGTGTTAATGCTGGTAAATCTTCACTTATACCAGATAGATATGTTCTTTCAAAAGTATATAGTAATTATGATCGCAAACTACTATCTACTATTAAAAATACCTTTTTTGTTCCTCGATCAGATTATTATAATAAACTTGAAAGATATGCAAGAGAAAAATATAATAAGCCTGTTACGTCTCTCACTTTAAAAGAACTTGATTTCATTGAAAAATCTATTGCAAATGATAATCAGGTTAAATTTGATATGATGTATAAAAAACAAGTATTAAAAAGATAATTATGAGTTTATTAGGTTCAATTATTGAAACATCTGGGAATCTTCTTGCTAATAAAAGTAATCAAAGATTTCAAGCTTACGTAAATCAACAAAATCACGAACATGATTTTGATATTATGAGAGAACAGCAAGCTATGAATTTAAGTGGTCTTGCCTCTCAACGTGAGTATGGCTCACCCTTGGAGCAAAAAAAAAGATTGATGCGTGCTGGTGTAAATGCTTTCACTGCTGAAAATATGATTAGCGCTGGAGATTCACCCGCTGGCGCTCCTGTTACACCTCAAAATACCCCTGCACAGTTCTCGCCTATCAGTTTTGATTTATCCTCGGTATATGAGGCTTTAAAACATCGATCTGAAATGAAACATCAAAAAGGCATGCAAGATGATGCACAAAAACATGCATCAGAAATGACTGATAAGGAGCTAAAACATCAAGAATTTATGCAAGACGTCAAAAACGTTCATGAAAAAACTATGGCGTATGATACATTTATTCGAGACATTGCCAAACTCGGTATAGGTTTTCAACATGACTTAACTATGCAGTCAAATCAATTCTCCGAAAATCAACAACAAAGAAATTGGCAAGCTAATCAAAATCAATTAGATAGAGATAGTAGAGAGTTTGAAGGTGGTTTAAATAGGCAATTTGAACAGTTAAAGACCGCACAACAAGAAGAGTTACAAAGAGACTTGCAAAGATTGATGATCGAACATCAAGAACGTATGAAAGACAAAGATATTGACTTTCAAACACGTAAAGAAGAAGTTGAGTTTGACAAGTGGAAAACGCCACAAGTTGAGGATAAGTCACCGTTTTGGTTTAACCATACCGCTGGTGAAAAAAATACTCGTTATCCGTATGATGATAGAAATATTCCTAACCCGTGGCGTATACCTTAATTTAGTTTGCTCATCTTGGAGACCTCCCAGCGGAGCGACAAATAAAATAAATAAAAATTCCACTCTCTTTGTAGAGTGGTTTTTTTTTGCCCTTACCTATCGACCTCGCACAAAAATAACAAAGGTAAAAGATAATAAGAACCGTTAAAAATTGTTAAATTTTAGAGGTACGAAAAAAATTTAATCGGTTTTTAATTGTTCGTTTATCGCCCTTTGTATCTTTGTAAGAGGTAGAGAGTTAAGGGCAAAAATGCCACTCGCAAAGGTTTAAAAATTAAACATGTGTACGAACGCAGTAATTATATTTTTACTTGATAAATAATTACTGCGCTTGCACACAAAGAAATTTTTACTTTTCTTTGTGTTATAATAAAAAAATATTATGGTAAGGAAATGGCAAATTATATTAATTAGAGTTTTATTTATTCTAGGGATAATTTTTTCGTTATTTATATTTTTTAGTTCAATTTTTAAAATTTTTCACTTTAAAATTTTTCACTTATGAGAAAAAAGTTTGTACCCCGTGGTGGTATTCGTTTGTAATCCCCCCACACAAGAGGCGTTTACCGCCGATTTTATTATTTAACTTATTATTAATTATATAACAAAATGCACAACTATCTTATCAAGTTGATGCAACTTGATAATCGGGCATTTGTTTTACAGATAATTTTTTAATATTTCTTTACACTTTTTTACGTTTGTTATATGAATGTGTGGAATTGTAATGAATAAAAAAAAGTTTGCCAACATTTGACAAACTTTTTTTGTATTCTCTATTTGATAGTATTAATAATTATAAACTGCGACGTAAACCTTACGTTCAGGATCTGTTAAATCTGTAAACTCTACAAAACAATCAATATCATTAGCATCTACATACTCATTTTTTATAGAATCTTCTAAAGAACATTTAAATTCATTCTCATATTCTTCAATAGTAATAACTCTTGATTTATATTTTTCCGGATTTGTTAATTTAATCCAAAAATCAAAATCTAAAAAACCCTCACACTTTTTATCATTATAGTAAACTGCATCGTTAATATAAAGATATTCATTTATAATTAATATTTCATTAGGTATTTTATTCATATATATAAGTTTTTTTTACTAAAGTAGAAATAATACTTATAAATAAAACAACATTCATATATATATTAATTTTTATTCACATTTATTTACTTCTTTTATATAATATATAAATGATTAATCGTATCTGTCTAAAAATAGATAAATAACCATTATGTAAATAATAATCCACCACTCTAGGATATTGAAATTTCGGAATTCTATTTAACATAATAATACTACACTTCTTTCTATTTAACATAAGAGATGGTCATATAGAAAATTAAGAAAAAAAACTACTTGCACATCAAAAAAGCCAATAACAAAGGCGCAGAGAAGATATACTCTACGCCTTTATTCAATATCCTATTCAATATAAATATAGGGACTCTAATTATTTTCTCTCTTGCATATCCTTATTGAAAGCTTTCAAACGTTCATCCAAAACGTCAAATTGATTCTCTTGAATAAAAGAAGTGCAAACCCTCAAGCCCTCTTGCAAACTACCTGTTGTATTTAAACAAATAGCACTCACACCATAAAACAATAGCTCATACATCAATTCGCCACCGGTAAGGCCATCATACCCAACCGTAAAATAAAAACCATCTCCAATTTCTTGGTCAATATCCTTATCATAAACAATATGGAAACCATTATCTGCAAATATTTTCTTCAAACGCACTGCTCGTCGACCATACTCCTGTACACCATCCAAGAAGTTGTATTTTCCATCACTTGCCGCCTTAAACATTGCAGCTAAAGCATATTGTGCAGAATGAGCTGTTCCAGACGAAAGAACGTACAAAATACGATTTACAAAAATAGTTCCGAACTCTCCTATTGAATATCGTTTTGCCAATCCCTCATATTTACGATGGAACAACTTATCAGAAATTGCTGTTACACCTATACGTTGACCGGCATAACTAAATGCCTTAGAACCGGAAATCAACAAAATATAGTTATCTGTATATTGGGCAACAGATGGTTGGAATGGTGCTTCAAACGGCCTACTCAAATCTTTTCTGAAATCCATGGCAAAATAAGCCAAATCTTCCATTACAATAACATCATAACGAGTAGCCAACTCTCCTATTCCCTTTAATTCCTCCTCTGTCAAACAAACCCATGATGGATTATTTGGATTTGAATAGATAATGTTACAAATATTTCCTTTTTTAAGATAGGATTCCACTTTATCAATAAGTTTTTGCCCTCTGAATTCGAACATATCAAATGATTCATACTTCAAACCAAGAACCAATAGTTGCGTTTTTTGAACAGGAAACCCCGGGTCGATAAATAATACAGTATCCTTTTGAGGATCACATTGTCCGGAGACTAAAAATGAAGCATACGTACCTTGCATAGAACCGGAAACCGGTACACATCCTTCTGGTGCAACATCCACGTCAATAAACGCCTTGATAAAACGTGAAGCTTCTTTCTTTAAATCAGGATGACCATCCAACATAGGATATTTAGAAGCCACTCCACTCTGCAAAGCCGCAATTTCAGCCTCTGTACCAATTGCGTCAGGAGGAAGTCCGGGAACACCCATCTCCATTCTTACATATTTCTCTCCAGTAAGCGCCTCTACTTTGTTTGCAATAGAAACAATCTCACGAATAGTCGCATTCTTAAAATCCGGCAAAGAAAAGCCATCAATTACCGATTTTACTATACTCTTATCCAACATAATCAAACAATTTTTGAATGCAGGCAAAATTTAAGGTACTTCTGTAAATTACCTAAATAAAGAACTGCCAATACTAATGATAATTAACTACTTTAAACACTGAAATATCAGACAATCTTTCCACTCGTCTCCTCGTTTCACCCAATTTTCCAAACGTCCGTTGTTTTTGAATCCACATTTTTCAAACAAAGAAATACTGATGATGTTCTCTTCACATATTTTCGCATACAATTGTTTGAGATTTAAAAAGTTAAACGCATACTTTTTTATCAATTCAATTGCTTCCGATGCATACCCTTGCTGTCGAGAATCTTTCTCAATATAAATTCCCACTTCTGCACGCAAATTCACCAGGTCAAATTCAAATAAATCAAGTGTGCCTATTGCCTTTTGGGACAAACAATCTTCAATCATAAATCGATATTGCCTGTCACTAAAAATATCTTTTACATTAATGATGTACTGCTTCAATTCATATCGTGAAAAGGGTACATTCGTTATACCCTCTTCCCACAATGTATAATCATTCTCCCACTTAAATAAGAGATTTACATCCTCTGGTTCAAGGGCTCTTAATCTTAATTTCGCCGAAGACAACATACTATCTAAGACGATCTAAAGAACGAACCAAAGCCTCATCACGACCAATTGCACGAATCGCCAAATAAGTTAAAATAATGTTTATAACCGGAAATACAATTGGTAATTTATAAACAAAATCCCCCTCTCCTATTTTCTCTTTACATAACCATGCAAAAAAGAAATAGAATATATAGAAAGCCACATTTAAAATAATATTTAAAACATTAAAGCGTATCTGAAAGATTCTTTTCTTATATAAACCTATACCTATTACATTTATAATCAATATAATAATAGATAGCAACAACATTCCCCATGCAAATGACTTTGTTCCATCCGGCATATCCATTCCCACCAATGTAATATCACTCACCGAGGCTGTACTTTCAACAAAAACACCTCCCATCGGTATAAAATACATCAATACTGTCAACAAAAATGTTATCAGCAAATAAACAGTCTGAATCCTTTGTAACATAATCTCAATTATTTTTTAACAACAGAACGACCCGCCTCTAATGCTTTTAAATTTAATGCTACAATCTCCTCACCTTTTCTTCCAAAAATAGAACGAATTCCCTCTTCAATCATCTCATACGAAATTCCCAAGAAAGGAGTTGCTGCTCCCAACATCACAATGTTGGCAACACGAGGAGAACCTACCTCTTTTGCTATACTCTCCACATCCAAGATGACATGATTTTTTATCTTTTTCACCTCCGACAAAACATCTTCCACGGCCGGATAATCAGGAATATTAATTAACGGAATACTATTTGTTACAATCCATCCCTCCGGTTTTAAATAGGGTAAATACCTCAATGACTCCATAGGTTCCAAAGATAAAATCATATCTGCACTACCCTTCGCAATCAAGTCTGATGCTATCGGAGAATCCGAAATACGAAGATTGGATTGTACATCTCCTCCGCGTTGACTCATTCCATGTACCTCTGCTTGCTTCATGTATAAATTGTTCTTCACTGCAGCCTCTCCTATTACAGCTGCTATAGACAAGATTCCTTGTCCTCCCACTCCTGATAAAATTATATCTGTATTCATATCTTTTTGTTTTTGAAGTCTTTTCGACTTCCTCTTTTGTTATTTCCTAATTCTTATATATGGTAACTCCCGCCTGGAAAATTTACTCAAAAATGCAAATTTAGAAAATTTTCGGATTTAATACAATTGTCAGACTATTATTCTGAAAAGACATCTTATCATTCTGTTGTTTTAAAGTATCTTAAATTTGAACTTCATCTGTTGTTTTATTCCTCGTACGGACTCGGCATGACCATTATCGGTTATGGATTTCGTTATTAACGGACTCGGCATGCCGTGTCCCTACGGAGGGCAAATATACACGTTTTAAAATTATTCTACACGTCGTCTCCGGCGAATGGTGCTTGAAATAATCTGTTCGTTTAGAAAAAAAAAAATCAGAATAAAAAATTTTTCTGTCAATAAGAATTACCGACACCCAATTATTTGCTACCTTTGCATTTCAAATTAATCAAAACATGGTAAATAAATTATATCTGCAAGATTTTGAGGAAAAACTTCAAAAAGAACTTCTTAAAATGTGTACCTCCTATCATTTTCTAGATGGGACACTATTGACATCTGAAGACCTTGATAAACGATGGGATGAAATCGCTCCTGAATATATGGCAGATGCTGTTCCAAACGTTAAAGACTACCCTACCGTTGCTGTGGCATGGGCTGCCTACATCGGAATGGCCATTGCCAATGGTTGGGATAAAAATTGGGAGATTGAATCTAGAAAAAGCTATTCTTCCTACTATGGACCAAGAGGGTTTGACGACATGGACGAACATATCTTGCAAAATATCATCGGACTGCCATTGAAAAGTCAAGAGGCTATAGAACGAGAAAACATGGTTAGAAGATGTGCACAAACAGCCATTAACACTATTCGTAAAGAAGAAATTGAACCACAAAGCAATATGGCATTTCATATTTTTGCAAGAAGTTGTAAAGTTTTGTTCAGAATTGGGGCAGCCATCGAATTGAAACAATTGGGTTACAGATTTGAAGCCTTACAATAAGATTTCTGTAAATAAGGTGATTTCTTAAACAATATAGGGATATATCTGTTTATAGTGTTAAATAACTGATATAAACCAATATTAAACTATATGCTTAAGAATATCATAACCATCTTTATATCCATTGCCATTTGTCTTATCACAGGTTTCAGTGCTCAACATTTACAAACCGACGCACTCATCAATTGGTATCCGTTTTTAGAGAAATCACAAATAACACCTCCAAGCTACGTTTTCCCTATCGTATGGGGAATTTTGTATATTTTAATGGGAATATCAATTGGATTAATTATCATATCAAAAGAAATAAAAAAAGGTAGTTGTGTCGTATTGTTTCTCTTGCAATTGTGTCTGAACTTTCTATGGAGTTTTTTCTTCTTTTATTTGGAAAATCCTGCCTACGGAACTGTTATAATTTTACTTTTGGATGCTGTTGTTATTGGTTACATCCTTAAAACTTATCCTATTAAGAAAGTCTCTGCATACCTATTTTATCCATACTTAGCATGGTTATTCTTAGCAACATACCTTAATTTGTTTATCTTTATCAACAATTGAGAAACTATTTAAGGTTATATTACATGTATATTGCGCCATAAGGATATACATATACCGAAGAATGAATTTAAACGAAGAAAACAGTTTGTGTTTTACTGAATATATTTGAGAAATTAGGATTGATTTACGTTAACTTTTGTCCGGTAAACATTACGATTGTAGTAACAATAACCCAAAACGAAGAATCTGAAAACTAGACGCATAGATGGTCTCCACATAGAACTTACTAACTTTATCCTGCTAAAAAATCTGAAATAAACAACACACTTAAAGTAATTTCTATAAATTAGGTCAAAATGGTTTTGTAAGGAATTATGTTTAGATTGCTATTAATATATGAGCAATGCGATCATCATAACTAAATGAAAAATAGCAAGATAAATAAAATGTATTCAAAAGTATCCGAAATAAGATTTGACTCCTATTTCAAAAAAAGATTTTGCCACTACAGAAAAAAGGAGTAAATTCGCAAAAAAGAAATAAACAAAAAAATGGTAACAGCAAAAATATACCTAAAACCCAAAAAAGAAGAGTCGCTAAAACGCTTTCACCCTTGGGTATTTTCAGGTGCCATACAAAAGATTTCCGGCACTCCGGCAGAAGGTGATTTGGTTGAAATTTTCGACTGTAGTGGGAATTATTGTGCAATAGGACACTATCAAATAGGTTCAATTGCAGTTAGAATATTATCCTTCGATTCAACTAAAATTGATGTTTCCTTCTGGAAAGAACGAATTTTCAATGCCTATCAGTTAAGAAAGTCTTTAAACTTAATCAGAGAGGATAATGACTCTTTTCGATTGATACATGGTGAGGGCGATTGTTTGCCCGGATTAATTGTGGATATCTATGGCGATACTGCTGTTGTTCAAGCTCATTCGGTGGGAATGCATACCATACGAATGGAAATTGCCAATGCAATTATAGATGTTTTTCAAGGGAAAATTAAAAATGTTTTCTACAAATCAGAATCTACCCTTCCCTATAAAGCAAACATACAAGTTGAAGACGGCTATCTGATTGGAGAATGCAATGATGATTGTATAGCCAAAGAGAACGGATTGCTTTTTCATGTAGATTGGCTGAAAGGACAAAAAACAGGATTCTTTATCGACCAAAGGGAAAATCGCTCTTTGTTGGAAAAATACTCCAAAGAGAGAAAGATTTTGAATATGTTTTGCTATACGGGTGGTTTCTCTTTTTATGCCATGCGAGGAGGTGCTTTGCAAGTTGATTCAGTTGATAGTTCTGCAAAAGCCATAGAATTGACAAACAAAAATGTGGAATTAAACTTTCCTAATGATTCCAGACATAATGCATACGCAACAGATGCATTTAAATTCTTAGACGAAATTAAAAAAGACGAATATGATTTAATTATTCTTGATCCTCCTGCATTCGCAAAACACAGAGACGTACTCCGTAATGCTTTGCAAGGATATAAAAAGTTGAATGCCAAGGCTTTTGAAAAAATAAAAAAAGGAGGAATACTCTTTACTTTCTCTTGCTCCCAAGCTGTTAATAAAGAACAATTCAGATTGGCTGTCTTTAGTGCTGCCGCAATGAGTGGTCGGAATGTAAGAATCTTACACCAATTGGAGCAACCGGCAGACCATCCGGTAAATATTTATCATCCCGAAGGTGAATACCTAAAGGGGTTAGTTTTATACGTTGAATAAAATAAAATTAAAATGTACACTACTCTATTTTGGATAATCATCGCAATTATAACTTGCGACTATCTACTAAATACCTACTTGGATTTTCTAAATAAGAAGCAATCATCCAAAGGAATACCAACGGAACTGAAAGGATTGTACGATGCTGAAAAGGTTGAACAACAAAAAGAGTATTTTGCAGCAAACTACAAATTTGCTCAAGCTTCCGGACTATTTTCATTCTTGGTGATGTTATTGATGTTTTTTTTGTTCGGATTTGCATTTTTTGACAACATTGCAAGAGGAATGACTGACAATACAATTCTAATCGCTCTCCTATTCTTTGGAATGCTGTACATTGCAAATGACTTGATAACAATTCCTTTTGCGTACTATAAAACGTTCAAAATTGAAGAACGATTTGGATTTAATAAAATGACTCCAAAATTATTTGTTACAGATATTCTCAAAGAATGGATAATGACCGCATTATTAGGAGGTGTAATCATCTCGTTATTAATGCTTATTTACCAATATACCGGAAGTTTTTTCTGGATCATCGGCTGGGGATTTATGTCTTTGTTATCCATTTTCATGATGATGTTTTATTCTAATTTAATTGTTCCTTTGTTTAATAAACAAACTCCGTTGGAAGAGGGTGAATTAAGAAATCAAATTGAAGATTTTTGTCAGAAGGTTGGATTCGAATTAGACAATTTGTTCGTTATTGATGGATCTAAAAGAACAACAAAAGCCAATGCCTACTTCAACGGATTAGGAAAAAAGAAAAGAATTGTTCTTTATGATACATTGATTGAAAAATTAACACCGGAAGAGATTGTTGCTGTTTTGGCTCACGAAATAGGTCATTATAAACATAAACATACGCTAATGATGTTGGTTCTTTCCATCATCAATACCGGTATTATGTTCTATCTATTGTCAATTGCATTAGGTACGCCTGAAAATGGTAATCTTTACATTGCCGAGGCTTTGGGAAGCACACATCCTTCTTTCCAATTTGGAGTAATCGTCTTCGGAATTCTTTACACACCTGTTTCTACTTTCTTGGGTATCTTTATCAACGTTATTTCTCGAAAGAATGAATTCCAAGCAGATAATTTCGCTAAAAATAACGGATTGGGGAGACCGTTAGGGGAAGCTTTGAAGAAGTTATCCACCTCTTCCCTATCAAACTTAAATCCTCATCCAAGATATGTGTTCTTCCACTATTCTCATCCAACATTGCTTCAACGTTTAGAGAATTTGAAATAGATACATTAAATTTCATACAAAATTGTGCAATCAAGAAATTTAGAAAATTTTCAACGTTTTTCATCTCCATATTACTGACCACATTCAGCGCAATAGCATCAGATACAGCGGTTGACGGAATCTATTAGAATTTTGATTCGGTAAATAAAACTGCCTCTGTGACTTACAAAGGTGATTATTACAACTCTCATGACAATGAGTATTCCGGCGATGTCATCATTCCAGCGACCGTAACTTATGAGGGTGAGGAGTACAAAGTGATTGAGATTGGACATGAGGCTTTCGAGAATTGCGATTCCCTTACCTGCATAACAATTTCCGAAGGGGTAACAGAGATTAAAGAGAATGCTTTCTATGGTTGCAGTTCTCTTACTTGCATAACACTCCACGAAGGGATGATAAAGATTGGGAGGGAAACTTTCTTTGAATGTAAATCCCTTACTTGCATTACCCTCCCACAAGGACTGACCGAGATTGGAGGATGGGCTTTTTATGGTTGCAGTTCTCTTACCGACGTGACAATTCCAGAAGGAGTAACAAAGATTGAAGAGGGGACGTTCTCCAATTGTGAATTTCTTACCAACGTCGAAATTCCTAAAAGTATAACCACAATTGGATCAGCAGCTTTCGAATATTGTTCAGCCCTAACATGCATTAC
>JAEIGA010008657.1_pt1 | contig 15412 bp, 12 predicted proteins | sample 9270691 | NCBI WGS metagenome assembly JAEIGA01 (sample SAMN17057246, study PRJNA624740) | gut metagenome | biome: biome; isolation source: fecal sample | host: Bos grunniens | place: China: Xizang | collected 2019
TTCATGGTACTCAGGACAAGATAGTTCCGGTCTCATATTCCGAGAAGTACCATGAGATCTACCCTGGAAGCACCTTGCAGCTGATCGAGGGCGAGAATCATTTCCTGAGTCAGCAGAAGGACTCCATTGCAGCATCTGTCGCTTCCTTCTTCAAGGCTAATCTTTAATATCGTCCTGGACTGTACTTTTCTGATCTTTAGGATCAACGGAAAATTACTGACTATACCTTTGTGTACATCGTGACAAAATAGAGACTGCACTCGTGCCTGAAAACTATCCTTTTTGGGCACGCCCCATAGAAAACCGTACCCTTGTGCCTGAAAACCGCCTTTTTCGGGCACGACCCATGTATCCCCAGAGTCAATCTAAATCAGGGAATGACACTGTAAACTTTTCATGACAGAGAATGGTGCAGGTCAGGTGAATATCAATATGATGCAGTCGGGCAGAGGAAAGGTCGGCTCGCGGAATACAACCCGCTGGTGCGGGTCAACGCTCGCCTCGTCTTCCCTCTGCCCGACGCCCTAGTATGACCATTATACTGCTTGATAAAATCATTGTTGAATGGACAATATTTAATATTATTGCGTATATTTGACAAACATATCAAAATATAATATCACGGAAGTGTAGTTTGTTCTCGCTTAGCGAACCTAGGAAATTCGAAAAGTGCAGAGAATAAGCTCGTTACTCCGTCGTATTCGCTTGCGAATTACGGCGTGGTACTGAAGCCTATTTATGCACATGGTTTTCCTAGGACCAGCTAAGGTAGATAAGCTCAGTGCCACGCTTCCGCATTTACAATACTTCACTTTGGCGCTGAGTGAAAACTTACTTAAGTGCCATGAAACATTTCTACAAATTCCTCAAGACAGTGTCAATATGGCTAGTGCTTCTGTGTTTGTTTTCTGTAGCAGCAAACGCACAGAGATACAACAAGTATAGCGAGTCTTACAATTTATGTAAGGGAATGGAGGGGTTGGATGAAAGAGATTCAAAGAGCTCTGATGGCGGAGGACTTCAAATCTTTGTTTTATTGTACATCCCATTATGTTGTGGGTATTTATCTGTGGCAGCTAATTCCTTTCTATAGCATAAGACCCGCATTTCAAAATGGTCTGTCTGGAGATAATGAATATGGTACGAATCCTAAAGGAGAATAATATCATTGTATTAACTAAATCCCTATTATGAAAATGTTTTATCATTTTGCAAATTTTATTGCAGTCATATTTTTGATAGTTAGTTGTTGTGGAAGAGGGACTCGAAGGGGATCAGAATCTTCTGCAACGACAATGAATCCTGAAACACAAAGTACAACAATAACAAAAGAGACTACTGAAGAGGTAAGTCTCAAATATAAAGTCAATGTGTATCTTGAAAATTCAGGTAGTATGAATGGATTTATTAATCAGAATTCCGAGTTTCAGGATGCGTTTCAAAGATTAACGGCTCTTCTTAAGCACCATTATGAGGAGTCTAATCTTTCAATGAATTATATCAACACCAGGATTCACCCAAGGCCAAAGCCGACTGATGTGGATTTGCTTGATTTTGCAGAGGAGCTGGTAAAACCGAGGCAATTCAGGTCTGTTGGAAATGTTGGCTCAACTGATTTAAATAATATCATTGATATGATTCTTACCGAAATAGAGAATGATGAAATTTCAATTCTCGTTTCAGATTGTATCTATTCTATTTCTGGCAGTGGAACAACAACATCTATGTTGGCTACATGTAAAAATAAAACATTCTCGCACTTCCTTGCTAAGTCAAAAACCTTCCCAGATCTCAGTACGCTGATTATTGCCATGAACTCCTCATTCAGTGGTAATTATTGGGATTATATGCATCCAAGTGGCGCGGCATCTCAAGTTCTAAATTGTAACAGGCCATACTATATCTGTGTCTTTGGCTCATCATCTGCTGTGAATAACTTTAATGAGAAAATCTCGGTTGAAGAACTTAATGGTTATGCTGACAGACTTCTATTGACGACGGTAGATAAGATTTCTCTATCTTATAATACACTTTCTACTTCATACAAGGCCGGTCAGTTTAGAACGAAGGCAGAAAACACGCTTTCTGACCTTAGAAAGAGCGGAGATGGTAGGTTTGAGTTTGCCATTGCTGCTAATTTGGCTAACATGCCGATGACAGATGTGGAGAAGTTGAATATTTCAAATTACGAGTCATCAAATCCAAATTATGCAGTAACCTCAGTCATTCCCATAGAGGACAATATGCCGGGAATCAATCCAAACGATAGAGCTACGATAAATAGAATTAACGCCACTCATATTCTTTGCATCTCAAACAACGGACCTCTTTCCCCGACAAATCTTCAGATTAAGGTTAAGAATACTCTTCCGACGTGGGTATCTAATCAATCATCCATAGATGATACACAAATAGGAGTGGACAATGATGAACAGGCCAAGACATTCGGTTTGGAGTATTTTGTAAAGGGTATGTTCGATGCATATAGAGAGAATACCCCAGAGAAGGATTATCTAAAGACATTGCAAGTTGTGATAACACAGTAAAAAGGAAATATCATGAATGATTTTTTTGCTAACCTATTTGAGCTGTGGGGGGCAGCAATCATAGAAAACTCCCAAGTATCATTCTCTAACCAGATGTATGACAATGGATTATACCCATCCATTGGATTGCTGATGTGTATTTCGGCAGTTCTGGTTGTTATACTGTATTACTTTATTATCAATCACGCTAGGTTGAGTAAGTGGTATTGGTGGGGATTATTTGGACTTGTCGTGTCTATAATCAACTTTTTTGCTTCGTGGGGAATCGCAGATACAAAGCTATATCAGATTTATGTTAACGCTGGAATGCAGTATCCATTTACATTTATAGATATTCTTCCGTTTTCATTAATCGTGGCAATGTGGACATTTGTAGTGTTCCTTTTGGTATCTACAATTGTCAAAAGATTCAGTATAAATTCAAGACATACTCCATGGAGAAGTCTATGGCCAAAACACTAAAAAGACTAGGTTATGAGTAAATTATATGTATTTGGAATTGGAGGAACAGGCTCAAGAGTACTGAAATCCTTGTCTATGCTACTCGCTTCAGGTGTAAAGATTAACGCTAGTGAGATTATACCTATCATTGTTGATCCTGACACAGATTCTGGAGATTTGACTCGTACAGTCTCGATGCTCCGTAACTATGAAGCAATCAGATCTCTGTTTAAGTTTCCTGAAGGAAAGAGAAATGAGTTCTTTAGAACAAAGATAAATATGGATATTGTTCCATATTTGTGTATGCCAATTCAAAACACTCAGAATGTCAAATTCAGTGAGTACATTGGATTACAGCAGATGACGGAAGGTGGAAAGGAGGATGCAAATTATGCATTGACTTCACTTCTATTCTCGGAAAAGAATCTCAACTCAAAAATGGATGTTGGATTCAAGGGAAATCCAAATGTTGGAAGTGTGGTTTTAAACCAGTTCCAGCAGTCACAGACTTTCATAGATATCTTGTCGTCCTTCCAGCAGGGAGACAGAATATTCATAATTAGTTCTATCTTCGGCGGTACCGGTGCCAGTGGTTTCCCTCTGTTGATAAAGAACCTCCGTTCTGCAAATCAGGCTATTTCAGGAGCGGCATTCGCAAGAAATGCAGCAATCGGTTCAGTTACCGTACTGCCATACTTTGGACTAAAGACTAATAAAGACAGTGAGATAGACTCGACAACCTTCGTATCGAAGACTAAGGCAGCTCTTTCGTATTACGACAAGAATATGACGGAGTCAAATGTTATGTACTACTTGGCGGATTCCTTGATTGAACAGTATAACAATTGCGAAGGTGGACCAGAACAGAAAAACAAGGCCCACTTTATTGAGGTAGCGGCTGCACTTGCTATCGTTGATTTCATGTCAATACCGGATAATCTGGTTCAGACAGTGAACTCACAGCCACAGGGAACTATTTACAAAGAATTTGGATTGTTGAGTGACAATCCTCAGAAGATCGTTTTCAATGATCTTTCAGCACAGACAAATTCTCAAATTAGAAAACCGTTAACTCAGTTTGCTTTCTTTGCAAAGTATCTTATCGAGCAGATCGAGAGTTCAAAGAAGCAGCCATGGGCGGTTGATCTTATGTTCGACGATAATTTCCTTCAGTCGGATTTCTTCCAGAACCTTAAAAGGTATGTCGTGGGCGCGCGTGAGTGGTTGACAGAGATGTCTAATAACACCAGGGGATTTAGCCCATTCAGGTTTGATATAGAATCTAGAAATTTATTCTCCATGGTTCAGGGAGTGGAGCCAGCAAAGGTGGTTTCCATGAATTCGAACTATGCGCTATATGATACTATCCTTAATAAGGAAGCGAAGAAAGTATCCATGGACTTATGTCCTCAAGAAAGATTTGTAGAGTTGTTCTATAGAGCGACTGCAAGATTGGTTGAATCAAAATTAAGAATGGCGTAACTATGGGAAAGATATTAAGACTTCAAGCTGTAGGTGATAACACATTGCAGGGATGGCAGAACTCAACAAAGTATTCGACCACCGCAATTGATCAGATTGCAGATCCAAACGGAGGATCAGCAAGTAAGCAAATTACTTCTATTCCATCGCCGTTCGCAAGAATCGAGCTGGTAAAGACAGCCTTCAAGATAGTGTCCGAGAGGGATGTTAATGGTAAGTATGTAAATATTGATGGTTCAACCACATATAATGAGATGGTATCTCATACCTTGGATGTTGGACAGATTTTCTTTGAGTATGACACCTGGAAAGATTCGGTTGAGATAATAGTTTGGGACAAGCAAGCAGATCTTAACAAATTGTTGAACTCCACCAATCCTGCCCACAGGCAATTAGGTGAAACCTATGCATTATATCTTAAGCAGGACAGCTCAACATACAATTTTGATAAGCTCAACAGGCTCTATCTGCTCAATTATAAAAAAGGTAATGCTACTACAGTAATAATAGGAGCGACTTCTCCGGCGACCTTATTCTTCTCTTCTGCGAATGACTTCAGTACTCAGGTCACTGACATTTATTTTGGCGCAGACCGCCCTTTCGACAAGGGTTATATGCCTTTGTATAAGCGAGATATAGAATATCACAAGTATTGGAGATTATTGCAGATTTCAATACCTGGTTTCTCTGTCCTTTATCCAGAAGTTAATGCATATCTCGAAGCATGCTATTCTATGTCTGACCCTGCCAGACAGGAGATTCTTAGAAATTTACAGCCTGGAGATCTCAGTACATATCAGAATTTAACTGTTAACACAGCTGGAAATAATGTAGAGGTACTTGGCTTCCCTCTCAAGAAATATGCAAGATCAAATGGTGATATAGAGAAAGAAAGCGATTTTGTAATCTCAAGCAGGATTGCTGCAGATAAACCATTGGTGCTTCCTGTGGATACATTTACACAGGCATACAAGTATACCTCTGCTATATGGGATAGGAATACCCGTGTACCATACAAGGACCCTTCTAGTATTTGCGATAGAGTACTTCCTCAGGACGGACACAAGTACCCTTACCTCACTATCAGCGATTTCCTTGAGGAATCAATAGTGATGTTGCAGGGACCAGCAAATACAAAGGCTTTCTTTAATGGAAACCTTGCTGTAAATACAGAAACAGCCAACGTACATTATCTATTACCTTTGAAAACTCTGTTCTTCAAGTACTTTACCCCTAAGGACTTGATGGGTTGCGTTGTGCCGAATGGACCAAAGATGTTTGAAATGAGAAAGCTCGCATCCGGCATTAAGGTCACCCTGAGAATACCAATAGTAAAGGGATATATTGAATATCAGAGAACATACTTTGAGGATATGGCTCCGGTCATCGACTCAACTCATAATGATGGCGCTGTTCGCAAGGCAGATTTTGCCTTTGCGATGTTCTCTAACGTCAAGTTCAATGATGACAGATATGCAGCATACAGATTAGGCCTTATAACTAAGTATGATGATAAGGATACAATCAGCATGAACTGCTATAAGGGTATGGATGTAGTACCAGGCCATAAGATTGTTCGCAATGATGTAAGCCACAACATACCTTGCTGTCAGACCATGGCAGTGGATTCAAAGGGTCTGGATTATGTTCAGATCGTTGCTGGCGATTATAGCGGAGTCATTCTCCCGATTCTTAAGGCAGAGAACGGTACAGATCAATACACTTTTGCAATTGACTTTGGAACAACTAATACGCATATCGAATATAGCGTAAATGGTGAGCCGTCTGTACCATTCAATATAAATGAGAATGATGTTCAGATGCAGCATCTCGGAAACTATGATCTCATTCGTGAATATATCTATGATGCCGATTTCCTTCCTAAATTTATTGGTACTGACAAGTGTGAGTTCAAGTTCCCTATCAGAACAGTCCTCTCAGCCGCAAAGAACACCAATTGGACGCAAAGAGTCGTTCCAATGGGACATACAAATATCCCAATGACATATGAGCGCCGTTCTGAATACATCTACAATAGGACTCTCACTAATTTGAAGTGGTCAAATGATCCGGATAATGTAAATAGAATCCAGTCATACATCGAATCGCTCTTCCTGATGATTAGGAATAAGGTCATCCTTAACAATGGTAACGTGCAGGCGACCAAGATCATCTGGTTCTATCCGATCAGTATGACAAGGAATAGATATGTATTGTTCAAGGAACAGTGGGAGGCAGCCTATAGAAAATACTTCTCAGATAGAGTAGAAAATATCACTTCGATGACAGAGTCTGTTGCTCCTTATGAATTCTTTAAGGGACAATATGGTACAGCTAATATCGTTTCTATTGATATCGGAGGTGGCACTTCGGACGTTGTTATTGCTGACAGAGGAGCTGTGCAGTATGTTACTTCTTTCCGATTTGCTGCGAACTCTATCTTTGGAGATGCATATGCAAACCTCGGTGGCTCTGTACAGAACGGCATGGTAAGACAGTTCATTGGAAAAATCAAGGATTCTCTTGCACAGAACAATATGGTAGATCTATTGAAGTTCATTCAGGCCCTTGATGAAAGAAATGATTCAAGTGATCTCGCATCGTTCTTCTTCTCATTGCATAAGAACAAGAAGATTGAGGAGAAAGGCTTCAATGATGATGTGAACTACCACAGATTGCTGCAGTTGGATGAGAACCAGAAGATAGTATTCCTGTTATTCTATTCTGCTCTTATCTATCACGTTGCTAAGCTGATGAAGGCAAAGGATCTCCAGATGCCTAGATTCATCACATTCAGTGGAAACGGTTCTAAGGTTATATCCATCCTTAGCTCTGACAACGAGCTGCTAGCAACATATACTAAACTCATTTTTGAGAAAGTATACGGAACGAAGTATAATGCAGACGGATTGAGTATAAAGTATAATGAAGAAAGGCCGAAAGAGGTCACTTGTAAGGGCGGCATTATCTGCGGCGTTTCTGAAAGTTATGATTCGATCGCACCGAAGAAGGTTGTCCTCAAAGGCTCAGACTGTGCTACATTCGTGAATGGTGAAACATACCAGACTATTACGGATGATACAATTGCTTCAACCGTTGCTGAAGTCAGAAAGTTCCTTGACATGATATTCTCAATACCATCTGAGTTTAGCATGAGAGACAACTTTGGCATCAACCATAATTCAATAGATTTAGCCAAGGAAGTTTGCCTCAAGGATCTTGAGACAATCACCAGAAACGGACTCAACGAGAAGAAGAAGGAGGTTTCTGATCAGGATGTGATTGAAGAAACCATGTTCTTCTATCCTCTGGTAGGAGTTCTGAATGCTTTGGCAGGTTCAATATATGAAAATCAGCTATAATGAAAAGATTTGTAATAACATTTATATCGATTATCGCTCTCACTAGCAGCTGCAGCAGATCAGCTGCTAGTGAGATGGCGGATTCGACAAAGTCTGAGACTACTCAGACTCAGGCAGCAAGTACTCAGGATCAAGCTACAACAACGGCCACTATTGCCACAATAGTTCACAGAGAAGATAAAGATGTGACAACATCATTTAAACTTCTGGGGTTATTTAATCTCTTGGCCATCCTTACACTTTTCTACTTGGTTTTTAGAAGGACGTCTTCAGAAAGGATAAAGAGTACTGCATTTGAGGCTCAAAGATTTCAGAACAAATTCAGCGAGATTCGCAATGAGATCCCAGACAATCTCCGTGGCAAGATCTCTACAATGAATAAAGAGATAGAGCGACTTAAGGGAGAGGTCGAAGAACTTAATGGCGTAGTTGCCGAACTGGAGCGTTCCGGAGCTGTCTCAAAAGTTCGTAAGGCTACGTCTACCAAAGTTGTGGCAGAAGTTACTCCAGTAGCGCCAGCACCATACAAGGTACTGTTTGCTAAGAATTTCAGGGCTGGAGTAATGACAGTATGTGATGAGAAAGAGTCGCAGTTCAAACTGTCTCTTTCCAATGATGACACCGCAACATTTGAGTTCTGTGGAGACGTTGAAGCAGCAAAATTAAATTTTGATGGTACATTTGATGGCGTTTGTAATACAGAGGGTTCATCAATAGACTCAACAAGGGTACTGACTATTGTACCAGGCCAAGCAACAAGATGTGAAGAGGGATGGAAAGTCCTAACAAAATCAACAGTAAGATTCGAATAAAATGAGCCCAGAAACAATTAGAACGATAGAAGTAGCATTGATTGTAGCCGTTATCATCGTGATATCGGTATTTCAGGTGAAAATGTTTCTATCAACACTCAAGAAACTTAAGGCATATAAAAATATATTTCCACATTCTTATTCTTCATATGGCATATTGACAGATGAAGAAACCGGAACAGTGCGAGGAATTAGGGCGAACCACTCAAACACAACAATGAGTGTTATTGTCAGCTCAATAAATAAGTACCTTGACAATAATCAGAACTCAGTATCTGACTTCCACCTGATTAAGGATATCATTGATCGAAATTGCGATGCTGATGAAGAGGAAATCCAGACACAGGTGCCTATGCCAATGTATTTTGGCTTGATGGGTACCATGGCTGGTATCCTGGTGGGAGTAGCTATGCTTGTCATCTCTGGTGGTGTCAACACATTGGTAAGCGGTACTGGAGGTGCGACAGCGGGAGTTACAGGTATTGACTCTCTACTTGGTGGTGTCGCTTTGGCTATGGTAACCAGTATTCTTGGTATTATTCTTACTACTGCTGGTTCTACTAAAACAAAGAATGCAAAAGTAAAGGTCGAGTCTGGCAAAAATGTATTCCTTAGCTGGATGCAGGCAACCCTTCTTCCGGAGTTGTCGTCTGACACAGCATCGGCGATGCAGAAGCTGACAGACAATCTTAATAGCTTCAATAGAACCTTCTCTACCAACAACTCAGAACTCCGTTCGACGCTGGAAGTTGTAGGACAGGCTTCGAGGAATCAGGCAGAGTTGATTCAAAAGATCGATCGTCTAAGAATTAATCAGATTGCGACAGCAAACATTAACGTCTATGAGGCACTTGCAGACTGCACAGAAGAAATTGGACAGTTTGGACAGTACGTGAATAATATAAACAACTATATCCGTACGGTTAATGCCCTAGCGCAAAAGCTTGACAATGCAGATGAACGTATCAGGATGATTGAGGAAATGGCAGCCTTCTTCAGGGATGAGCGTGCAAATCTTGATACGATGAAAGGTCTCATTTCTCATACAATCGCTCGAACTGATGAAAAGCTATGCAAGGCGGCTGATGACCTAACGGATAACACGACGAAGGAGTTTACTGATTTGAAGAATCATTTCGTTAAGCAGACTAACATGCTTCGAGATGTTTTTGATCAGGAACAAAAGGCATTGACTGAGTATCTTATTGAGCAGAAGAAGCAGGTTAAAGATATGCTTGCTGAGAAGTCCCAGGAATTTACCCAGTTGATGGATGAAATCAAAAGTTTCTCATTGGCAAAAGAAAGCCTTGGCCGAGTGGAGAAGTTGATTACTGAACAGAATTCAAGAGTCTCCGAGTTGACAAAGGCGATAATGGCGTTAGCAAACAAAAAGTTTGAAGGTGCATCGGGCTTACCCGTTGAGCCACTTATGACAGAGGAGCCTAGGTGGAAGAAATATGCCTATATTATTCCTTGCGCTTTTATAAGCCTTACATGTATAGTAGTTATCGTAAAGGTCCTCATTGGTTAAGATATGGCAAAAAGAAAACCGGAATCCTTCTTCTGGACTAGCTACTCCGATCTCATGACAAGTATGTTCTTTGTCATGTTGGTTCTTTTTGTCTTGACTGTTGCTCTCCTTCAGAAAAAAATGATACAAACAGAGAGGGAGAAAGAACACCTAGAGGCCTTGATAGCAAAAGGAGAACAGATCGAGAAATCAATCGAAAAGATTGATAGTACTTATTTTGACTATAATGAGATATATAAACGACATACATTAAAAAATGTCAAGGCCTCATTTCGAGCATATAGTTCAGATATAAATGATATTTCCGAGAATGACCGAGCAGCCCTTGAATCGGCAGGTAGAGCTATACAAAAAATGTTGAGAGAGGCTCAAAAAGCTATACCAGATGCTAGATATTTAGTTATAATTGAGGGACAAAGTTCTAAAGATACTTATAGATATAACTATGAGTTAAGTTATGCCAGGGCACTTTCTTTGGTTAAATTCTGGTCTCAACTGCCAGATTCTATAGTGTTTGATGATCTTCCGTGTGAAGTTATAATTTCAGGTAGCGGTCATGCAAGCCAATTCAGAGTGCAGCCTGATACACCCGGTAACAAGGAAAATCAGCGTTTTGTTATACATATCATTCCAAAGCCGGGAATGCTGTATAATTCAACCCCAAATTAATGACAGACTATTATGAGAAGAGCTCTGGTCATATCTTTTATCATTGTGCTTTGTCTTTCGTGTACTAGACGAGGTGGAAGTGGCTCGTCCCGATCATCTTCTAGAAGTACGCCAATTGTATATGATAGCACTAATTCTAACCGTCGTGCTGCTCGAGGGCCAAGTAGATCAGTACCAGTACACACGCCTGTCTCTGAGCGGACATCTGAGAGAGCTATATCAAGATCTACATCAGGAAAGGTGCTGACAGCTCAGGAAGTTTTTAAGAGATGCAACCCTGCAGTGTTTATGGTGTACACAACATCAGGTTTTCAGAACTGTCAAGGATCAGGGTTCTTCATATCACCATCAGGACTTGCAGTAAGTAATTATCACGTGTTTCAAGGTACGCAGGTTGGGGCTGAAGTCATTAAGCTTACGAATGGAGAACAATATAGGTTAGATAGAGTTATATATAAGGATTCTGACGAAGATATCTTTATCTTCACTGTTACGCCACCAGCTGGCAGACAGTTCCAATATATACCGGTATCAACTAGGATACCTCAGGTAGGTGACAAGGCTTATGCTATCGGCAGCCCTCTTGGATTGGAGAATACTTTCTCATCTGGCGAAATATCCCAGCTTAGAGGTTCGGGAGTGATCCAGATAAACGTTCCGATTGACCATGGCAGCAGCGGGGGAGCTCTCATCAATGAATATGGCGAAGCAATAGGGATAACAACAGCGGGAGTGGGTGAGTCTGGAGCAAACCTTAATTTTGCCATGAGCATAGATCTTGTGAAACCTCATATACGATAATATTATGAAGAAATACCTTGTGGCATGGATGTGCGTTTCCGAAATTAACAGGCGTATTAGATGTCAAAACACAGTATTTATTCATCACCTCCTAGACCGCTTATGAGAGAATCCATAAGTTCGTTTCATGACTGAAAAGATATTATAGCGGCCTGATATTTCAGATTATAAGGAGGAAATTTATCATTGGTTCGAGCCAAATGACTTATCCATCCGGGCAAGACACTTTCGTTCATCAGAAGGAGGTTGGACATTTTATTTTTATATCAATTAACATTCAATAGATACATACCCATGATTAAGGTTTTAGGCCGTGTTATAATTTGCATTTTAGTATGTTGTATAACTTCTTGCAAACAGAAGACCGAAATAAGCCCTAAACTTCTTGCTGTTAAGGAAACGGTATTGCAGTTAGACTCCATGTCAGTTAACTTACATGGATGGGAGCCTAAAGATTCCACTTATGTATCATTCGATGACTCAGCATTAGAAACACTGATCGAAAGAGAGCAGCATAGTCATCCTATGTACGATTCGCTTGATGTTGCATCTGTTCATCCATCTCAAGAACAGTATGACAACGCAAATGAAGCATGGAGTACTTTTAAGCGCCTTTGTACTGACGATCATTATGAAGAGGCATTGGCAAACTTCTATGATGTTCATAATGACCTGATAGTATTTCTCAAGCATTCAACGTTGAGATATAAGTTTTACAAATCAGTAGTACTGCCTCTTATGATAGAATACGAGGGCGTGGAATCAGCTATTGACAAGTATATTACATATCTTGAGTTTCAGCAATCTCAAGCAGAAGTCTCAATTGCGTTAGGTGAGATCCAGGGCAACAACTACGTACCGGAAGTATATCCATATATTCTTATGGATTTGGCTGAAGGCTATATGATGAAAGGAGATCTTGAACGCGGTATGGGGTTGATATCAAACATCATAGCTTCATTTAATGTTTTAACCGGAGATGTTATGTTCGCCAACTATCAGGGAGTTTCATTTGGCGCTAAATTACAGCAGATGACAGGCAATATTGATACAGCTATTCTTATATGGGAAGATTATATGCGATTCCTGTCAGAAAATCAGAATCTTGCCAATAATGAAGAAGAGTTGTCTTATTATTGGGGTATGGCGGATAAACATTTGAAAGAACTCAGAAACAACTAAATATATGTTAGCTATATTTACAGCTATTACGCAGGTGGTTGTCTTCCTTATCCTTTTGATATTCTCTTTTGTGATATATTTGATTGCAGCTGGAATTTCAAAATGGAAAAAGAACAAGATGATTTGGGTTTATTCATCTTATGCTATATATGCAAGTCTATTGATCTACATTCTCATATGTTGGATAGATGACATTCATTATGTGGGCACAATTAAGGATGTAATCATAATCATATCGTTATCGGCAATTGCATTGATTATCCCCATCTTGCTCCATGCTAATAAGATCAGGCAATGGAACATGTGGCTCTATTCATTTGTGCTACCTATATTTGTTTCAAGCACAGGGCTGTGTATAGAAGGAAATGCTTGTTTGGTTTCTAAGGAAGCATTAGAGGGGATGATTGGTATGGAGCTTCCCCAGTACAGGGTTATAGAGTTTCAAGATTATAGTCCTGGAGGAGATGACTGGGAAGTTAAGTGCATGATCCGCCTCAAGAGGAATGGTAATCTGGACAATTTTTATAAGACAATTGAAGAGAAATGTCTGAATAATGAGGGAGAATACACAGATTTTGATTGTTATTCTTCATGGTCAATAGTCAATGGCGAATACCAGTTTTATAATAGGTCAGATATTGAAAGTTGGCTTACAATAACAATTAACAAGGAGACTAATACGATATATTACCATGATGTCTGGATATAGCCCAGTTATAGATAACGTAAAGAACATTAAATAGTTGAATGAAACTCTACCTTGATATAGATGGCGTCCTTCTGGACTCTAATGCAGCCACCCGTGCCAGAGGAGCATGCGAACTTATTGAGTTTGTGACCAGTGAGTTTGATTGTTATTGGTTGACTGCTCATGGTAAGGGGAATTCGGACGATGTGGTCGAATATCTGTCCAGGTATTTCCCACCTGAGATGCTGGAGAGACTTGAGAGGATTAAACCTGCTCGTTGGGTGGATCTTAGAACAGAGGGGATTGATTTTAATAAGAAGTTCATTTGGCTTTATGGAGCTCTTTCGAATGCTGAGCAGGAAGTCCTGAGGAATTTCAGGATGGAAGGTTCTGCATATAAGGTAAACTTGAGAAATGAGAATGAGTTGGAGAATGTTCTGGACTACCTGAAAGGAGTAAAAGCAAAGAGGCGGCAGAGGAGACAGGTAGCCATATATATACTTATTGCTCTTGTTCTTTCTCTGATAAATTATAAGGCAATATGGATGGCCATCGCTAATCGTGATATTGAGACCTTTGTGACCGAACGTGAGGATATTCTCGGGCGCAGAAACTATCTGATTAAAAAGGTTATTACTGATCCGGAGGAATTGCTTGCATCGATGCCTGCTATTGTGGGATCCCAGTTTCAAGGTGAATGGGCACTGTATTCTGCTTCTATGCTTGCTGCTGCTTTAACTAATATTGCGGAGATATATCCGGAAACGAGGTCGGAATCTGTCAATCACATTGATAGCCTCATTCAAATTGTCATGGACTATGAATTAAGATGGTATGATACAGCAAGATGGGGCGAAGATCCTTTGGAGACATTGGATGGCAATATGAGTCATATTTCATATTTGAGCCATCTTGCATGGATGATCAGTGGCTATAAGCAGGTGGGTGGCGGTAAGAAGTATGATCTGCTTTATAGCAGGCTTTGCAAGACAATGAATCGCAGGATTCTAGCGAGCAGGAATCTTAATCTGCAGACTTATCCAGGAGAGTGTGTTTATGTGCCTGATATGTTGGTGGCAATAGCATCGTTGGCAAATTATTCCAGGCAGAATAAAGGAGAGTACTGGCGGACTGTTCATGCATGGGTCAAGGAGATGAAGAGGAATTGGATTGATGAAAAATCCGGCCTGATTGTGTCTTTCATTCCGGATGATGAATGGGAAGGAAAATTGCCGGCTAAGGGATCATATTCTGCATTGAACTGCTATTATCTGACGTTCGTGGATGAGGCGTTTGCGAAGGAACAGTATATGAGGTTTAAGGAGAACTTCTATCAGGAGAGGCCGATAGCAGGGTTTAAGGAGTATTATGATAGGAGTTGTTGGCTGGGGTTTGATATAGATGCTGGTCCGATTGCCTTCAATTTAAGCCCTTCCGGTACAGCATTCGGACTTGGTGCGGCGACATACTTTGAGGATATTGATGTTCGTAATGAATTATTGAATACTGCGGAACTTGTAGGAACCACTGTACAACGGAATAAAGAAAGACATTATCTGCTTGCTGATGTTGTGTTGGTGGGGGAGGCTATTACTTTGGCTATGAGGACGGCTGTCAAGTGGAAATGACTTGCGCATCTTGTGCCGTGGACGGAATCTTCAAGGAAGGTTTTTCGACAGTTCTTTAATGAACATGATGCTGTAGTCCTGCCAGTTGTTCCATGTGTGCCCTCCATCAGAGACATGAAAATGATGGAGGTGTTTTCTTGTATAAAGGTATCTGCTGAACCTGAATGCGGAATTATAGACGAAATCATATTTTCCGGACATTATCCAGTAGAATGCTGGGGGATCTTCGAATTGACCTCTGAGCTTTTGTTCCAGTTTCCTGTAAAAGAA
>JAEIGA010008658.1_pt1 | contig 15411 bp, 10 predicted proteins | sample 9270691 | NCBI WGS metagenome assembly JAEIGA01 (sample SAMN17057246, study PRJNA624740) | gut metagenome | biome: biome; isolation source: fecal sample | host: Bos grunniens | place: China: Xizang | collected 2019
ACATTGAAAACATTCGCTTTAACAATATGCCTACGGACATATTCATACCAATCAGAGAAATTAACCAGATCAGGCGTGAGATTCTTGAAAACGCTGAAACATTGTTGTTGAACCATTACACTCCAACTAAAAAGGCTGTTAAGGAAGTCCGGAAGAACTTGACTAAATTTTTCGAAGATTACTCTGCATTTAAAGGAAAAACCAAAAAGAAAACACCTAAATTGTCAATATTCATTGATGACCTATCACAAATCAAAGCGGCATCAGGATTTGAGTTGAAGCGAATCTACTTTGATGGAAACTGCCACTATAACAACCCGAAGGACTACTTTGAAAACATAAAGGATACCCTGAAAAAAGGCAGCCTAATGGCAGCCCCAACAGAATTCGTCTGGGTGTTGTCTTCATTCATTACTGAAGAAGATGCAATCAGATGCAATGAAATCATTAAAGAACTTGAAAACGAAGGAATCCTCGTTTCCGTAATGGGAGACTTTCCGGGAATGAACGAGATATTTGACTGTCCGATATATGGAAATCATAACCTAAACGTATGGAACAGCTTTTGTGTTCATGATTTGAATGCATCAGGTTTCAAATCATTGATTTTATCATCAGAGCTTTCAGGTAAGGAAATTAAAGAATTGGTCATGAGAAACCATGATAGGAACATCGATTTGGAAATGATTGTCAATGGAAACCTTGAAGTTATTGTCAGTAAAGATGATTTCACCAATTTGAATGATGGAAAAGACTTTATAATATCAAATGATGCTGACTATGCCATTTTAGAGGATAAAAAAAGGAAAAAATTCAAATATAAGGTATTTTTCGACTACAACAGGCAAAGCCACATAATTAACAAGGACTGCCTATGTTTAATTGAAGAGATGAATGAAATAAAGGAAATGGGTCTTGATTCATTAATTCTAGATTGCAGATATTCAGATGAAAAATACACTTCACAAATATTGTCAATTTATAATGATAGCCTTAAGAATATAGATGATGAAGAATTGGCAAAATATAAATACCAAATTATGGACTTCTCACAATCCTACATCAACAAAGGCAACTATATTGAAGGCAGACTGCACGAGGCAAAATAATGAGAATTCCTGAATTGCTTGCACCGGTCGGATCAATGGAGCATTTGAAAGTAGCCATTAATGCTGGGGCAAGTTCTGTTTATTTGTCAGGAAAAAATTATGGTGCCCGAAAGTTCGCCAAAAACTTTACTTTAGATGAAATTACCGAAGCAGTAAACATTGCACATATGCACAATGTGAAGGTTTATGTTACAGTCAACACATTAATCAAGCAGGATGAACTTGAAAGTGTGATTAATTATCTCTCAAAGCTATATTCAATTGGAGTGGATGCTGTTTTGGTGCAAGATTTAGGACTAATCGCGCTAATTAACAGATACTTGCCTAATCTAAAAATTCATGCATCAACACAATTAACCTGTGAAAATCAGCTTAAACTAGATTATCTCGAAAGTAAAGGAATTAAAAGAGTCGTTCTTCCACGTGAAATGAAAAAAGAAGAAATCAAATCTTTAAAAACAGATATGGAACTTGAAATATTTGCTCATGGTGCATTATGCTATTCTTATTCTGGGCAATGCCTATTAAGTAGTTTCAAAGGTGGAAGAAGCGGAAATAGAGGAACATGTGCTCAGCCATGTCGCCAAAAATACAGAATCCAAGGCATTAAAAAGGAAGATTACTATTTATCCCCCTGCGATTTAAGCCTGTTTAATCAACTAAAAGAAATTTCAGATTTGAATATTGCATGCATTAAAATTGAAGGAAGAATGCGCTCCAAAGAATATTTGGCCATTGTTGTGAGCAATTACAGAAAAGCGCTTAATAAATTAAAAAGCAGGAAAGAAACTGAAAGTGAAGAAATAAGTCTGGTATTCAACAGAGGATTCATACAGGGAAAATTCAACAATAATACCAAAAGAAGCATCCGCCCGGGGCATATCGGTTTAAAAATAGGAAAAGTAATATCTGCAAAGAAAAATCAGATTGCGATAAAATTGGATGATTCCATTAAAAGCATTCCTCAAAAAGGCGATGGACTTTTAATCGTTAAAAGAAATAATGATTACGGGCTTGAAATATCCCAAAATCCACTAATAACCACTCTAAATCACTTTAAAAAGGGGAAAAACAAGCAAATTAAAGATTTAACTCGGCCAGATAAGGTATTGGTTGTCAAAAAGGTATGGCAAAACAAAAAAAGCGATTTTGATTTAAATGACTCAACAGTCTATTTAACAAAAAGACATGAGTTAACAAAAAAAGCAAAAGAAATTGAAAATAAGGGCAACAATTATGTTAAATCCAAATTAATTCTCACATTCTCTTTAAAAAATAAGTTCCCCCTATTAAAAGGAAGATTAACACTTGCAAACAGAAAAATAATTGAATCTGAAATAAGAGGAAATACCTCTTTTGAAAAACCTATTAAAAAGTCTGTAGATGTCGATACGATTAAAAAGCAACTTTCAAAAGTTGACAACTATCCATTTGAAATCACACAAATTAACATTAATTATGATGGAACACTATTCATTCCAATAAGCAAAATCAATGAACTTAGGAGAAATCTATTCAAAACTTTAGAAAATGAGGTTATAAACAGTTATGTTCATGAACTTGAAAGGATAGTATTGCCGGAATCAAGAAATAACGTTACCAATTTAGAGCCAAGCATCTCTTTTTATACCAATAACTTAAAACATTTAGAAAATGTAGAAAATGCAAAAAGGGTTTATTTAGAAATCCCACCTCAAGACGACTCAATGAACATCCATGAAAACTGCAATTACAATTTAAATTATATGATTAATTTTATGAAAGAAGCTTATGATATTTCATATGGCAAAGACTATGAGTTAATCTGGAAATGGCCCGATATTGCTCATGATAACTTAATTAAAGCATTGAATAAGGTTAGAGGAATATTAAATAAAATGCACTATAACATTCCAGTAATGAGCAATTGCTTTAATGGAGAATACGGGCCTTACTCAATGAACATCACAAATAATGAATCTATAGACAGCCTCAAAAATTATAAGCTTTTGACAATTTCGCCGGAACTTAGAAAAAGGGATCTTGAAGAAATAATAATGCACTGCAAAAATCCGGACAAAATCGAAATCATCGCTCAAGGATCAATTGAGTTGATGAAAACCAGATACCCTCTACTCTATAAAAGCGAACTTAAAAAAGACTATGGAAATTACTTGATTGATTTGAAAAATAACAAATTCCCAATTCACAAAAGCCTTTCGGGTGAAGAACTAATCATATTCAGTGACAGCGAACTTTCATTAATTGATGAAATAAATTATTTGCATAGGATTGGATTCTGTAATTTTGCAATAGACGGCCGTTACAAAGAAGATGACTATTATAAAATGATTGATATTTACAATTCTGCATTTAAAAAAGAAATTAACAAAAAAGAATTAATTGAAATTAGCCCTAAAAATACCCTTGCCAACTATTAAATATTACTTTTCAAATGCTCTCGGCAAATAATCAATATATATAATATATAAACTATTTTTACAAAAAGGGTTTGGTAAAAATGCAAGGGGAAAAAATTACATTGCAAAATATTAAAGGTATCGGAGACAAAATCTCCGAAAAAATTATAAACGGTGTTGGAGGCGAAGAAGAACTCCAAAAGATAATTGATAATGTTGATGTTGAAAAAATAGCAAATATTGAAGGTATAAGCCAAAGAAAAGCTATTGAAATAATGAATCAACTATTAAACAACCAGGAATATGAATTTATAAAAAGTGATAGAGCAATGGAGCTCTATGAAGACATTATAAACAAAATTTTATCATATTCAAATACCTCTTATTCTAAAAACAGAATACTTCTACTTTCTCCTTCAAAAGACATTGACAAAATAAATTCACAACTTGACTTTGTAATGAATGCCAAAAATCATGTTTCTCAACTTCCAATTATAAAATTAAGGGGATTGATGAAAAATTTAAAAGAAGTCGAAGAAGCAAAACCGGAATACGATCCAAGCAGAGCAATTCTTGTTGAAAGTGAAGAAGACAATGCATACCTTACAGATTTAGGTTTGAATCAATATTATCCTATCATCACAGCTAATGATTCCCCATTACTTCAAGAAGAAATGATGAGTTATGATTTAGTTTTTTATGTTTACTCACAAGGAATACTTGATTTTGAAGGAATGCCAAACCTCGTAATGATCAATATTGAAGAAGAAGACTACGAAATTGTTCCTGAAAAAATAATCAACTTCTTTATTCAAAATCAAGATTTGTTTACAAGAGTCCATGAAATACAAAAAATCAGAAATAAGGAAAGCATTTTAGGAGACATAATCCCAATCATAAACGAATTAAATATTATTGATAAAAGGGAAGTCGATATTGAAGAACTTGTTAATTCTCTTAAAGATGATATGGATAACGAATTAGAAAAATCCATTAAACAAGTTGACCTTGAGGGAGATGAAATTCTCAATCTATTAAACAACAACTTCCCTCCAAAAATTAGTAAAATATTTGATGAAATTATCAATAAAAGAAAAGAAATCATTCGCCAAAAAACTGGATTAAGTTTTGACCCATTTCTTAGAACATACCCAATTCAAATTGATGAAAGTGAAATAAAAAGAATAACCCTGGAACAATCATCTAAAAAAGAAAATGATATTTTTGATATTAAAAAAAGTGCTGCAATACAACTAAATGCAATCAAAGAAAAAGCCATCAAAGAAGTTGAAGACACAATTATATTTGATTACGAATTTTGTTTAGGTAGTTTCGCATATGAATATGGCTTATGTAGGCCACAATTTAGCGATGAAATCAAACTAAATGGAGCACTACACTTAGAGCTAGCACTTAAAAAAGATAGGGATTACGTTCAAAAAGTAGATTATAAACTAACCAAAGATGAGAACATTGCGCTTTTAACAGGAGCAAACAGCGGAGGAAAAACAACACTCCTTGAAACATTAACACAAATATCCATTATGGCCCAAATGGGACTTCCAGTAAGTGCCACTTCAGCTGAAATTAAATTATTTGATGAAATTTATCATTTCTCCAAAAAAAGATCACTTGATGCAGGAGCATTCGAATCATTTTTAAATGTATTCATACCAATCGTTACTACAAACAGCGAAAAATTAGTTCTATTAGATGAGCTTGAAGGAATAACAGAACTTGAGGCTGCAGTCAAAATCATATCTACATTTATTGATATGATAAAAGAATCCAATTCCTATGGTGTGATTGTCACTCATATGGCTAGAGAATTAATGAATTATACTAATATCCGCGTAGATGGGATAGAAGCTAAAGGATTAGACGAAAATTATAATTTAATTGTTGATAGAACACCAAAAATGAATTTCCTTGCAAAAAGTACCCCTGAATTAATTTTAAAGAGAATTTACGAAAAATCAGATGATGAATTGAAAGCAGTATATGCCAGAATTTTAGAAAAATTCTAAAAAAATATATGTTACTTTTTACAATTTTTAATTAATGAAAGTTATTAGCCCCAGTAGAAATGAAAATATAAGAAGAATAAATGAAATCTACAAAGTCCTTAAGGAAAATAATTTTGGGTTTTTGATAGAAGAAAATACCTTCTTTAAAAAATTTCCTCTCTTAAGAAATCGTAATGCTAAAAAAGAAGAAATAGTACCTGATGAAACTGTTCCGACCAGAATGCGAAAAGTATTGGAGCAATTAGGCCCGGCATATATCAAATTAGGTCAAATGTTAAGTACCCGTCCAGATTTAGTAGGGATAGAAATTGCTAAAGAACTTCAAAAATTAAGAGATGAAGCACCAGCAACTCCCTTTGATGAAATGAAAGCATTAATTGAGGAAGAATTGGGCAGACCATTAGAAGAAATATTCGAACACTTTGATGAAATTCCACTTGGATCTGCATCACTAGGTCAAGTATATAGGGCAGAATTAAAAAGTACTGGGGAAGAAGTGGCAATTAAAGTTCTAAAACCAAATTCCCGTGAAATTATTGAATCTGATGTTAAAATAATGAAATTTTTAGCAAGAAGGATAGATAAATACATATCACTTACCCGAACTTACAACTTACCTGCAATAATTAGTGAATTCGAAAGATCCATTTTTAAGGAAATTAATTTCCTAGAAGAAGCAATGAACTTACAGAATCTTGCAAAAAACTTCAGAGGTGTGAATTATATAAAAATACCTGATGTATATCTTGATTATTGTACTGAAAAAGTCATTACAATGGAATTAATACATGGTGTGAAACTCACAGATTTAATTGAAGGCGATTATCCTGACATTGATAAGAAAAGAATAGCAAATTATGGCCTTAAATCCTACTTTAAACAAATAATGATTGATGGTTTTTTCCATGCAGATCCCCATCCTGGAAATTTAATTGTGACTGAAGACCACAAACTATGTTATATTGATGCAGGGATGATGGGTATTTTAAATGAAGACTTTAAAGAAGACTTAGCGGCACTGATTTTATTAATGATAAGTGGTAACACAAACAACATCATAACTCAATTAATGTATATGGAAATCATCAGCCCATCACAAAATACTCCTGAATTGCGATCAGATATTGATGATTTAATGAATTTATATTATGGAGCTGAATTGAGGAATATGGATGGTGTATTGGAAGATTTACTAAATGCAATGATTAAAAATAATGTTATTCTTCCAAAAGACTTTGTAATGATAGGTCGTGGCATAACACTTATTGAAGATTCCGGTAGAAAATTAGATCCAAACTTTAATGCAGCTACCGAATTGAAAAAATTATCCCATCAAATAATCGCAAATAAATACAGACCAAAAAGAATGGGTAAAGTTGGATTAAACTACCTATTACAAATGGAACATTTGGCAAAAGATTTACCAGATACCATTAGAAATACTGCCAACAAATTAGAAGAAGGGGATATCGAAGTAAGACTAAAACATGAAGAGATAAGTCAATTAACTAATCAATTATCAGTAGCATTGATTATATCCTCATTGATTATTGGATCATCATTAGCCATTATTGGCGGTGCAGGTCCCAAAATATTTGGAATATCTGGAATCGGATTCATAGGTTTTGTTTTTAGTGGATTATTGGGCATCTTCTTAATCATAGAATATATGATAGAAAGAGAATGAAATTTTTAAATTTAGTGAAAATAATTTTATTTTAAAAAATAGATGCAAAATGACTATCGCTAGTTAGAAAAAAATAAAAAAAGTGGGATATTATGAGATTATAACATCCTCAGTATATTTATTAACATTTGAATCTCCATCAGGTGTGAATTCCACTTTAATTTGATGTTGACCAAGGTAACTATCAGTGATTCCGAATATTGGGGTTGCTAAATCACCAGCAGTAAGTTCATTAAATACTAATTTACCATCAACATAAACTAATAGGTGCCCATTTGAGAAATCAGAATCATAAAGCTTATTAATACCTTCAAGTTTCAGTGTATCTCCTTGGCTTATTATTTTATTATCCCTGACTCTTGTAATAGTGTATTGGGAGTGTTTTTCAACAGTTGGATGTGAAACCGGAGCATATGAAGTACTTGTTGCAACTGCAGGAACATCACTTACTTCAGATTCAACAGTTTCATTAGTAACATCAGTAGTATTAGTGGTATTAGTTTCATTACCGCCAAACAATTTCATAAAGATATCTAAAATCTCATCTATACTCATATTAGAGTAGTTACTACTACTGCTCCTGTTCATACCACTAAAATTGTAGTTTCCACTAGTTCCGTTAAAGTTAAAAGATGGTGTTTTACCACTACTACCAGCACCACTTTCAGTGCCATCGTCACCAGTGTTTGTATCTTCCGTATTAGTACCAGTTTCATCATTGTTTTGAGTGTCATCAGCTTGATTGTCTTCTGAATCATCAGCAACTTCACCCGCCGCATCAGCAGCAACTTCATCTACTAAATCGCTTGACTGTAGTGCTACATTAGAATCATTAGTGAAATCTGTTGCACTAAAAGCATTCATAGATAAAGATAAAATAATAAACAAAGCTAAAATATATTTAATTTTATTATTTAACATAAATTTTCCTCCTTTTTTTAATAATAGAATCTTTTAATTCAATAAACATAATATTTCAATTATTTACATATCTCCTTAAATTTTGACATAATAAGATTAGATATGGAAAATCTAATCTCTAATGTAAGTTATAACCAAATATGCTCCGAGAAGTGCACTGAATACGAAGCCTATAAATCCGATTGCAGAAATATCCCAAACTTTTGGACCTTTATCTGCTAAAATTGCAATAGATGAACCTACAAGCAGTGCGGATATGATTAAAGATATGGATAATTGGTTTTTCAATTCATCCAAACCAGTGTGGTTCATATTTAGTTCCAATTGACCTCTTTCGAGTTTATCAAGAGTACTGTTAAGTCTGTCAGGTAAATCTTTTAATAAATGTTCAATTTCTACAATGTAGTTAAATCCGCCACCTACAAGATTTCCAGGTTCGAATTTTGATCTAATCATGTCCTTAGCGAACTTTTCAAGTTCCCCAGTGAGATTGAAATGAGGATCTAATTTGTCTCCAGCTTCCTCAATGAGTATCAATCCCCTTCCAATCATTACAAATTCTCTTGGAAGAACAATATTATGTGTAATCATGACATTCATTAAATCATCGAATATACCATCCATTTGATCCAAATCAACACCTATGTAAGAATTCAATAAGTCATCGACATCTTCCCTAAATTCATCAGTGTTTTGTTCTGGAGTGATAATTTTCATGTAAAGCAATTGATTGATTAAATGATGTGAATTTCCATCTAACAAAAGCAATATTAATTGAGCGAAGTTTGATCTGAATTCATCGTTTACTACACCCATCATTCCAAAGTCAATATAACAAAGTCTGTTGTCGTGGGTTACAAACAAATTGCCCGGGTGTGGATCTGCATGGAAAAATCCATCAATTAACACCTGTTTTAAATAGGATTGGCACCCATATTGTGCAATTTCAGCATTATTGATGCCTTCAACTTCATTGTCGTATAAATCAGTCACTTCGTATCCGTCAATAAGTTCCATATTTATGAGTTTGGATGTACAATATTCAGGATAAACTTCAGGTATTTTAATATAATCAACTTCTTCAAAGTTTTTTGTTATTTTGCTAATATTCTTAACTTCTTCCATGTAGTTTAATTCTTTGAAGATGGATCTTTCAAATTCTTTGGCCATTGCAGGCAAGTTATACATTCTTGATCCGGAAATATGTTTGTCAACGGTTCCAGCCAATCTGTTTAATATTTTTACATCAGGCACAATAACATCATAAATGCCTGGTTTTTGAACTTTTACAGCAACTTCCATGTCATTTTCTTTTAATCTAGCTTTATAAACCTGACCGATTGATGCGGAACCTAGAGGTTCTTCATTAAATTCAGAATAGACCTCTTCCAATGGTTGTCCAAGTTCGCCTTCAATTACTCCCCTAATTTCATCAAAAGGAGTTACAGGAGTATTGTCCCTAAGCATTTTTAAATCATCAGCTATTTCATTACCAACCATATCGGGCCTTGTGGCTAACAGTTGACCTAATTTAATGAATGCTGGACCTAATTCTTCCATTGCATATCTTAAATCTGAAACTTCAAAGTCCTCGTCGTCTTCATTATTTTTTAATAGTTTTGCCAAGTGGTGTCTTTTTGCAACACCCATAATCTCATCAAAACGTTTCCTTGCAACTTTTTTATCTTCCTTCGCCATATCATCACCAATTTGGTAAATACATATATTGTTTAACTTTTAACTAATTTATAAATATATCTATTTTTTAATAATTATGAATATAACTTTAAATATTTTCATTTTTATATTATTTTTTAATAAAATTTTAATTTATTATAAGAACATATTGAACTATTAAATTAAAATAACATTAATTTAATTTTTTTTGTAATTTTATGAAAATATTGGATTAAAATTAGATAATTTGATAGTTATTCATAATTATTATGAAAAAATTTGAAAAAAAGCAAAAAAATACTTAATATTTATTATGAATATTCAGAATATTGAATTAATATGGAAAATTTAAATAAAAATATGAAATTTTTCTCTAAAATAAAAAAAAATTTCAGAAATATTTCAAAAAAAACAGATAATAATCAAATTAATTAATAAAAAATGACATATTTTAACATATTCATATATAAAATTAAACATTAAATTAATTAAATGAAATATCATTAGTATAATTTTAAATATTTATGAAAAAAACAATTATGAAATATTAAAATTATTGCATCCGCTAATCCAACTAGAATAATTGCACAACCTATAAAATTAAGATAGGGAGAGTTTAAAAATATTGGTTGGAGAAGAATTTTTATTACATTAATTGTAATTATTGGAACTTACCTTAGTTCTGCAATAATTGCAAACGTAATCTTAGTCTTATCCGGATCAATCTAATTGATTCAATTCTATTTTTAATGTTAAAGAAAAAATAAAAGGAATTTTAAAAAAATGGAATTTATAAAATTAAAAAAATGAGTCTTTAAACTTAAAAAAACAGACAAATAAAAACAACAACAAAAATTAGAAAAAATAAAAAAAATGAGTTCATATAACAAAATTTAAACTACAATTATCTGTTGCAAAAAAAGAAAAAAAAGATTATTCAAATTGAATAATCATGAATTTGATGAATTTTGCGGGATTTCACCGAACCAGTCTGTTTTCTCACCAACATAATACATTACGACAAATAGAATTATTTGAAGAACAAAATTTATTGCAACACTAGACAATTGCGGAGATGAAGTTGAAGTTAAAAGGCCTAACATAATGAATAAACCAACACTGAAATTATTCGCAGTATGCATGGCGGATGCCACTTCCAAACCATTTGTTTTCCAAGTGAAAAATCCCCACATAAGACCATTAATTAGAATTTCAAAGAATCCTAAACTGTTGTACCCGTGAGCAAATGCAAATATTATGGCCTGAATAATTACCGCCAAAAGAGGTATTTTAAACCATGACCCTAATGTTTGCATAAGAATTCCACGAAACATAAATTCTTCTGCAATAGACTGGAGCGGTACAGCAATAAAAATTACAATCAAAAATAGTATTGAAACTTGATATGTGCCTTTTGCTCCATTTACAGCAATATCGATGAATTGAAAGATTATATATATTATTAGCGGAATTATCAATGCCTTAAAATAGAGTTTGAAATTCCATCCCCCACGTGAAGATGAATAAGATGAAAATGGCCTATCTTTAACAATTTTTGATGCAACATATAATCCAGGAACAAACATGAAAATAATCAAATCTGTTATAATTATTGGCAATGCAGAGTTTAATCCACCACCCCTAAATGATCGTAGTACATCCAAACCAAACGTTAAAGAGATACCAAAAACTACAAGTCCTTGAATAATGGCCATTATTAAGGTAGCTATTATAAAAACAATGATTGGCTTGTACCATGCATAGTTTTCAAAAGTTCTTGGAAATGTAACATAATCCGAAATTTTATCATTTATTGACATATTATCACCTATTATTTATTTTTCTGAACCGAATAGATTAAATTTTTTATCCAATGCAACAACAATTATAATCGGAATTAACACCGATACCAAATTAATCACAAAAGTAAATGCACCGTCTGGTGTCAGTCCCTGCTGAAGACCTAATGCCATTGCAAGGAATGCCATCATATTATTTACCGCGTGCATGGCTGATGAAGATTCCAAACCTTGACTATACCATGTTATCAAACCATAAAAAAATCCTATGCAAAATACACCGATAATTGCAAGTATATTGTTAGGATGTAATACTGTAAATATTGCAGCCTGTAGAACGATAGCCACAATTGGTATTTTAAACCATGACCCGAAGGTTTGCATCAATACCCCACGACATAGGAATTCTTCTGCAAAACCCTGAAATATAGGTAGAATCAAAAACAATATGAGCACTGCAATTGAAGTATGATTTACAATTGGCACTCCGGAGGCTAAAAGTGGCAATACTTGAACTGCCCCATAAACAATTAAAGTTATAATAAATGTCTTGATGTAAATACCCCAAGACCATTTCCTGACTGGTGCTACTTGTGTGGAAAATGGAATTCCATATATTAATTTAAATCCTACATAAATACCGGGAATCAATAGAATCATAGTGATAGCGGAGAAAATAACCTTAAGTACTCCACTTGCATTAGGATCTAATCCACTAATACTAAATATCACAAGAGATAGCGCAATAGAAACTATTACAGCTATAATCAATACTAAAATATGTTTATACCAGGCATATGATTCTAGAGTTGTTGGAAATGTTGTAAATTCTTTTTCTTCACTTTTATCAAATAGTTTCGATAATTTCATGAAAAATTGCTCCCTATTTTTAAATCAATGATTATTTAAGTTTTAACGAATTTTTTTGTTTTGCATGTACATTGCCTAAATAAACCCAACTATTGCAACAATTATTAATACAAATACATGATTACTAGTGAAAGTTTCAAACCAACCCTGCATTAATCTGCTAACTATAGAAATAACCCCTGACTGTAAAAAGCCAGTAAGTATAGATGCAATTAAACTCATAATTATTGCATCCAATTAGTTTCCATAAAAGCAGCAAATATTATTACAGAAATCAGTACTTCTAATGGAAAAACTATAACAGTTAATCATGTGTATACTGTAGCTACATATTGGATATGGTGAAAATTGAGTTATTAAAGAATATTAAACCTAAAATCAATGAACAAATTAAGCCCAACTGAAAATTGATAAATTCTGTTAAATTAAAAGCAAATTCACTAATATTCACTTTTCACTCACCAAAACTTAAATCTATGAATTAATATGAAATCAATACATTATAAATATTAATAGAAAAATTAGATTACATTTCTATAATCAAACATTTAACAATATTATTTTTTACTTAAAATGGAATAGACACTTCGTAATGAAATATTTAAAACAGCGAGAATAAATAATAACCTCCAATTATTTTATGAACACACTTATTCAAAGTCAATATACAAAAAATATAATCACATACCAAAAAGGCCAAAACTACCTTTAAAAATAATTATTATAAGAACTCTTTTTATAAAAATAAAAATAGATAATGAATAATTAAAGTATCCAATATCAAATATCAATTAAAAATAAGAAAAAAGTTATTAAACTCTAATAAAGAATATAAAGTCTAAAAATCCTCGTTAAATCTAGTTACCTATATAATATTCAAAATATAATCTACTTTTCGCTTTAAAATTATATAATGTTACCAAGAAGCATATAAATTTTCAATTTTGATTTCAACCAAATCCACAATAATTTTATCATTTATTTTATATGCTAAATCATTTTGTAAATGTATGCCTTAACAAATAATCAAATTATTTACTTAATTCAGCACAAATATCAAAAACTTTCTTCAAATCCTTCTTAAATTGTTCTTCTTTAGATTTTAATTTATCTTCAGATGCACTTGCACGCTCAACATTGGAAATTTTATGAAATGCATGAATTTCGACATCTCCGTTCAACATTTTAAGCAAATCTTCAGACTTCTTGAGATGGGGGCGAATTTTTTCTTCAAAATACTTTTTTGGATAATTTGTTGTATAAAAAAGCCCAACATTAACTTTGCCCTTAAACTTATTTCCTGTTTTATAAGAAACAATGCAGTAAATCAATCTTTCAAGCAAAGCCAGATAATGACTTGAAGGATATGAGAAAAATATTGGAGCCCCAACTAAAAGACAATCTGAACTTAAAATTCTTTCAATTAATGGAGAGACCTCATCCTTCAAATAACATTTGCAAATCTCTTCATCATTTTTGCAAATCTGACAAACAGTGCAACCACTTAAATCAAAATTATACAAATCAACATACTCTACTTCTGAGTCGGCAGATTCAACACCTTTAACAGCACATTTCATAAGTTGTGCTGTACTTCCACTTTTTTTAGGATCCGCATTAATGACAATTGTTTTCATATTACTCACCTTTACTTAACTGAGCACCAATTTCAAAAGCTGTTTTGAATAGATCCCTTGGAAAAATCCATTTCAAACAAAAACAACTTGAAAGTCTATTTTCAATGAGATATTGTATCCTCGTCAAGACACTCAATATATGGACTATCCAATCATCATACCGGCAATGGGAAGTCCTTTAACTTTACATATCTCTTGGTCAATTCTAATAGATTCTTTAAACCTTTCAGAAAGATCTTCATCAAAATTCCACAAATAGAATCCGAACATTTCGTTCAGTCAGAATAATATTTTCTCCATCAAGTGTATTATAAGATATCAACTTTATTAATAATAAATATTACCAAAATGAAAATCTATGAAAAAACACATAATTTTAATTAAATGTTTTCACAGCAAATATGCCAAAAAGAATATATAAACACCAACTCAAAAACGGCCAAAACAACTATTAAAAATAATTATTTAAAAAACTCTTTTTATGAAAAATAGAATGAACAATAATTGATTAAACTATCGAATAACCAACACTAATTTAATGTAAATTAAAACAAAAAAGCTGATAAATCTTATAAAGACTATAAATCATTGTAATATCTTGTTGCCCGTGCACTATACAAAATATTTATTGCTTTTGGTTCCTGCATCATATTTATTTGATTAATTTTCTTTAAAAAGAAGTTTTCTGAAAAGACAAACTATTAACAAAATAAAAAATTAAAATTAACCTGAATTGAAAAAATTAAAAAAAAATATTGATTATTTTTCAACCTTAATAAAATCCCACATGGAATCAATATTGGTTCTCATGAGCTCAACCAAATCATAATCGGGAACGGAAACCCACATTAAAAAGGTTCCATTGATGGTTGACTGAACGAATTTAGCCAAATCATCACTGTCCATGTCAATGATTTCACCTTCAGACTGCCCTTTTACCACTATTTCCTTAATATAATCCAATAATTTCAAGTTAAAGGAACAGTATCTGTCTCTCATTATTTCATACTTTTGAATGCCTTCCAAATAAAGCAAGTGGATTCTTCTGAAGTCTGAAATCTCGAACTGGCTGTAAAATGAAGTTTCATTAGTCATTTCAATATCATAACCACTGATTTTGATGAGCAGATAGTATAAATTATCCTTGTAATCCCCATCAAATTGTCTGATTGCTTCTAGATTACTGTCAAAAAAGTCAAAAATGTATTTTTCCATTACTTTTACAATCAAATCTTCCTTTGTTTTGAAATGATGATAAAAATTTCCTGTTGAAACACCCGCTTCC
>JAEIGA010008659.1_pt1 | contig 15411 bp, 5 predicted proteins | sample 9270691 | NCBI WGS metagenome assembly JAEIGA01 (sample SAMN17057246, study PRJNA624740) | gut metagenome | biome: biome; isolation source: fecal sample | host: Bos grunniens | place: China: Xizang | collected 2019
AACGGAAGACCTATGTGGTCGGGGCAGCCGGGAAGCATCATGCAGGTGGAAGGACCGCCTGAAGACGTACGGAGATACGCGGCGTACCTTGAAGGCGCGCCAATCAATCCGTCCATCCGTGACGTTATTGACAGTATAACGTCGCAGACGAGGGACACGCTCGGCACGAACGACGCGACAACGGGTGACGTGCGACCTGATAACGCATCTGCGATCATAGCATTGCAGACGGCAGATACGGTACCGCTTGAATTGAATCGGCAGGGCTATCACATGTGGATCGAGGATGTCGTGCGGAACATGGTCGATATGATGGCGGTGAACTACGGCAAGCGCATGGTCGAGCAGCAAGTGGCCGATCCAGTGACAATGGAAGTCAGCGAAGAAATGGTCATGTACGATTTCGACACGCTTGACTATGAGAACCTGCGAATCTCCGTTGATATCGGTACGGCATCGATGTGGAGCGAGATCACGCAGATGGACGCGATCAACGCGATCTTCACGTCGGGGATTATGGACGATCTGAACCGATTTAAGCTGTACCTTGAAGTCGTGCCGGACAAGTATCTGAACGCGAAAGCGAAGATGCTTGCATGGATCGACGATCAACAGGCGGCGTTGATGCCGCAGCCGGAAGTCCCTACGGGGGGTGCGGCTCTTTTGAATGATCCATACGCACAGGATGCGTTAGGAAATACACCAATAGTCCCAACCATAGGACAGGAAGGAATGCCGAATGTTTGACGAGGAAACCACTCTTGAACAGGAAGACACGATGTTCGACGACGATTTCGATTGGGGAGACACCGACGAAGACGAAGCCGAAGACAGCGAAACAAATGCTGCCGATGAACAGGATGATGGATTAACGGTCAAGTACAACGGCAAAGAAACCAAGGTTGCGAAGGATGATATTCCGACCTATGTACAGAAGGGTATGAACTACGACCATGTGATGTCGGAGCTGGACAGCATGCGGTCGGGCAACATGTACAAAGCCTTGAAGAAAGCCGCTGACAAAGAGGGCATGAGCGTCGAGCAGTACGCAAAGTTTGTACTCGACAAAGAAGACGCAGACGCGCTGACGGAAGCAGAAGCAGCCGTGCGCAAGGAGAACCCGAACTTACCGAACAACATCATCAAGGAACTTGCCGAAGCGCGTGCCGCAAAGAAGGCAAACAACGCAAAGGCAGAACAGAGCAGCGCGGAAGAAAAGGCGTGGGCTGAAGCGTTGAAGGAGTATCCCGACATGACGAGGGATTCGATTCCTGACGAAGTGCTGCAAGCCGTCGCCGGGGGCAAGTCCCCTTTGATCGCGCTAAAGAACTATGAGATTTCGCAGCTCAAAGCTGCACAAGAGAAGAAAGCCATCGAAACAAAAAATCAGAAAAACAAGGAGAAGTCCACGGGAAGTATGCGCAGCAATGGCGGCGACGATGGCAAAGACGCATTCCTGAAGGAATTCCTCTCGGACTAACCGTGTGACGCGTAAAACACAATGTCAGTCATCAATTTGATGAAAGAATACGAAGGCAAGCCGCTTGACGAGCTTCGTTACCGCGACTTCCTTACGGGCAAGGCATCCGACGAATACAAGTGGAACGGCGCGGAAGGTATTTTCCTTACCGCGATTCGCTCCTATGAGATGGAAGACTATAATCGTGGCGCGAATCCGCTGTCGAGCTCTCGGTACGGTACGCCGCAGGAAGTCGAAGATGATCAGCAGTACATGCCGCTGCGTAAAGACCGCAGCAAGCCGCTGACCATTGACAAGGGGAACTTCCGTGAAGCGAAGTTTCAGAAGACCGTTGGACGCGTTGTGAAGAAGCAGATGAACGAGCGCGTCGTTCCCGAAATGGTTCGCTACACCATGCAGGAGTGGGCAAGCAATGCAGGTCAGTACATGACCATCACCGACGCAACCGATGGACAGAAGATCCTGTTCGACCTTCTTCAAATCGAAGCGGCGTACACGAATGCGTACATTCCTGAAAACAATCGTTTCGTTGCGGTAGACGCGAATCTGTTCCCGTACATCCGTTCGTCCCTCACGCAGCTCGATAACATCACGGATCGTATGCTGTTCAAGGGCGTTGTCGGCAGAATCGGTACGCTGATGATCATCGAAGTGCCGCACAACGATATGCCGAAGGATTGCTACATCCTCGCATGGTGGAAGGACGCGGTTCTGCATCCTGTCACGATTAAGACGCTCGACGTTCACGAAACGCCGGAAGGCATGGACGGTTCGCTGATCAATTTCCGCTATCGCTACGACGCATACGTCATCGGTGAGTACGCGAACGGCGTTATCGCTATTCTCGCGGCTTCCAAGAGAGCATCCGCTATCGCGGCAAGCACGGCGCGTGTTATCAATCCGGCGGGCAAGACCGTCAAGTACACGGTCGATGGCTCTGATCCTCGTTACAGCGCAAGCGCGGTCACGATCACGGGATCTTCCAACATCACCGTACCGCTGACCGACGCGCCTGTCGGTTCGACCATCAAGACGGTCGTGTACGACAGCACCAAGGACTATCCGTCCGAGGTTTCCAGCACGGTCGTTGCATCCTAACAATAACTGACTATAGAGGGGAGTGCTATGCTCCCCTCATCTTGTAAAGGAGAAATACAATGCAAGATAGATTAACTTACGCAAGCGGTAACACGATCACGACGGAAGGCTTCCGATGCTCCGTCGGTGAGCCGATTGACATCAAAGTGACGGTAGGAGAGGACGAAGAGGTTGCGCTTTCCACTGCGGCAGGGAAGAGCATCCCGAACGGCGATCATCTCATCACGCTTGAAGTGAACGGCGAGAAAGTCGCGTACCGCGATCTGTATCACTTGGGCGAAGACACGGTTACGGTCGGGGATTACACGATCTCCGACGATCTGTACCTTACGGGCGTGAGCGAAGATGACGAAGTTGTCATGCGGCTTGAGCCTGTCGAACTGACGGTGACCGATGAATTCCGCGCGGCGGTAAAGAATGTTGCACCTACGGGCGGTTCCGGCGGCGGCTCGGGCGGCGGCGTGTTGGTAGTTCACAGAACAGAAAGCGGAACAAAAAGCACCAATTTGAGAACCCCCGGGTTCGACACGAGTTATGTTCTTGATAAAACATGGAAAGAGATTCACGATGCTGGGTTTGCGGTTCTTTCGGTTGCAGAAGAAGACGGAACCGATGTATTCACATTCTTATATCCTCTCAACCTTGTATCTGTAACAAGCGAGGACGGGTATCTTGTGAGATTTACAGCGCCCGACGGAAACATTTTTGCGACGACCGATTCCGAAAACGGATACCCCGTGATGCAGTAAGGAGTATCCCATGACGGTACGCGATATCATCAAGACCGCGCTTGCAGGTGAATACGAAGACATCGAGAGCGACACCGTAGCGGTGCGGCATTCGATTGAAGTGCTGAATACGCTGCTCATCGATTGCTTTGACGCGGAGCAGAACAGCCGTGAACGAGATGAAAAGGAACTGCTTACGGCTGTGCCGTTTGTCACGGCGTTGACCGACGAGGTGCCGTACAACACGAAACTGTGTCGGCAGGTGCTTCCGTTAGGTATCGAGTGGAAATGGTGTGAGCAGAACCTTGATCAGTACCGCGCTGATCAGTACAAGATTCAGTACGAACAGACCAAGCACGAAGCAGGGGGCGGCGTATGGCTTTGAAAAATTACTCTGTCAACAGAGTGAAAAACTATCAGGCGTTCAGGGGAGTGGATTATTCCACTTCCCCTTCGGCTATTTCGGATGACCACGCAAGCGATATGCTCAATATGTATGTGGGCGAAGACGGCATCATGCAGAAAAGACCGGGATGGCATATTCTGAAATCGTTCGGCGCGGCAAATCCGATCAACGGAATTCACTACATCAAGTTTAAGAACGGACGCGGCGTAGTGGTTGTACATGTTGGGACGAAACTGTATTGGACGCAGTTTAACAAGCCGTGGCGAAACTTTTGGGACAACACGGTAGGCGATGTCCCTGCGGAAGACGCGTCGAATATCACGCCTGCTGCGGCTTCGTACATTGGTCAGTACGTCAGCGGCGTGAATGCTGGAACCGTGCCGCGTTGGGAAGTCCGCAATATGGATTTAGACGGCGATGGCGTGGTAACTTACAACGATGCGAAAATCATATTGCGAAAGACCGTCGGTCTTGAAGATGTTGTCAATTCCGAGATCGAGCCGAACGCTACATACACGGAGATTACGGGCGTTACGATGGCGAACGCAAAGTCCGTATCGTTTGAGCATGACGGCAAACTGTACCTGCTCGACGGAGAACATTACATTGTTTTGACCGCGCAGTACACTACGATAACGATATCGGGTGAAAGCTACACCTATCTGTCCGGCATTAACGGCGCGACGGTAACGGGCTACATTCCGACCACGGGCGTGAACGGTCACTACGAATACGACGAGCTGAACGAGGAAGGCACGAATGTTCCCGGCTCTGCGGAGAATCCCGGCAATTGGCATCGACCGACGATGGACGAGGAGCGGAATCTGATTCAGACGAAGCAGATCAATACCTTCACGGCTGACGGCATTCACAAGGCGTTCTACCTGTTGGAGAATAACTGCGATGTACACAAGGTAGAACTGTATTTGCGAACGAGATGCCACGCGGAGAACGGAAGGGATATTCCCGATCCCGACGGACACGAAGCAGGTGTGTACTATTACTGGAAGTACATTTGGACGGAAGTCGATCCCGATGATGCTACACACGGCTACACGGTAACGCAAGCGTCGGAGAACACGCCGATTCAGAACAACATTTCCTACTCGACGAAGATTCAGTTTACGAACGCACCTGCGGTCATTGACGAAGGCGCGGTCAATATCCGCGTGACCTATTCGCCGCGCAAGCATTCGTCCGAGTGGGCTATCAATAAGGACACGGGATATATCTACAAGTGTACGATTTGCACGAAGTACGGATATTTCAATAATAATCGCTTTTGGTTCGCTGGAAATCCCGAACACAAGAACATGGATTTCATGTCGGCGGTGGACGATCCGACTTATTTCCCGAACACGGGATGGACGATGATCGGGTCGGGACAGACGGCTATCATGGGATACCTGCACTACGGCACGGAGCTTGCTATCGTAAAAGAGGATAACGAGCAGGACGCGACGATCTACATGCGGTCGGCTATCCGCACGGAAGAAGGTAACATTATCTTTCCGCTTCAGCAGGGAGCGCAGGGCGTTGGAGCGATTTCACAGGGCGCGTTTGCGGTGTTGCACGATGATCCGATGTTCCTTGCGAAAGAGGGCGTATTTGCAATTGAAGGCACGGACGCGTCACAGGAGAGGAACATTCCGAACAGATCCTTCTATGTCGATTCAAGGCTTCGGAGAGAAGCAACCTCTGACACTATCGCGTGTGCGTGGGGTGATTATCTTCTTTGCGTCATGCCGTCAAGCGGTCATTGCTATGTCGCAGACGCAAGAAGCACCGAGAGGAAGAACGGATCTTTCATCTACGATTGGTATTACTGGGACAACATCCCTGCGATCTCGTTCCTTGTGGTCGGTGATCTGTGTATGTTCGGTACGCAGGACGGACGCTTCTGCATGTTCTCGTCCGATTGGCTCACGCCGAAGAAGTATCAGGACGGCGCGGAGTTTGTGGACGGTTCAACGAAGCTGTACAAGTGGAGACCGTACGACGGCGGCGTTGCGATCCATTCGTATTACACGACTCGGAACGATCATCTTGATTCGCTCGACGGCAAGAAGACAATGCTAAACGATGGCGGCGTTATCGCGTTGCGTCCGCACGAAATGTCCAGCGCGGCGATCACCGTCAAGACGGACAAGGGCGAATGGTTCGTCGATCAGATTCCGACGGATTCAAACGAGCCGAGCGTGGTCATTCCGATCAGACACAGAGTGAAGAACTTTGACGCAATCCAAACGACCATCGAGAACAAAGAGGTAAACGAAGGGCTGTCAATCTTGGGCGTACAGTACAGATACGCTATCACTACGAACAGGAGATAACATATGGCAATTGATGACATCATCGGTCGGTACAAAGACCATCTCACGAAAGCGCAGATTCAGGAACTGATCAAGGCGGCGAACCGCTACAAGCAGCTCAACGCAGGGAACCGTTCCGAAGCGTACGGCTCCTTGTACAAGGGATACCAGCAGACGCGCCGTGGACTTCAGAATGTCGGTCTTGCAGGTCGCAGAGGCAAGATGACCAGCGGCGCGGAAAAAGCGGCGAGAATCGCTTCTAACGAGGTCTACAGGGACTACAACAGACAGTTGAACCGCGTTGATTCTCTGCGGACGGAGAGTGCTGCGGTGCGGATGGCGAACGAAACGATTCGCGCACGACAGGCGGCAGAAAGCGCAAGAATCGAAGCGGAGCGCGAGAAGTACGAACAGCAGCGTCTTGCGTTGGAAGAGCAGAATCGGCAGCAGCGTGAAAGATTGGATCGTGACAGACAGGACGCGCAGTATGACCGCTTGAACCCCGGCACTCGATTCGACCGCAGACCGCAGACGATTGACGAAGGCAGAGCGGAGAACAATCAGGCAGCGATCCGTCGCGCACAGGAGCAGTACGCAAGAGCAGAACGCGCGGAACAGACGCGGAACGAGCGAATTTCCGATATCAGACACGATATGCTGAACACGGACGAGAGGTTCAGCCGCGCACCGCGCCAGTATGAACAGCAGATTCCCGAACACATCGTAAAGGCATACACAGACGCGGACGCGAAGATTCGGCAGAACACCGCGCGTTGGGACGATGCCATCCGGCGCGAGAACACAATCGCAAATCCGAAAAACAGAACTGAACGCGAAGAAGCGGCAATGTACAAGCGTGAAGCGCAGACCGCGCGGAGAGAGAAAGCCGAAGCGGAATCTGCGCAGTACAGAGCGTCTTTGGCAGCGCAGTATCCACAGTACGCGGATTACCTGATGATGTCGGACGATGATTTTGATGTCGCATATGACGCGGCAGAAAAGCTGCTTGAACGAGCGCAGCAATCCGAGATTGATGCGAGAAGCGAGAATTGGCAGGCAGCGGAATCCGCTGGCGTAGCGGTGCGTCCCGAACTGCATATGCAAGCACAGGAAGCCGTCAAGAATGCTACGGAACGGTTTGCGATGCTTGAACGCGCAAAGACGCTTCGCGCAGGAACATCGCCCGATACGATGTACTTTGACACGTTTACCACAGAAAGAAAAGACATTCCGCATAAGCCGGGTTGGGTGCAGGAAGGTGTCGGTTCTAATGAGTGGAATTGGCAAGTGGCTGACAATTCAAATTGGCAAGCGTCAGACTATGCGCGTAACAACGACACAAAAGGATCGAAGTACGCCCCGCTAATCAATGAGTGGTCTTTTGTTGCGGGAGATTTGTCGAACCTTGTGTCATCGCGCGGCACAATTAACGGATTTTTCAATGATGTTGGGGATACCGTTGAGTGGATATTTGGTGGAAATGAACCTGCGTACCGTTCGTTTGATCGCCTTATCAGCAAGTGTACAAAGGAACTGTATGGTAGCAAATACGGGAAAAACGCCATCACGGGTGATGATCTCGTTTTATCCTCTAATGCGGATAAAGAGAAAACGACCGCGATGCTCATGCTTGCGTATTACATGACGGACGAAGAGCGTGCGCGGTTCAACGCTATTCTACGCACATCGGGGAAGAAGGATGCTGACGCATACTTTGAATACCTGTACGAGAATGTTCTTCCTGCACGGTTGAATCAGTCTGTTTCGGAAGACACGGACGCGATGCTTGGTCGAACGACCTTGTATGACGAATACGGAAACAGAACGGGATCGGAAGGCGGCAGCGCACTTGCGGATATTGCTTTGAGCGCGTGGAGCGTTCCGATGAATCTTGTTCAAGGCGTGACAGGTCCTATCCATTCGATTACAACCGGGCAGACCGATCCTACGGCAGCTCGAATCGGAGCGGCGAGATACAACACCGCACAGGCGTTGCGCGGACAGATTGGTGAGAACTACGGCGATGTCGGGAACTTCCTGTATCAGACGGGCATGAGCATGGCTGATTCCGCAACAGTCGGTCTGATCAGCGGCGGTCTTGGCTCTGCGTTCAAAGGACTTGGCGTGAGCGCAAAGATGGCGAACCGCGCAGGTTCCGTGCTTGGCGGCGCGATCCTTGGCGGTTCTGCGTACAATTCGGCGTATGCAGAAGCTCTTCAGAGAGGGCTGTCCCCCGACAAGGCACGGGCAACGGCTCTTGGACAGGGCTTTAACGAAATGCTGTTTGAATCGCTGTCGTTGGATCTTTTGGTGTCGCGCTTCAAGACTGGAGACATGCTGAAGGTATCGAAGAACGGGTTCGTGAACTGGCTTACCAACACGCTTGTGCAGGGCGGCGTGGAAGGCTCGGAAGAAGTCTTCACCGACCTTGCGAACAAGTTGTGGGATGAGAAAATCAACGGCATCTATTCCGAAGAGCTGACGAAAATGCGCGAGTATATCGCACAGGGTATGTCGTATGAGGAAGCAAAGCGCAAGGTCGCGGATGAATTCAACGAGCAGTTGGGCATGTCGTTCCTTGGCGGTTTCATCTCCGGCGGTGTCATGGGCGGTGGCGCAGGTGCAATGCATAATTCCCAAATGCGCGGATTTGAGCGTGTTGGGAAACGGATGTCCGTGGAAACGAAGAACGAACTAAAGAACTTCGATTTCAAGGACGAGCAGGCACAGAAGATTCAGAAGCAGAGCAAGCTGACTAATCAGGACTACGGCGTATTGTATTCCGCGATGATCCAACAGCAGTTTGAGGAAGGACGCGCATATGTGCAGAACGCTTTGAATGACGGTACAATCACGCAGGAACAGAAGGATCTGTACGACAAGTACGCGCAGATGGCGAAGGACGGTACGCTGACCGCAGAGGTCGTCTCGTCCGATAAATACGCACAGGACATGGAAGAACTTGCTCCCGTGTTCGACATCATGGACGAAGGCGAACTGATCCAGCAGGGCATGCGCGATCTTGCAGAAGCGCAAAGAGATGTCCGCACCGAGAACGCAAAGTATGACAAACAGGTTGCCGAGATTGAGAACGACACCACGCTGTCCGCAGAGGAAAAGCAGCAGAGAATCGATGCTGTTGAAACCGAGCGCGGCGAAAAGGTTGTCGGGAAGGTCAAGGAACTTGAAACAGTACAGAAGAAGTACGACGAGAACGTAAAGACGGAGAACGGCAAGGTAAATACCAAGCGCGGAAACCTTACCTACGATTTCACGAACGCGAAGACCTTCGATGAAATGAGCGACCGTCAGAAGGCGGCGATCCGCTTTGCCAAACTGTTCGCGGATAAGTACGGCACGAAGATTCATGTCGTAGACGATTCCGTTGCAGGGCAGCGCGTGGACGGCGAATACGATTCCAAAACGAACACGATCACCGTCAATATCAGCGGAAGCAATTCCGTCATGTACACCGTGTCGCATGAGCTGACGCATTGGCTTCAGCACAATCAAAGCAAAGCGTACAATGCGTTGAAGTCCGCAATCGAGAAAGAACTTGCGCGTACCGACCTTGTGGTGTCCGACCTTCCGCAAGTGTATCAGGACATTATGGGCGATTACAAGACCGCCGACAATACCGTGTACGATGCGCTTGTCAAGTACGAACAGGATATGTACAAGCGGCAGACGGGCGAAGAACTGTCGCGCGAGAGAGCAGAGGACGAGGTCATCGCACGATGCTGCGAATCGTTCCTGAAGGACAGAGGATTCGCGGAGAAGATGGTTGCATCGAATCCCGGTTCCGCGCGTACGATTGCCGCAAGGTTGCGTCAGCTTGCGAACGATGTGCAGACGCTGAAAGAGGACGCGCTTGACAGGGGATACGAAAAGTACGGCGAACTGATCGACAATTCTCTTGAAAAAGCGGCTCTTGAACAGATCGGTGACATCGAGGAAATTGCACGGATTTGGGAGAACGCGCTCAATAAGGCGGCAAAGAAGGAAGCAAAGAAAAAGAAAGCAACGGAGTCCGAAGTGCAGCACAGCTTTTCCGACAAGGACTATTTTTCCCTTGCGCGGAAAGTCAAGGACGGCACGGCAACAGACGCGGACAAAGCGGAGCTGCGGAAAGCGGTTGACGCGGCGGCGAAGAAAGCCGGGTATCGTGCCGAAGCATATCATGGGACGTTCTCAAATTTCACCAAATTTGATGTGAGCAAATCGCAATTTGGTAATTCAGGATATGGTATTTATCTTGGAGAGGATTGGAGAGCATACGAGTATGCAAGAAAGTATGATGTGGATGCAAAACCTATGCATCTGTATTTCAGCAATGAACGCATCGCGCATTATGATGACCATAGAATTACGGAAGAAATGGTTCGCAAGGCAATCTCAAAGCTGAATCTTTCGGAAGAAAGATTCATCAAGGGATATGTCAAGACGCACGGATACAAAACGCTGAAAGAGTATGTAGAGAATGTTGGTGATTATGAGATCATTTATCAAATAGAAAGAAGCGCAACGTATCCGGAATGGTATGCAAATGATACGCATAAAAGATTCAAACCGAGAGGAATTCTTGAAGTCGTAAAGAATGTTTTCCCGTATGATGGCATGGAACTACGAAACGATGAGATTGTTCTGTTTGATAATCATCTTCTGAAGTCCGCAGACCTTGTAACCTACGACAACGACGGCAACATCATTCCGCTGTCCGAGCGATTCAAGAAGGATAACGAGGACATCCGCTATTCCATGAACGACAAGGATTTCCGCATGCCGCGTAGCGCACAAGAACAGCGTGACCAAGGGTACAAGTTGAGCAAGTCGAAGTTTGATTCCCTGTATTCCGCGCACAAGATTGACATCGGAAAGCGTTGGGGAAACGTTGACGCACAGCTAAACGACATCCGTGAGAACGGCTTCAAGGGCGGGAGCGGCACTATCAATGTTCTGCCCGTAACAACCTACGACATTACAACGTGGAAGGGTGTTCGGAATTATGAAACGCTCTTGCAAATGGAGCAAGAGGGCAAATTGGAAAATGGATTTGCAGAGCGTTATCGTAAAGAGTTGGGCGATGAATACGGCAAGCCTGTGTTCAATAATGTTGTACAAGCAGAGTTTGCCCTGAAGAAAGGCGATATCGTATTGCTTGTTCCAAAGAGTGGAGTACAACGCAACATGGTTAAGCAAGGGTTCAAACCATTACCGTATGAGATTGTAACCGCCGAGCGCGATTACCAACCATTGTATGAATTGTACGGAAAGGCATATGATGAGATTCAGACAGCGCGTAACGACGATATCCGCTATTCCATGAACGACAAGGACTACCTCTCCGGCAGGTTGGGCGGTCAGGAATACCTTAAGTACCTTCAGCTTGGCAAGAAAGTAATCAACGAAACGGCAACGGAAACGGAGCGCAATGATTTCCTTGAGCGCATCAAACTGCTGTCCGATTACAATCTTGAGCGATTTATGAGCAAGCTGAACGAGAGCCTTATCCGTGCTGACGAGGGAGCGAAAGTCCGTGAGGTGCGTGACAGGCAGATTGCACGGCTTAAATCGGAATTCAAGGAGTCCAAGGAGAAAGCGCGCGACCGCAAAATCCGCAGCGATCTCACGGCGACGCTGAAGAAGGGCAACGACAAGATTGTGAAGATGCTTGCCAACCCGACCGAGAACTCGCACGTTCCTGTGCAGTTGGCTCAAGCGGTGTCCGAGTACGCGCAACGGCTGAATCAGTTGCTTACGGTAAGCGAACCGAAGACGGGCGAATTCGCAGGGATGGAGAAGCAGACGCAGAAGGGTGCGCTGAACGCACAGAAGATCCTTGATGCGTACAGACGGTCTTTCGCGGATGAGGAAACTATCGCACAGGCGAAAGCGGAGAACGCGAAGTACGATCCGCGTGGATTGCTTCCGACGAGCGAATATGACGAACAGCTTGTCAAAATGATCGAAGCAATGGACAGCGTCATCCAAGGAAAGCGCATGAGCGATCTCACTACAGACGAACTGCGGCTTGTTATGAACACGATGCGCGGAGTCATCCATACCGTGACGGACGCAAACAAATTGATCGGCACCAATGAGAACAAAACGATTTGGAAAGTCGGAGATCAGATGGTCGAACAATTTGAGAACGCACCGAATGTGTCGAAGAAACTGCGTGGCTATCTTGAAACGTCGCTTGACTTGCGTAGATTGGCATTAATTTTCAGCGGTTCAAACAAGAGCGCGGAGTTTGTCAAACTGGTAGATCAGCTGAACAAGGGCGCGATTGAAAAGGAACGCATCGCACAGACGCTTCAGAGCATCTTCAAACCTGTCACCGACATCTACGGTAAAGAGATTCGCAAGTGGTACGGCAAGGACGCGGAATGGATCGACACCGGGATCACGAAGAACGGCAAGAAGGTCGAAATCACAAAAGGCATGAGGGTTTCGCTTGCGCTGCACGTCCTGAACGAAGGAAACATGCGGCATATCGAGAACGGCGGTTTGACAATCCCGAACCGTGAGATGTACCGTAAAGGCAATCTTCAGGATGCGTACGTGAACGGCGAACTTGTACGGCTGAACGCGGAGCAGATCAACGAGATTATTTCGCACATGACCGAAGCGGAAAAGGCGTACGTCGAAGCGGCGAAGGAACTGTTCCACAAGCGGACGGGATATTTCATCAACAAGACATCTCTTGCGCTGTTGGGATATCGCAAAGCAATGGTCGAGAACTATTTCCCGATCCATACCGACAAGAACTTTACAAAGACCGATTTCGCGTCGATGAAGACGGACGGCTCCATCGAGGGACAGGGCTTCTTGAAAGAACGTGTGAACGCATCGAATCCCGTTTACTTGGAAGATATTACTTCCGTAGTGAACAGACAGATTCGAGGCGTGGCGTTATACGCAGGGATTGCAATCCCAATGCGGAACTTCAACGCGGTGATGAACGCATCCATTTATGAGGATGAGAACGGCGTATGGTCACCGAGAACGACGGTAAAGCAAACGCTGACGCAGAAGATGGGCGCGTATGGTGCAAAGGTGGTCGAGGGATTCCTTTCCGATGTGTCCGAGATGTCGCACGTTGATGTCACACCGATGGAACGGTTTGCCGGGAAACTGGCAACAAACTATGTCAAGGCGGTTCTGCTCGGAAACCTGAAGGTCGCTATGAAGCAGGTCGCGTCGTATCCGACGGCAGCGGCGGTCATTCCGTGGAAGTATCTTGGCAAGGCATTGCTTGCAGGTGGTCGGAAGAACCGAATGATCAGCAGAGCGGATGTCGATCTGATCAACCAGTATACGCCGCTGTATCAGATGCGTAGAGAGGGACAGGCAAACGAGATCGCGTCCATCATGGCAAAGCGCGGCATGGAACAAAAACTCCCGTGGCTGCTCGGATGGATCACCAAGATGGATGTCATGACCGTCGGAAGATTGTGGTCGGCAGCGGAGTACATGGTCGCAGATCAGCAGAAGAACCTTCCTGTCGGATCGGACGAATACTACAAAGCGGTCGCGCAGGTGTTCAACGATACGATTCAGCAAACGCAGCCGAACTTTACGCCGTTGCAGAGAAACGCGGCGTTGCGGTCGAAGAACCCTATTGTTCGGTCGTTGGTGCTGTTTGGTACGCAGAGAATGCAGAACGGCGGCATCATCGTGGAAGCGGCGTATGAATTGAAGCAAAGCAAAGGCAAAAGCAAAGAAGAGATTCGAGCGGCAAAGCAAAAGCTTGGCAGAGCCGTCGCGTCGCAGATCGTGCAGAACATTCTTTTGATTGTCGCAACGATTGGCGTGGACGCGTTGAGAGGTCGCATGAAAGGTTGGCAAGACGAGGATAAGGATATTACGATTGAAAGTCTTGCAAAGGGCATGGGTGACATGTTCCTGTCGAACTTTATCGGTTCGTTTCTTGGCGGTTCCGAGGCCTATAATCTTGTGAGTGCGCTGTACAAGAAGGCGACTGGTGATACGGCGTATGATGCGGAATTTACGATCCCTGCGCTGGATGCGGCTGAAACGATCATCAATACGCTTGAAAGCCTTCCTGATGTTATCAAATATCTGACGGGCGACCACGCGGATGAGGAAAAGCTGAAAAAGGCAAAGATGTTCGGATTTGAACTTGCGAAAGCGTTCGGTTACGCAACAGGAATTCCGCTGGAGAACACCGTGAAGGATCTGTTTAAGGGCATCATTCCTGCGATTCAGGATATCTCCGACGCAACAAAGACGGGAGAACTGATTCCGTGGCTTCATCAGAGTGGCAAGCTCGACAACGCAAAGACCGCCGCGAACTACAAGGAGTGGACGGATCTTGGGAAGAAGGGCAGCGTGTACCTCTATTGGGAGAACACATACAAAAATCTTCCAAAGGCGAAAGACGCCGGGTACGCAAAGCCGGAAGCTCTTGCTTCAAAGCTGATGATGTCCAAAGACCTCACCTCCGAAGAAAAGGCGATGCTTTATCGGATGCTTATCGGAAACGACCTTAAGAACGAAGGCGCGATGGTATACGCACCTGTTACGACGAGTCAGGATCTGCAATCCATACAGGAGACCGGGTACGGACGCGAACGTGGGAACATTGTTGTGGATTTCACGAACAGCGACCGATTCGGGATGTCGCAGATGGGCGAAGCAAAGTATCAAGGGTTCCTTAAAGCGGTAGAGATGGGTGTGCCGGAAGACATTGCTGCAACGGCGTACAGAAACTACGCGAGTGCGAAAAAGCATGAAACGCGGCGCGGCGTAAAAGCAGAGGATTCGTTCCACGATTGGCTGTTCGATATGGTCAGCGATCCTGCACAGAGGGCAATCCTTGATATGCAGGTGATAGGCAAAGCAGAAACCGTGGAAGGTGCAATCGGCTACAAGAAGAACGGCGAAATCTACGCGGATTACTCGTCGCTTGATGTCTTCAAGGCATACACGCAGAGTACGAAAAACGAAAAGAAAGACGCGCTTCAGAACACCGATATGTCGCCCGAAGCAAAAGCACAGGCGTATGCGTCGATGTACGAAGGACAGACCGCAAAGGGTTCTATCGTGTACGACAAGAACGGCAAGGTCACCGCTGATTTCACTTCCGACGAAGCGTATCGCGCAAGTCAGCTTGGCTCTACCAAATACGGCTATTATCAGAACGCCGTTAAGTACGGAGCAAGCAAGACCGACGCGATCACCGCAATCGAGAAGTATGCGGAGATCGAGAAGGCAAACAGCACGGGCAAGGGTGATATCTTCCGCGAATGGCTGTTCAAGACCTACAAAGATCCGACGCAACGCGCACGGATGGATGCCGCTGTCAGCGGTAAAGAGGTCACAATCAAGAACGGCATGTCCTACGATGCGGACGGAAACCTG
>JAEIGA010008660.1_pt1 | contig 15408 bp, 13 predicted proteins | sample 9270691 | NCBI WGS metagenome assembly JAEIGA01 (sample SAMN17057246, study PRJNA624740) | gut metagenome | biome: biome; isolation source: fecal sample | host: Bos grunniens | place: China: Xizang | collected 2019
ATTAATACCGGTCTTGGTCGAGCCGATATTGACCGACGAGCAAATATGGTCGGTAACACTTAATGCCTCGGGTATACTTTCAATCAATTCGCGGTCGCCTGCGGCAAAGCCCTTCTGGACCAATGCCGAGTATCCGCCGATGAAGTTAACACCGACCGTTCTTGCGGCCTTTTCCAATGTTACGGCAAACTTGACCACATCCTTAGAACGGCAGGCAGCGGCAATAATTGCAATCGGAGTGACCGAAATACGCTTGTTTATAATAGGAATACCAAGCTCCTTTTCAATCTCCTGACAAACAGGAACGAGCCTTTCAGCCTTGCGCGTAATTTTTTCATAAATGCGCTCGCAAGCCTTGTCTATATCACTGTCAATACAGTCGAGCAGCGAAATGCCCATTGTAACGGTACGGATATCAAGATTCTCATCCTGAATCATATGTATCGTTTCTAAAATATCTCTCGTTTCTAACATTTTCAGTACCTCAAAAGCCTTAAATTCTGTGCATAGAGTTAAACAAGTCCTCGTGCATAACGTGGACCGACATATTAATCTCTTCACCCATTTTTGCCATTGCATCCGAAAATTCGCCAAACGGAACATTTAAGCCATTAATATCGCCAACCATAATCATACAGAACATTTCCTGCAAAATGGACTGCGAAACCTCTAAAATATTTACATTATATTTTGCACATTCCGAAGAAACCTTTGCCAAAATACCCACAGCGTCTTTACCGACTACGGTTAAAACTGCTTTCATTAAAAACACTTCCTTAAAATTCAATTATTCTATATAGTACCACATTTTTCACCTATTGTAAACAAAAATCTTCATATGCTTCAAGACGTCTTGAAAATTTAAGATTTGTATGATATTATTAAAACAAACTATTTATTGAGGAAATATGAAATGAGTAAAAAACGCAAAGCAAATAACGAAGATATTAAGCTTGAAAACACCTCTCTTTACAAAAAAGCATCACGCGACGGTGATTTAACCGCCGAAGAGATAAAGCTTAAAAAAAGAAAAAAACACATTAAAATAGGAATAGTCTTGGTAAGTATAATTGTTTTGTTGGCAATTGTGCCTTGGATTGTTGTCGGCATTATCACTGCTCCGAATTACGATATAATTAATACCGGGGAAACAACCAGAACCTATCAGTCAATGCTTGAAAACGTTAAGGCTACGGCACATTCAACAGAGCTTTTTAATATGAAAAACCCCGATTTGAACAATACTGACGCCGTGACAACGCTTATATCCAAGCTGAATTTAGAGGAAGAGCTGGGAACCTATACTGTAAGCGTTCAAGCCTCAGAAAAGCCCTACACCGTAACACTGAAGTTCGATAAGCCGCACGATATGACCCAGTCAGAGGACGGGAACAAATGGGAAACCGAGGTCATAAAGTACTCGACCGCAATTATGGGACTTATTGACAATATTGCGCAGGTTAATTGGGAATATCCCATTGACGGAGAAAAAACCGACGGAAAGTTCTTCAACCGGGCCGACGCCGAAAAGTTCATGAAGCTTAATGTGCCGATTGCACGCTTTGGTGAAAGTGAAAGGTCGGTTCAGCTTTTGTTAAACCTTTTGGGAATTGATTTATATTGATTGTTACACTTTTGTAATCTTTGTAACTGAATTTTAATTAAACTGTAATATCATTGATACCCACTTTCGCAATATAGTGTGTATAATAAGAATATACACTAATATATGTTGTGGAGGTGAAGAGTATGAAAAAGCTGATTTTAAGCCTTTTGGCAGTTGTTTCGGTTATTTCCCTTGGTTTAACCGCATTTGTGCCTGCCACGGCCGAAAACACCGATGTTGATACTCTCACCGTTACAGTTCCCTACACGACCGAAGCCGCAGACGGTGAAATTACCGCCGCCGAGCCGAAAGGTAACATAGCAGTTGAGCCAAAAAGCATTGTAGCCGAAGAGCCGGTAGCCTTGCCCTCGACCGATAAGCTGCTTCTTAATATGCTTAACCTTAACTTCTGCTATACCGATGCCTTTAATGTGACTGAGCGTATGGCGGTGGCTGCAGCAATTTCTTTAAAGGATTATGCTGCCGATATCCCTGGCTACGGTATCTGCGTAAGCAAGACCTTGACCTTAGGCTTTATCAAAAGCTTTTACGGAATTGACCTTAATTTAGATGATGTTAATACCGAGTATGCTCCCGAGGGCTTTATCGCTCTTCCCTGCTATGAGGTTGGTACACAAAACCACGAAATTGTATCGATAACCGAGACTGAGGACGGACGGTTTGAGGTTGTTTCAACCGTCACCTTTATTTACGGCGGCTATGCTTCCGATTTTTGTACCGCAGTTTCACATTTTGTAAAAAATGAGGCTTCGGAATACGGTTTCAACCTATTGGACTGCACACTGCTTTAAGTAGCTGAATCGCCACCACTTGCAAATTATGAAATTTTGGTATATAATGTGTTTTACCACAGCCGACCTTTCGGGGTGCGGCTGTTTTTTTAAAATTTTGAAATCTATTGCAATGAGGTGATACTGTGGCTAAAGAAACCCGTCAAAAAATGAAAAAGGAGCATAAACGCGGTATCGCACTGCCCGGACGTATCATCACCGCCGGACTGCTTATATTACTGCAAATTGCAATCTGGACAGTTATTGAGCTTTATATGTCCAACATTTCTTCAGTGATTAACGCAGTAATCCGCTTTATTTCATTAATAATAGTATTCGCAATTTTAAACAAACGTGATAATCCAAGCTATAAATTAATGTGGATTATCTTTATTTTGGTAACTCCGTTAGTAGGCGGTGTTTTATTCTTCCTCTGGGGTAACGGCAAAGTAAAGCCGATACTCAAAAAGCGTATGTTTCAACAAAAAAAGCTTAATAAACCCTACCTTTGGCAGGACCCTCAGGTTGTGACCGACCTGCATTTCAAGGATATTTACCACGCGAGGCAGTCGCAGTTCCTTTTCCGTGAATCGGGATACCCTGTTTATACCGACACTACGGTTGAATATCTTGCTCCCGGTGAAAAATTTTTGCCGAGAATGCTTCAAGAACTTGAATCTGCTGAAAAATATATCTTTTTGGAGTATTTTATTTTAGCACGCGGCAAAATGTGGAACGCTATTCACGATGTGCTCCGCAGAAAAGCTGAAGAAGGTGTCGAGGTCAGGATTATTTTTGACGATTTCGGTTCGATTTCACGTCAAAACCGCAATTTTGTCAAAAACCTTCGTAAGGAAGGCATACGGGTTATCGCCTTTAACCGCATCAGAGCCTCGGTTGATTTGTTTTTGAACAACCGCGACCACCGTAAAATCTGCGTTATTGACGGTTATGTTTCAATGACCGGCGGACTGAATATTGCCGACGAATATATTAATGAAACATCACCTCACGGCTATTGGATGGACTGTGCACTGATTATGAAGGGACCTGCCGCGACAAGCTTTGCAGTAGCCTTTTGTGAAATGTGGAGCAGTATGTCACGCGAACGGCTTGACCCGAAAAGCTATATCGTAAATACCTTTCCTAAAGCATTAGGCTATGTTCAGCCTTATATGGAAAACCCGCTTGATACTAAGCATTATCCCGGTGAGGGTATTTACCGTCAAATTTTAGGTACTGCCAAGGACTATGTTTATATTGTATCACCTTATCTAATACTGGATAATACAATGACCACCGCCTTGACCTCGGCTGCTAAGGCCGGTATTGATGTCAGAATTATAACCCCTAAAATCCGCGATAAATGGTATGTGCATCCTGTCACGCAGTTTAATTATCAGGAGCTTTTGGAGGCAGGTGTCAGAATTTTTGAATTTACACCCGGCTTTATACATTCCAAGCTGTTTGTCTCGGATGACTCGGTTGCAACCTGCGGCACAATTAATATGGACTACCGCAGCTTTTATTTCCATTTTGAATGCGGTGTCTGGATGTGCTCAATCCAAGCGGTTGACGATATAAAGGAACACTTTTTACAAATGCAGGAGATTTCGGAAGAAATTATACTGTCAAAATGGTCAAAACGTCCTTTGAGAAAGCGTTTTGCCCAGGCGTTACTCAATGTTTTTGCACCTTTTATGTGAAAATTTAACCTTAAAAGGCTGAATGTTTATGATTTCTTAACATTTTTGCCTTTACCTTGTAATATTATCAGTATATACTAAAACTAGTAAAAACCATTACCCTTTTAAAAAGGAGAAGCCATATGGAAGATAATAAAATATCCAAAACGGAAACCGAAAGCCAAGGTCAAGGCTATAGCTATACGCCTAATCAGAGCTACGGATATATACCTAACACTGAGTTTAAGCCTGAGGGTTCAACACCGCCTCAAAAACCGAAAAAGAACTTCGGTCTGGCTACAGTAATATTATGTATCATTCTTTCTGCCGCAATCGGTGCCGGTACCGTGGCAATTTTACTCGGTAATCACCCCGGTAATGCCGATAAGAATAATTCCTCTCAGCTATCCTCGGTCGCTACCGGCTCTGACAATTCAAATGACGTCACCTCCAACGGTACGATTTCCAATATTATTGTTTCCGAAAATGTTGAATCGATTGTTGAAGCTGTTTACGAAAAAAGTGCCGACAGTGTTGTCGGTATTCGTACCAAGGCTTCAGTACAGAACTTCTTCGGCGGCTCACATGAAAGCACCGGCGAGGGTTCGGGTGTGATTTACACGACCGACGGCTTTATTATCACAAATTACCACGTTATTGCCGATGTCGTAAACACACATTCCGAGAGTTCCTCGGTTGAGGTTTTCTTAATGTCCGACCCCGATGAAGCAATCGATGCAAAAATCATCGGCTACAATGTTTCGGCCGACCTTGCGGTTATTAAGATTGAAAAGAAAAATTTGCCTGCCGTGGAAATTGCCAACTCTGACGAGGTTAAGGTTGGACAGTATGCAATTGCTATCGGCTGTCCCGGTGGAATTGAGTTTTTGAACTCGGTTTCCTACGGTATTATCAGCGGTCTTAACCGTACCATTACCATTGACTCAATCGGTGAAATGGAGCTTATTCAAACCGATGCCGCTATCAACCCCGGTAATTCGGGCGGTGCACTTTTAAACTCAAAGGGTCAGCTGATTGGCATTAACTCGTCAAAGCTGGTCGATGAAAGCTTTGAGGGTATGGGTTTTGCTATCCCTATTAACACCGCATTGAATGTCGTTAAAGAGATTATCGAAAACAAGGACAACCCCTCACCCTATATCGGTATCGAGATTTATAAGTTTGATTCCGAATATTTAGCTCAATACGGTCTGCCTGCCGGTGCCGCAGTAAAGAGTGTTGTCAGCAATGCCCCTGCATACAATGCAGGAATTAAATCAGGTGATATTATTACCTCGTTCAACAAAAAGGAAATTAAAGAGTATCAGGATTTCATTGATATTTTAGAGGAATGTGAGCCGGGCACTAAGGTTACTGCTAAAATTTACCGAAACGGAAGATACTACAGCACAACCGTAACAATCGGTTCTAATAATAACCACGGTTAATATTAACGAACAAATCCGGTGCCTAGAGGGATTATACGGCACCGGATTTTTTAAAATTAAAGTAAAGACATTCGAGGATATTTTATGTTTACAAGATTACATAGCACCGGAATTTTCGGTATCGACGCTTATATGGTTGAGGTAGAGGCCGACATTTCCAATAGCTTTCCTGCCTTTGACGTGGTCGGTCTGCCCGATACCGCAGTTAAGGAATCTCGCGACCGTGTGCGTTCTGCACTGAAAAACAGCGGATTTTCCTTTCCTACCACCAAAATTACCGTGAATTTAGCGCCCGCCGATATTAAAAAGGCAGGGTCAATGTACGATTTGCCGTCACTTTTATCGATACTTAATGCCTCGGGCCAGCTTATGGCAGAGTGTGATTTGAACGAGTGCGCCTTTATAGGCGAGCTGTCACTGGACGGCGAATTAAGGCATATCAACGGTATGCTTTCAATGGCTATTGAGGCAAAACGTAACGGAATAAAGCGGTTTTTCGTACCGAGCGCCGACGCTTACGAGGCCTCGGTGGTTGAGGGAATTGAGATTTATCCCGTTGATAATGTAAAGCAATTAGTGGCACATTTGAGAAACGAGACCAAAATAAAGCCGACTGAAGCGCCCGACATTACTGCTATTAGCCAGACTATGCTGGATTTTGCCGACGTTAAAGGTCAAGCCGCCGCTAAAAGAGCACTTGAAATTGCCGCTGCAGGCGGGCATAACGTTTTGCTTATCGGACCTCCGGGGTCAGGCAAGAGTATGCTGGCTAAGCGTCTGCCCTCGATTTTACCGTCTATGACCTTTGAGGAATCTATAGAAACAACCAAAATTCACTCAGTTGCAGGCACACTGCCTCGGGATATTCCGCTGATTGCCAACCGTCCCTTCCGCGCACCGCACCACACCGTTTCGGCGGCAGGTCTTTCAGGCGGAGGTATCGTGCCGAGACCGGGAGAGGTTTCAATGGCACACAACGGCGTGCTGTTTTTAGATGAGTTTCCCGAGTTTTCACGTCAGGCAATGGAGGTTTTGCGTGCTCCGATTGAAGACGGTCAAGTCACAATCTCACGTGCCAACGGCAGACTTACATATCCCTGCGAATTTTCGCTTATAGCCGCTATGAACCCCTGCCCCTGCGGATTTTTCGGCCACCCGAGGAAGAAGTGTATCTGCTCCCAGCAGACCGTAAAACGGTATTTGGGCAAAATATCGGGGCCGATGCTCGACCGACTTGATATTCACGTTGAGGTGCCGGCGGTAGAATACGAGGAGCTTACCGGCAAGCGTGACGGCGAGTCTTCGGCCGAAATTAAGCTTAGGGTAGAAAAAGCACGTGCAATCCAAAACGAGCGTTATAAGGGTACCGACGTCACCTGCAACGCAAGACTGACCTCAAATTTAATTCAAAAGTATTGCAGATTGGACGAAGCGGCTAACAAAATCCTTAAAAATGCATTTGAAAATTTAGGAATGTCGGCGAGGTCCTACGACCGAATTCTCAAAATCGCACGTACAGTAGCCGACCTTGACGGCAAGGAATCCATTGGTGCCGCCCATATTGCCCAAGCAATTCAATTCCGCAGCTTAGACAGAAAATATTGGAGTGAGCTGTAAAATATTATTATAATACAAAACGAAAATCCTGCCGATAATAATCGACAGGATTTTCGTTTTGGTGCGCTGAAAGGGACTCGAACCCCCGACCTACTGGTTCGTAGCCAGTCACTCTATCCAGCTGAGCTATCAACGCACATTGTTCCTTTTCGGAACTGCCATAGTATATTAACACAGTTCGTCAAAAAAATCAATAGTAAATTTTAATTTTTTTAAAAAATTATTTATATTACATTTAAGTGCCGGAATTTTTGATTTATAGCAATGATTATTTTATAAATTTTACTTGCTATACGAGGCAAGGAACGCTTTTAACCGTTCGGTTTTGGGATTTCCGAAAACCTCACTCGGCTTGCCCTGCTCGGCAATAACACCCTCATCCATGAAAATGACCATATCCGAAACATCCTTGGCAAAGCCCATTTCGTGTGTGACAACCACCATCGTCATATGTCCGTCGGCAAGTGACCTGATAACCTTTAAAACCTCACCTGTGAGCTCAGGGTCGAGCGCACTCGTCGGCTCGTCAAAGCACAGAATTTCAGGGTCAAGCGCCAGAGCGCGTGCTATTGCCACACGCTGCTGCTGACCGCCTGAAAGCTGACAAGGATAGCTGTCCTTCTTTTCAATAAGACCGACCTTTTCAATCAGCTCAAGAGCCTTTTCCTTATTATTCTCGTGGGTGTCTTTTTTAAGCAAGTCGGGAGCAAGCATAACATTTTCCAACACAGTATACTGCGGAAAAAGATTAAACGACTGAAACACAAGACCGAAATGCAAACGTCTTTTTCTTAATTCCTCATCTGAACGGCGTACTTTAGTCGAACCGTCAAAAATAGTCTCACCGTTGACGGTGATTGTGCCCTCATCAGCAAATTCAAGCGAATTTAAACAACGCAGCAGCGTTGTTTTGCCGCTACCCGAAGAGCCGATAATAGACAAAACCTGACTCTTTTCCAAGGAAAAATCTATACCCTTTAAAACCTCGGTCTTGCCGAAGCTTTTTCTTAAATTTTTAACCTCTAAAACGGCCACCTTTGTCACCTCAATCCTTAAAATAGCTCAGCTTCTTCTCGACCTTACCTAAAATAACAGTAAGAAGTCCGACAAAAATCAAATAGAAAACACCTGTAAAGAACAACGGCCAAATTAGTGCCTTAGTTGCGGCAAGCTCCTTAGCCTGCTTGATAATTTCGGGAATCATAATACAGTTGGCAAGTGCGGTATCCTTTATAAGCGTAATGATTTCATTCGACATCGGCGGAACGATACGCTTTACAACCTGCTTTAAAATAATCTTTTTAAACACCTGCGACTTGGTCATACCCAAAACAAATCCGGCCTCGTACTGACCTTTGGGTATGCTTTCGATACCGCCGCGGTAGATTTCTGAAAAATAGCAGGCATAATTAATGGTGAACGCAATCAAAACGGCAACAAGACCGCCTGCGTTTATCATTAAAAGACGCAAAACACCATCGGTTGGAATTTCAAAATTGCTGATTATGTAACGGTCAATGTTGCTGAACACCGGATTCCCAAACAACAGACCCGGAACATAGTAGATTATAAAAATCTGCAGCATTAAGGGTATTCCTCGGACAATCCAAACTACAGTCTTGGCAACGGCACGTACCGGTGCAAGCTTACTCATTGAGCAAAACGCAATCGGCAGTCCCAACGGTACACCGCAAATAAGCGTAACTGCAAAGATTATAAGCGAGAACACAAAACCGTCAGACAAAAACGATACAACTTCCCAAAAACTCATATTGTTTACTCCAAATTATCTCTATACATAACTTATGCAGACGGGATTTTCATCCCGTCTGCCTGAAACTTAAGCCTAATTAAATTCAATAAGAATTACTTCTCGTCCTGAGGAGCCTTCTGGTCGGCATAATCGGTGATAGCGGTAGTTTCAACACCGTACTTCACAGCCAAGGCCTTGATAGTGCCGTCTGCACCGAGCTTGTCGAGCTGCTCGTTAACCTTCTTGGTTAAGTCACTGCCCTTCTTAAAGCCGATTGCATAATATTCAACATCACTTGAAAGAGCATCAACGATAGTAAGGTTAGCATAGTCACCCTTACCGCAATAGCTCTTGGCAAGCTGAGCATCAACAACGGCAAAATCGGCGGTACCTGCGTTAACCTCCATCAAACCGTCGGTCTGCTTGATAACGCCCTTGAAAACCATACCCTCAAAGGACTTGGCATAGGTTTCACCGGCTGAACCGCTTTCGGCAGTACCGATTTTACCCTTGAGGTCAGCTGCTGCAGCAACACCCGAACCGTTCTTAACAACTATAACCTGTCTGTTTTCCATATAATTGTAGGAAAAATCAACCTTTTCGGCACGCATTACACCGTCATCATCGGCAGTATTGCAGGTAAAACCGTTCCAGATGCAGTCAATAGTGCCTGCGTTAAGATCGGTATATTTGTTATCCCACTGAATTTCCTTGAAAATAACCTTGTAGCCTAAGTTAGAAAAAACCTTTTCGGCAAGCTCGGTATCAAAACCGATAAGCTTGTTTTCGGCATCAAGATAGTTCATCGGCGAATAGATTGTGTAGCCGACAACCAAGGACTTTTGCTCCTTCTTTTCGCCGCCGCAAGCGGTAAATGCTACCATGCACATAAGTACTGCAAGCACAAGGCTCAAAAGTTTAACTGCTTTTTTCATAATATCAACCTCTTTTATGTAATTTTTGAAATTTTATTGTGTCTAAACACTTTAGTGTGCTAACATATTACCACGCTAATACACGCTTGTCAATAGTTTTTTAAAAAATTTCTTAAAATATTGCGAATGCTTGTTCAGTTTGATGTTTACTTTTAAAAAAAATTATTGTAAAATAATATAGAATATTGGGAATTATAGTCTTACGATATATTTAGGAGAAAGACATGATTGATAAAATAATTATACGTGGTGCCAAGGAGCACAACCTAAAAAACATAGATTTAGAAATTCCTCGTGACCGGCTGGTTGTTTTAACCGGTCTTTCAGGCTCGGGCAAGTCTTCGTTGGCATTCGACACTCTTTATGCCGAGGGTCAGCGAAGATATGTTGAGTCACTGTCCAGCTATGCACGTCAGTTCCTGGGTCAGATGGAAAAGCCGGATGTTGACAGTATTGACGGTCTTTCGCCTGCAATTTCTATCGACCAAAAAACCACCTCCAAAAATCCTCGTTCAACTGTAGGCACAGTTACCGAGATTTACGACTATCTGCGTTTATTGTATGCTCACGTCGGTGTGCCGCACTGTCCCATTTGCGGCCGTGAAATCGTGAAACAAACGGTTGACCAGATTGTCGACCGCATTTTGGAAAACGGCGAAGGTGACAAGATACTCATTATGTCACCGATTATCCGCGCTAAAAAAGGTGAACACGTAAAGCTATTAGAAAAGGCCCGTAAGGACGGATATGTCAGAGTTCGTATTGACGGAGAGGTTTACGATTTATCTGAAGAAATTAAGCTTGAAAAGACCAAAAAGCACACCATTGAGACCGTTATCGACCGCCTTGTGCTTAAAGACGGCGTCGCCAAGCGTCTGACCGACAGTGTTGAAACCGCTTTAAGGCTTTCAGGCGGAATAGTCACTATCTCGATAGTGGGAGGTCAGGAATACACCTTTTCAGAAAATTATGCCTGTCCCGACCACGATATCAGTATGCCGGAACTGGCACCGAGAATGTTCTCATTTAACAGTCCGTTCGGCGCTTGCCCTACCTGTACCGGCCTCGGGATTTTTATGAAAATAAATCCGCTTTTGTTGGTTCCCGATGAGTCAAAATCCTTAGCTGAGGGCTGTATCAGAGCTTCGGGTTGGGGTACAACCGGTTGGGGCGTCAAGGAAGAGGGTACCATCGCCTTAATGTATTACAAAGGCTTGGCCGAGCATTACGGCTTTGATATTAACACGCCCTACCGTGATTTATCCCCCGAGGTTAAAGATATTATAATGTACGGCACCAACGGTAAGAAAATTGATTTTGTTCGGAACTCGGTTTGGGGCAAAGGTAAATTCTCGGCAACATTTGAGGGTGTTGTAAACAACCTTGAACGTCGATATAAGGAAACTACGAGTGAGTTTTCACGTAATGAAATTGAGTCATTGATGACCGAGTGCCCCTGTCCCGAATGTAAGGGCGCACGACTCAAAAAGGATATTATGAGCGTTACGGTCGGCGGACTTAATATCAAAGAACTTTGCGATTTGCAGATTGTAGATTGCTTAAAATTCTTTAACGAATTAAAGCTTAGCACACGCGACCAAAGCATTGCCGAGCCTATCGTAAAAGAGGTTAAATCACGTCTGTCATTCCTGGTAAGCGTAGGCTTGGATTATCTGACGCTTTTCCGTGCTTCGGGTACGCTTTCCGGCGGTGAAAGTCAGCGAATAAGACTCGCCACTCAAATCGGCTCCTCGCTTATGGGTGTTTTATATATTTTGGATGAACCGAGCATTGGTCTGCATCAGCGAGACAATGAAAAACTGCTTAAAACCCTGCAGCAGCTTCGCGACCTCGGCAACACCGTTATAGTCGTTGAGCACGATGAGGATACAATGCGTGCCGCCGATTTTATTGTCGATATTGGTCCTGGCGCCGGTGTTCACGGCGGTGAGGTTGTATGCGCCGGAACTCCCGAGGAGATTCAAAACTGCAAAGACTCCGTTACGGGTGACTATTTATCGGGTCGAAAGAAAATCGAGGTGCCGATTACAAGACGTGCCGGCAACGGCAAGACTGTAACAATAGTCGAAGCCTCGGAAAACAACCTTAAAAATATAAACGTCACCCTGCCCTTAGGCAAAATGATTGGCATTACCGGCGTTTCAGGCTCGGGCAAATCCACGCTTATCAACAGTGTGCTTTATCAACGCCTGGCCTGTGAATTAAACGGTGCAAAACGTATCTGGGGCAAGCATAAGGCTATAAATGGACTTGAAAATTTAGACAAGGTTATCGAAATAAGCCAGTCCCCGATTGGCAGAACTCCGCGTTCAAACCCTGCCACCTATACCGGTGTGTTTAACGATATACGTGAGCTTTTTGCCGCTACCAAGGATGCCAAAATGAAGGGCTACAATGCAGGACGTTTTTCGTTCAACGTCAGGGGCGGACGGTGTGAGGCCTGCGAGGGTGACGGTATAATCAAAATCGAAATGCACTTTTTGCCCGATATTTACGTTCCCTGCGAGGTGTGTAAGGGTAGCCGCTACAACCGCGAGACCTTAGAGGTAAAATACCGTGACAAAAGCATCTATGACGTGCTTGAAATGACGGTTGAGGAGGCTATGTATTTCTTCGAAAATCATCAAAAGATATACCGCAAGCTAAAGACCCTTTATGACGTCGGCTTAGGCTATGTCAAGCTGGGTCAGCCGGCTACCACGCTTTCGGGCGGTGAGGCTCAGCGTGTGAAATTGGCAACCGAGCTTTCAAAAAGACCGACCGGCAGAACTATGTATATTTTGGACGAGCCCACAACCGGACTTCATACCGCCGATGTGCACCGACTGATTGATGTGTTTAACCGACTTGTCGATGCAGGCAATACAATGGTTATAATCGAGCACAACCTCGATGTTATAAAATCGGTCGACCATATTATTGATTTGGGTCCCGAGGGCGGTGACCGAGGCGGAAATATTGTCGTTCAGGGTACCCCTGAGGAGGTTGCTAAGTGCAAAAAGTCCTACACAGGTCAGTTTTTGAAGAAATTACTTTAAAATTAACACATTATTCACTTGTAGGTTGACTTTTTGTGCAACAATGATTAATATGAAAGATGCTTGAAGGGAAGTGAGGCTTTGTTTGGCTATATAAAGGTGCACAAGCCCGAATTAAAGGTAAAGGATTTTGAAATTTACAATGCCGTATATTGCGGACTGTGTAGAAAGCTTGGCAAGACCTACGGCGCACTTTCCAAGTTCAGCCTAAGCTATGATATGACCTTTGTATCACTGCTTCAAGCCTCGTTAAGTGAGGAGTTTTACGGTTATGAGCGAAAACGCTGCCGTGTTAATCCTTTTAAAAAATGCACCTACTGTAAATCGGACAGTGACAGTCATTCTTTAGCCGCAGCAGCAAGTGTGGCACTGACCGATATGAAGGTGCGTGACAATATTGCTGACTGCCGATTTTTCAAGTCGCTCTGCTACCGCTTTTTAAGGCTTTTTACCAAATGTTGGAGCAAAAAGGCCTACCGCGATTTTCCCGAGCTTGAAAAAATCACAGACGAATATTTCAAAAGCCAACAGCTGGCTGAAAACGACCCCCATTGCGGCTTGGACCAAGCTGCCGAGCCGACAGCCTTGGCGGTCAGCCAAATTTTATCGCTTATCGAATGTGAAGAAAAATACAAATTCGTTTTAAAACGCATGGGCTATTGCTTGGGAAAATGGGTGTACCTGTGCGATGTCGCAGACGACCTTGAACAGGATATAAAATTACACCGCTTTAATCCGCTTATCAAGGAATTACCGAATAATACCGAGCCGCTGAAATTCGCCGAAACCAGGCTTGTTCCAATACTTAATACCTGCTTTGTCGAATGCTCGACCTATTCAGAACTGTTGGAAATCAAAAGGTTTAAGCAGATATTAGACAACATATTATATGAGGGCTTGAAAAATGCCCAACTAAAAATATTTACTGAGGAGACCTAAAATATGAAAGACCCTTATGAGGTTTTAGGCGTCGGACGTGACGCTACAGATGAACAAATAAAATCCGCCTACCGCGAAAAGGCAAGAAAGTTCCACCCCGATAACTTCAACGATAATCCTGCCGCCGCCGAAATGGCGACCGAAAAAATGCAGGAAATCAACGAGGCTTACGATACCATTATCAAGCGCCGTAAGAACAAGACCTCAAGCGGTTCGGGTTACAGTAATAACTGGGGTGCCGGCAACGAGCGTGCTGACTCCGGCTTTAACGATGTAAGAAGGCTTATTTCCTCCGGCCGCTTTGAAGAGGCTCAGGAAATCTTGGACGGCGTTCCGCCTGAGGGCCGTAATGCCGAGTGGTACTTCCTTAACAGTATCGTGCTTTACCGCAGAGGTTGGTTTGATGCTGCATTTACTAGTATAAACAACGCCGTTCGTATGGACCCCTCTAATGCCGAGTACCGTGCTGCCTTAAACCGTATGCAACAAAGCCGTCACGGCTATAACCCTTATGGAGGCGGAACCTATCAGCAAACCGGCGCCGCCTGTACTCCTTGTGACTGTTGTGCAGGCTTGATGTGTGCCGATATGTGCTGCCGTTGTATGTAGTATGAAAAGCACCGTAAAAATCACCGCCTGCGGTGTTATTTCAGCACTGGCAGTTGTATTAATGTTGGGTACCAATATACCAATAATGCTTTATACTGTACCGGCCTTGACCGGAATGTTATTTTTAATCCCTGCTATTGAGCTTAGTCCTAAGTGGGCATTTCTTTGCTTTGGAATAACCGGTGTCTTATCGTTTTTACTACCAACCGAGCGTGAGGCTCTGATAATGTTTTTAGGTCTATTAGGATACTACCCCACAGTAAAAGTTCTTGTCGAGCGTTTAAAATCACGCGCTATCGGCGTGGCCATAAAGCTTGTGACCTTTAACGCCGCCATCACCGCCTGCTTTTGGTTGACCTTTGAATTACTTGGAATTAACATATTCAAAAGTGAAAAGCTACCCTTGGAAATAATGATAATCGCAGTATATGCGGTCGGAAATATTGTGTTCGCAGTCTATGATTTTGCACTGACAAGAATTTTAAATGTATACTTCTTAAAATGGCGTAAGACCGTCCGCAAGACTTTAGGAATAAAGTCTAAATAAAACTAACAACAAAAAAACCGACAAGGCGTGGTATCCGTTACGGGCATCACGCCTTGTCGATTACTTTCTGTTTTTACAATAATACAAAGCGCCAATTTTTACTTGACAATCGGTATTAAAAAAGGTATAATAGCTCTCGTGGATTAAGTGATAGTAGGTTTTTAACTGAATGTAGCTCCGCCTCGGCAAACCTCGCCGTGTAAAAATTGAGGAAAAGTCTTTGATCGGGACTTAAAAGTCAAAATATGCGGGTATGGCGGAATTGGCAGACGCGTTAGATTCAGGTTCTAATGGTCGCAAGGCTGTGCAGGTTCAAGTCCTGTTACCCGCACCAAAAAACCTCGTTCTTCGGAACGAGGTATTTTATCCAATCCGAAGGATTGGTATGTAGTCGCCGATAGGCGTATGTAATCCGTTTG
>JAEIGA010008661.1_pt1 | contig 15408 bp, 14 predicted proteins | sample 9270691 | NCBI WGS metagenome assembly JAEIGA01 (sample SAMN17057246, study PRJNA624740) | gut metagenome | biome: biome; isolation source: fecal sample | host: Bos grunniens | place: China: Xizang | collected 2019
AACATTGCAATCTCCTTGAGCAATTTGCGGAACTGACTTGTTGAAGTTTCTTTATTACGCATAATGCTTAGCTTATGCTGCACTAGCGGGTGATCTATAAGATGTAAAGCCATAGTGTTATATTTTATGTTATCTACGCAAAGATAGTATGTATTTTTTGAAAAACGGCATCGCATTCATTCAAATATGTTATTTTTGCAATACTCGAAAATTCAGAAAACCAACATGAAAGACACTAGCAATCTCGGTCCTATACAAAAGACTATTGTGGGCGCCCAATTCCTCTTTGTCGCATTCGGCGCAACGGTATTGGTACCACTCCTGGTTGGACTTGATCCATCAGTAGCACTTTTGACCGCCGGCATTGGAACTCTTATTTTCCACGCTGTAACAAAGGGCAAAGTTCCCGTATTCCTTGGCAGTAGTTTCGCCTTTATCGCCCCTATCATCAAGGCGACTCAGCTCTTCGGTCTTCCCGGAACATTGGGCGGCTTGGTAGCAGTTGGAGCAGTGTACGGACTGATGAGCTTGCTTATCCGTCTTCGCGGAGTCGGTTTCATCTCTCGCCTCTTCCCGCCAGTTGTTGTAGGTCCTGTCATAATGCTGATCGGACTCTCGCTCGCCGGCACAGGCGTAAACATGGCAAAGAGCAACTGGGTACTCGCCCTTATATCACTTGTGACAACTATCACCGTAACACTCTTCGGCAAAGGTATCCTCAAGCTTATTCCAATCTTTGCAGGTATCATTGTCGGATATATCTCTGCAGTAATTTTCGGACACGTAGACTTCCAGCCAGTACTTGATGCTCCTTGGTTCGCACTTCCTCCATTTGTCCGTCCTGAACTCTGCTGGGAAGCTATAATCTTTATGATCCCAGTCGCAATCGCACCGGTAATTGAGCACATCGGTGACATCTACGCCATCAACGAAGTGGCAGGAAAGGACTTCGTCAAAGATCCAGGACTACACCGCACAATGCTAGGTGACGGAATCGCATGTGCAGCATCTGCATTTCTTGGCGGTCCTCCTGTAACAACTTATTCAGAGGTAACCGGAGCCATTTCATTGACCAAAATTACAGATCCTACAGTCATCCGCATTGCCGGAGTATTCGGTATCCTCTTCTCTGTACTTGGAAAGGTAAGCGCCCTTCTTAAGACAATCCCTGAAGCTGTATTGGGAGGGATCATGTTGCTGCTCTTCGGAACTATCGCCTCAGTGGGTGTGAATAACCTCATCAAGAATAAGGTGGACATGAGTGACACACGTAACCTTGTTATCGTATCATTGATCCTTACTCTTGGCATCGGTGGTGCAGAACTCACTTTCGGAAGCTTCACAATCGGAGGCATCGGTCTCGCAGCAGTGGTCGGAGTCATCCTAAACCTTATTATCCCACGTAAAAAGAATTAACATTAGAATAATCAGATATGAAACTTATTAAGATTATAATCATAGCAGTTGGCATTCTCATCGCCACTTCATGCTCAGCTCCACTAAGCACAAGAATGACTAAATACGTATCAGAAGTTGAATCATCATGCGAAAACTGGACTAAGGAAGACTGGGAAATGTCATGTGAAGAGTATGCAAAACTTCTTGAAGAATATAAGTTGAACTATGACTCATATACTCTAGAAGAGAAAAAAGCAATCAACAAAGCAATCGGTCGATATAACGGGTTGCTAGTAAAAAGTGGCATTCAGGAAGTAGGAAACAAGTTCAAAGATTTTAGCGAACGTCTGCCATCACTCATTGAAGGTTTCATGAGTGCGTTCGAAAACAAGTCAGAATAATGCCATGAACACAACAAAGATTATCATACTTGACTTTGACGGCACCCTTGGCGATACCACGGCAGTCATAATCAAGACCATGCAAGGCACAATCCAGGAGCTTGGCCTCCCTGCACGCACTGAGCAGGAATGCGCTGCAATGATTGGCCTGCGCCTTATTGAGGTGCCAGCACAGTTATTCCCTGAGTGCGACCTCGATCCAGATCTATACGCACTCACCTACCGTCGTCTGTTCAATGAATATAATGTAGAAGGTGCAGTCGAGCTCTACCCGAACGTTGTAGAAACATTGACAGCACTTAAAGAACGCGGACTTGTGTTGACTATTGCAAGCAGTCGCAGTAATGCTTCTCTTAATGCATATATCGAAAACCTTGGCCTCTCACACATCATAACATACGTACTTGGAGGTAACGACGTACAGGAAGGCAAACCGCATCCGGAAGCGGTCAACCGCACTCTCCGCGAGCTTGGCTTTCAGCCAGAAGAAGCAATTGTAGTTGGCGACACAGTCTTTGACATCCACATGGGACGTAATGCAGGAACACGCACCTGCGGAGTAACCTACGGAAACGGCACTCGCGAATCCCTCGCTGACGCCACCTGGCTTATTGACGACTTCTCTGAATTACTTACTAATCTTAAATCCTAACTTGCAGATAAGTTTAAGGGTCTCAAGTGCTGTGTCACGATCATAAGCCTTCTCAACTTCTGGAAGTTCCTCATAGGACACTAGACAAGGATGTTGTTTAAGGGTATCATTCCTTTCCTCTCCATAAGTCCAACCCTGCTCAATACGGTTCTGGGCCCACACCTCATGAACATTCTTAGCCATATGCTCCACCAACGCATTCAACTCATCTGGCAACTGGATATCACTCGTATCCATCGGTTGCGGTACATAATTCATCTTCATTGTTCTATCCATTTTGTTTCTATTATAGAACAATTTTCTCCTTTAAATCTATCAGTAAATATTACTTTTTAGGGGTATAAACTGGTCTTATACTACGTCCGACATCTTTCCGCACGTTAAAATAAGATCTTTCAATCTTCGTAAACATAAATTCCTTTGCCTCACTTATATTGAGGGAATTACTTTCTCCAATCCAATAATAACCATTTTCTTTCGCATAATGTACTGAATTCCCAAAATAACACCCAGCAGCAGGAATAAAGATTGATTTTTTAAAGATTGATTTTTTATTACGACCTGTTACGCGATAGCCTTGTTTTTTTTCTAACCATTTCCAATCACACTCATTAATCAACTCGCTGACTTGCTCTTCTGTCGGTAGAGTCCAGTTCTCTCCTATCGTTTTGGAAGCTGCGTCATATTCTGTACCAATTATAGTCTCAATTTCCCAAACTTCCTCTGGATAAGTATTCGGATTGCCTATTGGATTCGTTTCTCCCCATTTATAAAATAGGCCATGTTCGTATTTATTTGATGCGCCAAGGTTACAACTACTCCACAATGTACCAGTTGGCAATCCTAAATCAACAGCTTGTGGGTGACTTTTAAACCATTTGTTACACAATGCCAGACCCGTCAAACCGATAATAGTCGCCACCATTAAATACAATAAAATTCTATTCGATTTGATAGGTTTCTTACCATCATCTGTAATATTGATTGGTGGCATACTAGGCGACAAACTATTCACTAATTTTTCTACCTGAACAGAACTTGTTATGTCAATATAATTAACACGACCAAACTTAAATAAGAACCATCCTTCCTCAAATTTAGAACTATCCAAAAGAATTGGAATAACTTTCTTCTTTACATTCTGCGCATAGGTAATCTCTGTTTTTGTCCACTTTGATTTCATTGAATTCTCGGAAAGAACAAATATGACATTTTTTGCTTCATTAATAGCAGTAATTATCTTTTCTTCAAATTCATCTTCACCAGGTTCAATTTCATTAATATCAAAAAAAATTGAAAGCGCAGGTATTCTTTCCTGCAGCATTGTAACGAAACGATCAACTTTTTCGAAATCAAGACGAGAATAGCTTATGAAAATATCATACTTCATAATATACAACTATAATAATCAATTAGTTCACCGCCTCACATTTATCTTTCTGCAGATGCTCAGTAACCTTCTTAGAGGCATATTTCCATAACTTACGGCAGAATACTACAAATACAATAAGAAAGATTCCACCAATAGCTGGAGTTACATCTGAAATGAAAAGCAGAGCATCGAAAATACCATGCACAAGTATCGGAGCCACTAAGGCCATTATATAATTCTGTTTTTGTGATGTTGGAGAGAATCTCGCTAATGAGAAATAATATCCCATCAATATTCCGAAACAGAAATGTCCAGGTACTGAGAACAACGCACGTATAATACCGACAGAAATAAATGATTCAGCATTCTGGAAGAGATACATGAGATTCTCAAATGCAGCAAATCCTAATGAAACGCATACGGCATATACAATACCATCCATCTTTTCATCAAAATGCTTATTGTTTCTCAATACGAGCCAAAGCATTAAAAACTTTGCAATTTCTTCAGGAATGGCAGCACCCAAAAATGCAGTGGATATGCTATCCCAAATTGTATTCATTTCATCAGAAAAGAATCCTAGTACATTCAACGGCGTAGATATACACAAAGAGACAAACACAGACAACACTCCATAAAAGAAGGCCTTCAACAACAAATTTGTCGGCTCCGGTCTGTCCTTATCCTTATGATTGATATAAAACACAAGAATTCCAATCGGCAATAACGCCAGCAATATTATCAGCAAATTTGTCATGGGATCAGGTTAATTAAGGTTATCTTCAAGCTGTTCTTTCAACATTTTTATTTGGATTTTAATGTATTCTATTGCCTTATGGTTATAAGAACGTAATATTTTATAAGCCTTATCACAACTCTTTAAAGCATCCTCTTTTCTACCAGCCATATTATATATATATGTTAGTTCAAGCTGTAAAATTGATTGATTTATAATCTTTGCGAGTTCATTAGAAAATTTTAGTGTTGGGAAAATCTTCTCGGCTTTAAATTTATATTGTAAAGCTTCGTCATATTTATTCTCTAGTTCGGCAAGCATATTTGCTTTTTGAGAATATGCAGTATATAGTCCCCAGTTACTGTCTAACGAGAGTGTCTCGAATTCATCAATCACCCGATCAACTATTTCATATGCTTTATCAGACTCATTTAGTTGTGCGTATATTTTTGCCAGACAAAACTTCCAATTAAGAGTAAATGACAAAAGATTCTCTTTGGTGTTTCCTGGAATTTTTTCCATGATTGAGATTGCCTTCAAATAGGAATCTCTGGCTGTTACCAGCTTTTCTTTTTCTACATTGCTTTCGTAGACACATGCCTCACCTAAAGCTGCATATGCTTTGGCAACATTAGGAGAATGCTTACCATATTTTTTAATTAGGAGTTCTGCATATTCCTTTTGAGTTGAAATCGCCAAATCAGGTTGTTGCATGGCAAAATAAGTTTGAGCTATTGCATGCGTAGCACCAAAGGTATCAAAGCCGTTTATTTCCTCCAATATCTCCTTTGCCATAGAATAGTGTTCCAATGCTTTAGCCCTGTATATATTACGTTTTGCTTCCAAATCAGTTGTTATAGTCGCTTTCGTATGATAATAATTACCGATACTCATATATGATTCTGCAAGTCTGAAATTGGCTTTATTAGACTCACCCAAAGTTTGTTTTAGGGCGACATTAAACTTTATAAACCTGTTATAGGCTTCCTGTAGTTCACCTACACGAAGGTATAGATTTCCTAACAATGTATCAAAGTATAATGTCATCAAATTATTAGTTCCATAAGCAGACACAGAGATAGAGTAAGCACGATGAAAATAATTGTATGCCTCATCAAATTGTACTCCATAACTATCCTCAGAAATGCACAAATTTCCAAGACCTAACAAGGCATTCAAACACATAATGCTGTTTTCTCCATAGACACCTTGGAGAATGTCAAGTGAAATTGTATAATAATGTCTAGCCTTTTCATATTGCATCAAACCTTGATAAGTTTCAGCATAGGCCAGATAAAGGGAGACATAGCCTATAGTATTATCACCAAAAATTGATCTGGAAACTGATTTCAATTGATCCAATATGTTCAAAGCCTGCTCATAATATCCTTCTCGTAGCAATAACCGGGCTTCCTCTATCCTGACATTATATAACATATTAGCAGCTTCGCCAAAATTATCAATTAGAACAGTCTTAACCTTATCATAGATTTTATGACTTTCAGCATACTTATTTAAACTTGCATATATATTGCCCCTGGACATCAGAAACAACATCACTCCAGGATGATCCTTCCCTCCATAAAAATCAATTGCAATGGATATAGCTGTATCATTGTATTTTATAGCCTTATCAAAATCCGCGATTTCAGCATATAAGTTTGACAAGTTGTTATAGAATGCTAAGGTAAGAGAGTGATTCTTGCCAAATTGGGCTTCAAGAATCTTTATAGCATCTTCAACACAATCAATAGCCTTGTTTGAATCACCTTTATGTTGATATAAAGTCGCTTGAAGTGATAATACATCTGTGTATAATCTGCATTCATTACCGAAAAATCTTTCAACATCCTTAGTCAGATCAGCAAGCATAGATTCGGCTTCATCATATCTTCCCAGCGCAATATAGGCAGAGCATATTGCGGTTCTGGATGCCACAGTAGATTTATGACGAGCATCAAACTGATTAGATAAAATATCATAAGCCTGTTGATGCATTTCTAACCCACTGAAGAAATTTTCAGCAGAGGCATAATAAGTTCCAAGATTGGCTATAGAATTCGCTATAAAGTAATGACTCTCACCGAATGTATTCTTTATTATTTCGTATGTTTTATCAAAGTACTTCTTCGATTTTTCAAACTGATATTGGGTCAAATAATAATCTCCTAACAAATCATATATATTCGTAAGCTGATAACTATCTGCTCCAAATGTATCTTCAAGTACCTTTTCTATTGTTGTATATACTTCGATGGATTTTCTAAATTCACCTTTGTTTAAATAATATTTTCCCAATGACATATGCCTGACTATAGCTACCTGACTATCAGCGCCATATACTTTATTTGCCAAGGTCTGTTGCTTATCAATGTAGATTTTTGCATTATCATTTTCATTGATTTCCAGATATGCATATGCCAAATTATCATAAAGTTCGATTAATTGACTTGCATCCTTGCCCTGTGTCTTAATTACACAATCTATTGCATTGTTCAAATTCTTTATGGCCTTCAGATATTCTCCTTGGAACATATTAATCTTAGCCTCTGAATTAAAGACTTGGATTTTTTGATAATCACCATATATGCCAGATAATCTGTATAGGTTTTTAATTGTTTCAAGTTCTGCAATTGCCCTATCATGATCTGAAAGAGTATCATATAACTGAAATTTTGAGAAATGCACACCGACTAACGCTAAATGCTCATCTCCAAATTTTTCAACAATAAGATCGAATGCCTTATTGGTCATCTCTTCAGACTTTTTTAAATCTCCAATCAGTAGATAATAATCTGCAAATGACAGACAGGCACTCGCATAATTCGGATGATGTTCGCCCAATATATCACTATATATATTGATTGCTTCATTCATACATTGCACTCCATCATTGATCTTACCGATATTAAGATAAGCTTTACCTTGCAGAGAGAGCACATTTGCTATGTATGAGTTCTTTGGTGTTGTAAGTTGCTGAATCCTTTGTTTTGTCTCATTACAAAAATCTATTGCCTCATAAATCTGTCCCATCGTAACCAAACATTCAATCATGCTGATATAAGCCATAGAGATTGTAACTGGATCAACTTCACTCTGAGCCTCCAACTCCAAAAGAATCTTCTCTAATTCTGATTTGGCTCCGCGATAATCACCTCTTAGAGACTTTATCTGCGTAATACCAATTCGTGCTTGCCAATACGCCTTGCTGTTAAGTGTGCTAACCTTAGGATCAACACACTTATTGTAATAGGACCTTGCAACGGAAAAATCAGCCATGGCAAAACTCACATTACCCAATCCTAAATACGAATCATAGATTTCACTGAAATGTGTAGCATCATGAGATAAGACAGACAATGCATTGATATAATGTCCTTCCGCAGAGGAATAGTCACTCAGATTCAAATAAACATCACCTAAATGATTATGGCACAAAGCTATAGTAGAAGCATCAGTTGCACTGTTTTGATTTGCACTGGATAAAGCACGATGATAATATGTAAGGGCCTGTTTGTAATCATTGAAACGGATTTCCAGCAGCTCGCCTATTTGGCATAAATAATTAACATTAAGGCTATCATAGTACAGCCTATCCTTCATCTGTAAAAGTACTTCATTGAATTCTAATTTATGCAAAGCATTCTGAACTAAATGGTCCTTCTCATAAAGAATCTTTTTTCTGGTTTTCTCAAAAACTTCTTTTTTTGCATCAGCCAAGATCTGAGTAGCCTCTGCTTCGTTTTTTGCCTTATCATAAGCGAGACGTCTTTCATAATCAGTACGTCTGTTCAATAAAGCTGCATGATACTCATAGTCACCAGTTTCAAGAGCTCTGTATATTTCTCGGTGCAATGAATCCAGAGACTCAAAATCAGTATTCTGCAAAGTCGTATGTATATGGGAACGGATCAAGCCCTGAAAATCGAGCAATTTGTCGTTCAATTCTTCAATTTGACGATCCTTCTCTATAATTGTTATGATTCCCTGATTACATTTCTCCTCCAGTTGCGCTATTTCTTTATCATTTTTCTCTTTAAGTTCCTTTAATGCTCTATCTTTATATCCTTCAGCATATTCATCGATTTCATCATATGACTGCATGATAATAGTAAGAGGTGCATCTGGTGTATATTGCAGTCTTTCATTGGGTTGAGGATACATCAGTTGATATTTCAGGCCGTTAGGAGCCTTGACAGATTTTATGTAGTATACATCAGAGCCATTTAAATCATCCAAAGAAAGTTCGAAGTATCCTTTTTCTGGAGTCTCCAGACTAAGTACTGGATTAACGTTATCACCTGAACGAGTAATTCTAGCGCCGACAATCGGAGAACTTTTCTTATTCACAAAGCTCTGAGTTCGGACAATTCCCTTCTGCTTTTTAGTCTCTACCTGTCCACATACAACAAGCGGAATTAATGCAGAGATTAATATCATTATAATTCGCTTCATCGTTCAACTACTTCAATTCAATACATTTTGTATCATTACATGGCATATAAAGGATATCACTATGACTCATATAAGTAACAACATATGACCCTGCTTGAGAAATAAGGGGGATATCCAATCGAAGCCTTCCACTATCGTCAGTCATAGACTCTATGCCATTAACCATAACTTTTTTATTGCGCAGCCTCATTCCATCCTTAAGGACAATAGCATCAATATGTCCATAACGTTCCTGATTACGACGTATTGAAACTATGATATTTTGCTGTATCATAATGGTGGTGTCGATGCTGACACAAGCAGCATTCCTGACACAGAGATTCATATACTTACCTTTATTACCTCCATGAAGTTTTGTAAAAAGAGCTTTATCAGTTAATGAATCCAAGGTATCTTTCTGAACCTTTTGATCAATTACAATCGTAACTTCAATATCTTTTATAGGGGGTAATTGCGGAATAGTATTAGATTCTATCAGTTCCACTGACATATCAAACTCCTTCGCTTGATGTTGCACATATAAAACTGACGAACAAAGTAATAGCCCGGCAAATAGAACAATAATAATTCTGAGAATTATCGTTTTTATATAATTTAGACGATACCGATTCCAAATAAAATCAAAGGCATTTGGAAGCCCAATAAGTAAGGATACAATTTTTGCTACGGCTTTGCGGTGGCGGAATATCCACAGATCGTCGCCATGATCTTTAAGGCTTACGCCTAAGGCTGAGCCATTAGGAAACGCATCTTTAAGTTCCTGAGTGAAGCATTCTTCCTCATCACCGCTATACGGCTTTCCTTCAATTACAAATGGGATAATCTTCTTCTTTCTGCCAGTCTCAATAAAATATTTCACTTCCTCTTTTACCCAGGGAGCATTGGCTGAATTGGGAGAACAGATTACAACAAGATATTCTGACTGATCAAGTTCTTGACGAAGTCCATCGTCAAGATTTTGAGCAACTAGATCAGTGACATATCTGAATATCCTGAATTTTTTAGGCTTTCTATCATACGAGCGCAGAACATCGCCTTTTTCATTAACGATGAGCGACGGCAAGCTATAATTCTCTAGCTTTGACTGCAACCAACGAGCAGTACAATTATCCTTTGAATTGTAACTGATAAATGCCTTATATTTCATAACGTCACACCTAGTTTACTAACCGATAACACATATATAGCAAACGAGCCCACCACAACCTTAGTTGTAGCAGGCTAGTTCACTTATTTCTTTCCAAACATAACTATAGAATAATCTAAAGGTTTATACAGAGCATATGGAACAATTTATTGACACTATCCACTTCTCCGACAAAGACCTTCAATTCACCATTGACAAGTAGTCCATTCTCGGCCATCCACACCTCATTCCTAGCAAAGAACTGAAGGAGTACCATCTGAAAAGCTCTTTCTGCAGTAATATTCTCGACATTGCGGGCATAGAAATCCGTTGGCACATTGCGATTGTATTCCTTATCCCACTCATTATCAACTGGAGTATCCCCAATTGAGGCTTTAAGCTCTGAAGCGTATTCTGTCAAAGAAGAGAAGTTTGACTGCAATCTTTCAAATACAGAGTTGGCAGCAAGAGTTGAATAGATCTCCTCAACTTTTGCATAAAGAAGATTTGCGCATACCTCCTTAACATATTGCAACAATAAGCTACGATACTCAACAATATCCTCTATATTGTTACCAGTAACACGCTCAACCAAAGTTATCTCCTTTGCCTCAGCAAACTTCTCAAGTACTTCTTTTTCGGAAACTGTCGATGATATAACACCATTATAACTTCTAGCTGCACTACTCAAACGCTCAACAAGGAGTTTTATTGATTCCGACATATTTGAAATGCCATTGCTCCATGCCTGAAGTTCAACATTCCTTTCAAGTTTACGAAGCTGATCAGCAACAATCTCATCAACAGAATAGCCGTTCAACCAATCCTTATAAACTGACACGACCTGATCCTTAAGATCACATCTAAGCTCCTCTGTATTTACTTTTTCAAATGAAAGCAGATCATTACAGATAGATTCAATCTGCTGTTTGCCAACAACTGCAATATCATTGATTTCAATGACACCATAAAGTTTTTCAGCAATTGCAGCAGCTGAAATAGAATCCTCCTGCAACAAATTATATCTTAAAAAATCCTTCTTAAATCTATTTATCAAGTAAGCTCTTTTGTCCATATTAATTACCATTTAATATTATTCCCAATCCATGTCCAATTTCAAACCACATATATCACAGAAAACCTGATGCTTGTAGATTGGGTTTCCGCATTTTCTGCAGAAAAACTCCTGATCAGAATCTTGCATGCGTTTTTTCAACACCTGATACAATTCAGTCTCTTCTCTTTTTATAAGGTCATAGCCAAGTTTCCTTACCAGCTTCAGAGTATTCATCGCCATATCACGATCAAACTTCTTTTCACTTTCCGGAAGCTGAGAATATGCCACCATGCAAGGGGTTTCCTTCTTAGCATCATCTCTTTGCGGACCGTATGTCCAACCTTGTGCCTGACGTTCCATAGCCCACACATCATGAGCATTTTCTGCTATAGCCTCACGAAGTTCATTTAATTCTTCTGATAATTCAACATCAGAAATATCAATCGGTTTCGGATTATATGGTTTCATATGATTTTGTGTTACGGTTACTAAATAATTTTTCGAATCACTCCATGCATCTTCAAAAGTCTCAATAGGATATATATCTTCTGAATTTGAGGAATTCGGATCAAAAACGGTTATTTTCCTATTAGCAGCATCGTATGACAATACTACTACGGTATGGTCAGGAAGTTGTTTTATAAAAGTATCTTCTCTACGTTCATCACGCGAACTTCCCAGCAATTCTCCTCCATCAACAGCGACTATCACATGCTCACTGGAATCAAGAGCATCAACGATATCCTGAACAGAGCACTTATATTGGCGAGTTACAATCAATCCCTTTCCTTCTAGATGTCTACCCACGTTATGAAGCGCGGTCCCCCCCTCTTTTTGCCAACCGTTCTGGATAGCCTCCAGTAGCAGCTGCTGCTCATCGAATTCAATTTCAAGTTTGTCAAGAATGTATTTTTCACATTCCAGACAACAGTAATTCTCATCATCGCAAGTTGCCGCCAATGCTGTCATCGGAAGAAATTCACATTCCATTGGCATCATACCCAACTCAGCATCCACAGACTGAGAAATATGGAATAGCTCTTTCAATTCAGCATTCATAGAGAGCGATTCAAATATTGCCTCACTCTCCTGCGCTGTAGCGTTACCATCTAGAAACGCCGCCAACACTTCTGCTGAGATGTTATTTTCTGGTTTTCCTTTCATATTTCTCAATATCTTTTAGCGCAACTTCAGTCAAAGCTGCAATAGCACGCTTCTTAATGTTATACAAATTATCTACGTTGACCATCAGTTCTTTTGCGACGACATTCGGATCTGCGTCATGTAGCACCAATCGCCGAATAACATATACGTAGCGTCTGTTTGACATCTGTGATAAAAGACGTTCGATATCAATTTTAGCTTGCGTACTGCCCTCGGTATCAATAGCTTTATTCTGTTTTGCACTATCCAAAAGAGTCTCATCAGACTGCATATCTATCATCCTGTCGCGTTTTGCTATGAAATATCGTATAGCAATCACCTTCAGCCACTGATATATAGAACTTCTTCCTTCAAATTGCCTCAACCTATACGCATCATTCTCCATTAAATACAGATAAAACTCATTGACAAATTCATCGTAATCTACCTCATACGAGAACACATTACGAATGATGCTCAAGAAAAGTGGACGGCAACTTCCAAAGAAGAATTGCCACGTTACCCTCTCATCTCGAGCAATCAGAGCATCTATAATCTGTTTATCGGAAATCAGTTTCATCAGGTTAAGTCAAATCTTTGCAAATCTAACTAAAATGTAATTAGAATCTCATTGCCAATGTAATAAGGTACTGAGCAAAAGGGGGTGTTGTCAATACAAACGCCAATACAAAAAAAAGCTAAAATCTTCTTCACAATCGATGTATTATTTAGACCCTATTATTCGTCCTTAAGTCTTCAAAGGTACAAAAATTCGAAGAAAATACATATATTGCATGTGATTATATCATAACCAAATATCATTATGAGAAAAATAGCAGTCATTCTAGCTACTATTCTAGCATTCGGTGCAATAACATTTGCACAAAATAGTCCTTCAGTATCAGCAAAGTTCAAACTTGCAGAGGGAGCTGATTTGAGAATTCTCAACGACAACATCTGGGATTATAGTAAAGACACTATTCCACCCAAATGGAAGGAAATCGGAGAAGACCCACGTGACTTTGTACGTGCTCCACAGTTCGCTCGACTCGTTACCGATTATATGCCAGATGTATTGTGTCTTCAAGAATATTCTACACACATGCATGCTGAATTCTACCCAAGAGTTCAAGCTGCAGGCTATGTAATTGCGTGGGAATCTAAAGAAGACTGGAATAACACTCCTATTTTCTATTACCCAGAAACTCAGGAGCTCTTATACGTAAACTATCACAAGTACACCCCAGAACAATGGTGTAACCGCGGAACAAAGTCGTTCACATCAGCAGTCTTCAAAAGAAAGGCAGACGGCAAGGTGTTCGCACTCATCAATACTCATCTCTGGTGGAAAGGAGACCATGTACAGCCTGGCAGCACCATGGCAAGAGCATCACAGGTAAGACTCATGATGGCAGAAGCAGAAATCATTCTTGCGAAATTCGGAGCTATTCCGATATTCGTAACTGGCGACATGAACTGCGAGGAGAAAACAGTCCCAATGCAGCAGTTCATCACAGCAGGCTACCTCCCATGCTACAAAGCTGCAACTGTTTACGGTGACAACAATAACGGTCACCACATCTGCTCACCAAAAGACGGATACTCTACCAAAAGCCGTAGAAAAGGAGCAGACCGCTACACAGGAGCAATTGACCACTGCTTCATCTTCGACCCAACATCAACAGCCGAAGTAAAAGTCTTTGACTGCATAATGGAAGAGTATACAGTCAAACTCACTGACCACTACCCTCTCCTTATTGATATCAGATTATAATCAGCTTGATTATATAAAACAGATACTCCCGTCCACCAAATGGTCATTTTCGTGGACGGGAGTATCGTTTTTCTATCAGTTGTCCACAAAACATCCCTTTTCGTGGACAAAATAATATTTTTACCAGGTAAAATAAATTTGTCTGTTATCCAGATATGCTTTTGCTCTACGATGAGTATCTGAATCAGTTATATCCCAACTTAATGTCCATACATAAAGGGCATTACGTCTTAGATGACATTTTTGATAATAGCCGACACCATTGTATTTCCAGGAAACAATAAAAAGTTTCTTTTCTCTATTGTAAGTCTTATATGTGATTTGTCCCTTTTGCCTGAATATTGATGACAAAAGGGAGTTGTATTCATCTGAAAGATACGTATCCATACTACCATCATATGCTCTGTCTACATACATCGTAACATTCAAAGAGATATCTTCCATATGTGAAGTATATACTCGTTCAAAAAGAGCAAATGATGCTGATCGTGTCTCAACTCTGGCATTTAACTCACTTGGATAATGAATTGTAGCATCAAAATATGATGGAGTATCAGTAACTGTCTGAGAGTACAGGTTATTAGCGTATGTCAGCAGTCCGATTACCAGCAGAACAAGCGATTTCACGAGATTATTTTTCATAACAACATTTTTTGTAACATTACACAGAGATAAATGCATAAGGCATATAAACCCTACGCTGGAGCGAAGGTAGGGTTTCTATTTTATATATGCAGACAAAAAGTTGTGATATTGCCACCAATAACTGATAACCAACATATCCAGATCATTCAAGGCAGTAACCAAAAGACCAAATTTAGCATCCATTCTGAACTGCGCTGAATACCGTTTCCCATTCACCCCAGTGTAGATAGTAATTGAAAATTCCCCCACTATTCACCTTGAAAATGGGACCACATTGGACGGTTTAGTTACCTTGCCAGGGTAAATAACTAACCAATGTTAACCATGGATCAAAAGCAACAGATTTTACACCACTACAGAGTGGATGAAGATGGCCTCCGCGAGATATCGCGCAAGGTCGGAGTGGACAGAAAGACTGTCCGTCGTTTAATTCAAGCCTTCGAAGATCCTGTTCAGGTGGTCCCTTTTTCAAATCTTAAATGGGGGAAATTTACTTTACTACATACACCCTGACAGGTAAGTCTACAACGAGAACATATATTTAGTTGTATTCAATTATTAACATTTAAACAACTAAATTCATTATGTCAGTTTCGTTCAAATTAAGAACTCAGAAAAGAGATGGACTCGCTCCCCTGTATGCTAGAAT
>JAEIGA010008662.1_pt1 | contig 15408 bp, 13 predicted proteins | sample 9270691 | NCBI WGS metagenome assembly JAEIGA01 (sample SAMN17057246, study PRJNA624740) | gut metagenome | biome: biome; isolation source: fecal sample | host: Bos grunniens | place: China: Xizang | collected 2019
CTTGGTGGCTTTGAGAGAACTTCTGTGTTATTTGGCATTGTACATCACCCCGTTAAAATAAATCCCGTAGGGAGGCCGTCAACCTCTCTACGGGAGTGAGTATATCATACAATTCTACAAAATGCAAGTTTTGTATAATACGGAAGGGGAACAGATAGCCAAGAATATCAGATAAACGAACTCTTGGCCATTTGTCATTTATCAGTTTTTAATAGCTTCAAAAGATCATACACACTACGAATCTTCATAATTTCCAAACCATGCTTGTTCTTCAATCGCTCAACGTTTCTGAACGGAACAGCAGCCCTCTTGAATCCAAGCCTTGCAGCTTTGCTCAAGCGCTGATCAAGCGTACTGATGGAGCGGCATTCTCCGGCAAGACCGATTTCGCCTAAAACCAGCAGGTCGTCCGGCACAGGAATATCTTTATAGCTCGAAATCAACGCCAACGCCGTTGCTGCATCACAAGCAGGCTCATCGATCCTGATTCCGCCGGCTATGTTGATATATACATCCTGCGACGAAAAATGCATTCCGAGACGTTTCTCAAGAACAGCAAGCAAAAGCGAGACTCTGTTATAGTCATAACCAGATGCCATACGCCGCGGTGACGGATACGCAGTTTGCGTACACAGTGCTTGTATCTCTGTTATAATAGGCCTTGTACCCTCCATAACGGCAACTGCACAGCTACCGGGTACATCCTTGGGCCTTTGTTCTAAAATTAGCTCTGAGGGCTTCTCAATCTCCGTCAGACCATCATCTGCCATTTCAAACATTCCCATTTCATTGGTGGAGCCAAAGCGGTTTTTAACAGCCCGAATGATTCTGTATGCGTGCTGTTTGTCTCCTTCAAAATAGATAACCGCATCCACCATATGCTCCAAAACCTTGGGACCGGCAATTGCTCCGTCTTTGTTAACGTGGCCAACGATCAAAATAGAAATTTGCTCCTCTTTGGCCTTGTGAATCAATTGCATTGTGGCCTGCTTGACCTGGGTAACTGTGCCCGGAGACGACGGGTAATTATCATCATACATTGTCTGAATTGAGTCGATAATCACAACATTTGGTGAATTAAGGTCAATTTCGGGGAGTATTTTATTGACGCAAGTCTCGCTTAACAGAAGCAAATTTTCTGTGTTGACCCCAACTCGTTCAGCGCGAAGCTTGATTTGAGATACAGACTCCTCGCCGGTTACGTATAATAGCTTTGCATTTTCGCCAATGCGCTGGCAAATTTGAAGGAGCAACGTAGATTTACCGATACCGGGTTCGCCGGATATCAAAACAACAGATCCCTCTACCAAGCCTCCGCCCAAAACCCTGTCAAACTCACCCAGACCGGTCAAAAAACGAATGTCTTTTTGAAAGGAAATGTCTGATATTTTTTTCGCTCTGGTTTCCGATATCGAAGCATACTTATTTGCATCGGAATGTTTATTCTTTTTTCCAATGGGTTCTTCGGCAGCAATATGCTCTTCGATGGTATTCCATGCATCGCACTCGGGGCATTTACCGTACCACTTTGAGGTAACATTACCGCAATTATTGCAAATATAATTGGTTTTCAATGTTATACTCCTGCAAATACGCAACGATCCCGCAACAGATCGTAAAAGCTAATTGATCCCTGTACGCCTCGGTAGAAAGGAGTTTTGCCTCTTCGGGATTGGAGAGAAAACCACATTCTATCAAAACGGAAGGGATCGAAAGATTTTTTAAAACGAAAATTGTATTATCATCTTGCTTGGCAACTCTCGTGTTATTTATATTCAAAAGCTTAGACGCGTCTTGAATACAATTGGCCAAAAGGCAATTTCCCGGATTCTTTGGCGAATAAAACGTTTGCATTCCAAAGCAACTCTCGAGAGGAAACTTGTTAGAATGAATGCTGACAAAAATGCCGTTGGTCTCCCCTGCCGCAATTTGAACACGATTGTATAAATCGAAATATTTCTTCCGGTGATCTTGGCCATCGTTGTATAACATTCGGTCTCCGGAACGAGTCAGTAAAACCTTATAGCCGGATAGGATCAAGAAATCAGCAAGCTTTTGCGTTACAGAAAGATTGACCTCTTTTTCCACAACTCCGTTTGCAACAGCGCCGGGGTCTTCCCCGCCGTGCCCCGCATCTAAAATAATTGTTATCAATTCCTTCTCGATTGAGGTTGCGTCATTTGCCTCCGCAAACGTTTGATAACCAACGGAAGTGACCATTGAGGCTATAAAGTAAAACACGATTACAATAGCCACAAGTACGGTCACAACCGCAAGAAAAACACGTGGTTCTGAAAAATTGTTCTTTGCTCGTTCTTCCATCCGTCTGTATCCCTCGTAGTTTTTGTCTACGATATGGATATGTAATAGATGTTCGGATTATGAATTTATCGCTTTGACTCCTTGGGAGGAACGTATTTGATTCCAAAAAAAGTGCGCAAGGGTTTGTCACACGCGCCTAAGCAATATCCCAACGTCATAGATACGATTACAGGAATAGTGTACGCCAAGCAGAGTGTCCAATTCAACACATCGCCGAGCAAGGATGCAGTTTGAAACAACTCCGCAGATTTTATCAACGCGTGTGTTTGGATATACGAGCCATGGATGGCATAATAAATAAGTTGTATACCCACCGTGGGCGATTCCAAAGAAGAAATCTGGAAGATTAATCCCAAAACACAAACTAAAAATAACGGAGCGGAACCGAGCAAAGAAAGCTTCAGCCCCAAAGAACGCTTGGGTCGCTTTACATCGATTGGACGATATCGATCCTTCAAGCCGAGTTGGAATGCATTATCATACTGCAGATAACACAAAAGGCTCACAGAGAATAAACAACCAACGATAGCTATAGCATCGTTCTTAAGAGCGATCGTTGCCAATCCGACACTGATGCCAAGAATAGACATCACGATCTGATTTCGCCAAAATGCGACTAAATGATAAGAATGAAGAGACCAAAACTCGCGCAATTTCTTCATTTATGCTTCTTCTTTCCAAACCAGTACCAAGCAAAGCCTGCAGCACCGAGAACGATCACAGCTGCAACAACGGCAATGACGATCTTCAGGGTTGCATCATCTTTTTCGTTAATCGTGTTGTCGCCGTTGCTAACGTTTGTGATGGAGAAAGCGTAAGTGCCTTCCTGCATTTCTTGAAGCTCGCTGTTGCATATTTCAACCTGCTCGATAGTGAGCATCTCAGGCCTAAACTCCTCGCCCAACAACTCAAAAGTAACGCGGAAGCCCAGAGCACCATCCTCTTTTACGCCGCACGCGGGGTCGATATTCAACACCCAGAACATAAGATCGCCCTCGGTCTGTGCAGAGGGGGTCATATTCTCTGTGTAACTGATATCGTCAATCCAGTTTTCCGGCTTGATCCAGCTATATTCAACATACTTAAGCAAAGCTTTGTCGTACTTCACATGGAATAACAAGGAAGACACGCCTGCAGGATCGGTGATATCCTTCAGAGTGATATCCACAACAACCTTACCGGGAGCGGCAGGAACCTCTTCGGGTTCGGAAACAACGCTTTCCTCGGGAACGGAAGTTTCGGGAACACTTTCTTCAGCAGATACGTTTTCAGAGGACTCATCTCCGGAAATTTCGCCGCCTGCGGTATTCAGCTCGAGGGTAATGGCCTTCTCGCCGATATCGAAAGAGGTTCCTTTTTCAAGGTCACCTGCATCAACAAAGGAAATCTCCGTAAACTTTAGCTCTGCTTCGGTTGCGGCGGGATCAAGAACCTTAAACTGAAGTTCGGTATAAAGGATGCCATCCTCCGTTACGCCGCTATCGGCCTCAACGTTCATAAGAGTATACAAGAAATATTTTTTTCCATCGTCTTCCAAAATGCCGGACCAATCCTCGGCACCCAATGTAGACTCGCCGGAAAAATCCCAGGCAGAGGGTAAGCCATTCTCCCAAGAAACAAGCTCCAGGCAATCATTATCGTAATGCAAGTTATAAATTGCGCAAATGATGCCGGTTTCACTTGTAATATCGGATACAGAAACCTTAACGGTGACTATCCCGGCGGCCGAGGAAGTTTGCTCAGCCTTAAACTTTGCGGTCCAATTCGTCTCAGCAACAGCCACACAAGAAAGGCCGAGCGCCAAAATACAAACTGTGACAAGCAAGCATACAATTCGTTTGAACATAAGATATCCTCCTATCCGTGTTAACGGAATTAAAAGTCGTTATTTTTGAGCACTGATCTCGTTGATCTCATCGATAGACTTGGTTACTGTATGCGTGATCGGCTTCCACCCTACCTTTTTAAACAAAGCTACAAAGCCGATGGGAATATACGTTGCCATGTAAAACGGGAAAGTAAACACAGAGCGAACCTTACGCCAGCGGGAACAGCCGCGGATGTACTGCCCTTCTGTGATCATTGTTAAAAGTCCCATTAAGAACATCAACAAATAATAGAACACGAAGAAAAGAAGCAAAATCGTGGCAGCGCGCTCCAAGCCGTTGCTTTCGGGATGAATGATCCAAAAGATAACGTCGCTCAGCGCACAGCCAACACTAACAATAAAGCCAAGAATGCCGGGCAAAATCGTCATCATCATATCATAGCAGGCGAAGCTTCCGCGGAACATACCCTTAAAGAGCTTTCCTGCATACCTTCCGAACACTTGATAAAAACCCTTTGCCCATCTCATTCTCTGATTCCAGGACTGAGAAAATTTTTCCGGCTGTTCGTCATACAAAATTGCGTTGCCGCAATATCCGATCTTTCCGCCATTGACGATGGTATTGACGGTAAACTCCATATCCTCAGTCAACAAATGAAAGGGCCAGCCACCGTTTTTCTGGATCAATTCCTTCGAAACGCAAAAACCGGTTCCGGAAATTGCACAGCTTGTATTCAAAAGCATTCTTGCGTTGTTCAAATACTTTGCTTCCCGCAAGAACCAAAGAGAATATCCCGCCGAGATCCAGTTAGTGCCGTAATTTTTGGAATTACGATAAGAAGTAAGTGCTTTATATCCTCGATTCAAGCCTTTGTTCATTTCCAAAAGGAAGTTTTCATCGATCAAATTGTCGGCGTCAAACACAACGTAGGCGTCGCAGTCATCTCCAATCTCCCGAAGATGCGCAAACAAATAATCCAATGCATAGCCTTTTCCGATCAATTCAAGATTATTACGCTCCAGAACGTACGCTCCGTGCTCTCTGGATACAGAAGCGGTTGAATCGGTACAGTTATCTGCAACCACCAGCATACGAACCAATTCAGGGGGATAGTTCTGCTTTTTGATACTATCCAAAAGCTGACCAATCACCTGCTCCTCGTTGCGAGCGGAAACAATAACACCAAACTTGTGCAGTTTGTTTGCCAAAAGAGGCTTCTCTCTCTCTTTTGAAAAAAGAACGTATACAGTATAGAAAAACTGGTAGAAAAACAACAGTGAAAAAACACTTGTCAACACCATTTCAACTATGGTGATGATCTCTCTGATCGTTTGCATAAGAAACCCCGATCTTCGCATTTATAAAAATACAGATACTGTATTATAACATTATATCGAGCAAATGTCAATCACTTTTTGGAATTCCGGAGAGAAGTATACAGAATCTATTTTTCCGAAAATCAATAATGCCATCTTTTTTCATTGCGGAAAGCTCTCTGCAAAGTGCACTTCTGTCGCAAAACAAATATGCGGCAAGTGCATTTCTGTCAAGCGGAACTTCAAACCACTCTTCCTCAACCGACAAATCGGATAAATAAGTAAAGATCTTCTCCCGCAGCGTGGCGCACGTCAAGTATTGCGTTCGTTTTTGTGATTCGACACATTTGCGTGATAATGCTTCAAGCAATGCAATCAAAAATTCCCTGGAAAACTTATGGGTCGAGGCCAAAAGCTTCTCGTAGGAAAATGTCATAACCGTACACGCCAAATCTGCAAAAACAGAATGTTCACTTTTGAACGATCCAAACCCTCCAATGACATCCCACGGCTTGTACAGGAGATATTCCACCTCCCTGCCCTCTGAAGAATAGCTGACGCCATGGGCACATCCGGCGCATAACACGACCACAAACCCATGCTCTCCCTCCGATTGAGGAAGCATTCCTCCCTTGGGAACATCAAGCATTTTTATCTGAAGCTCTTCCCGCGCTTCCGCATATTCATTTTTTGAGATGAGTTCTACAAGCAATTCAAAATGTTGCACAGGCAACCTCCTTTTTGTACACAGTATAGTATAATTTACCCACAAAGTCAATAGCCAAGTGAAAGGAAGTTACCGCATTATGAAGCTATCCTCTGATAGTCGCCGCAAAAGAATACGAAATGTACTTATTTTCCTTGCTTCTTTTGTGATTATGTGGTATCTTTTGTGCGTAATTCTCAACGAACCGATGCGATTGGCATCACCCCATCGAGTTATATATGCACTCGTTCACATGAGTGAAACCATAGCGTTCTGGGAGACCATATTACATTCCGCAGGCAGAATTCTTTTCGGCAGTTTTATCGGCTGTTTTATCGGCGCAACGCTCTCTTTTGCAGAGCAGGATCTTTCTCTTTCCATATTTCGATCATTCGAAAAATACTTTAAAGCGCTCCCGCTTCTTCCGATTTTGTTGGCGGTTTCCTTTATAGCCTTGAATTTCTCAAATACGATCGTTGTTCTGTCCTGCATTATCGTTTCTTCCGCTTCCATGCGAAAAACCTTGCAAACCGGACATCAATCCCTATCCAAAGAACTGCTTCTCATTACAAAGTGTAATTCATCTTATTGGGAAACGGTTTATTATTTACGTCTCCCCCATTTGATCCCCTATTTCTCTCGCGGCCTATCCCCTGCATTCTCAAAAGCTTTTGCAATCGGACTTTTGGTTGAATTTATTTCCCGCACACCCGTCTCCATTGGCCAAAGTCTATTAGCTGCCTATGACTCTATCCTCACCGAACAAGTATTTGCGTGGGTGGTGGTGGCAATTATTCTTTCGTTGTTCATTCGCCGGCTTCTGATTTGCATTGCCAAATATATTCGATTCTCTCCAAGACTGAATGCCAACGATCAATACGCAAGGAACGGAAAAAGCTTTCCTATAGTGTTTGACAAACTCAGCAAATCCGACGGCGAACGCAAAATATTGAACTGTTTCTCCTTTGTTTTCCCTTGCGGAAAAGTAACAGCGGTTTGCGGATCGGAAGCACTAATCAAAACTACCATACTATCCATAGCGGCCGGAATCTCTCCCGATGACGAAAATAAATTTCAATTTCCGCCTACCGCCTCCGCTTTGATCTTCAAGGATCCCTGCCTTGTTCCAAATCTGACCGTTCGGGAAAACATTTTATTGGCAAATCGCGCCGCAAATATAAGCAAGATCCTCAAAGCGCTTGCGCTGGTAAAGGAAGAGAACAAGCTGCCAGCCGATCTGGACTTCTCGACCCAAAAACGAGTTGCCATCGCACGCGCCATTGCTTTCGGCGGAGGGATCGGTGTCTTCGACGAGCCATTTTACGGAATGGACGACGATACACGTGCTTTGTCTGCCGCCGCTTTGTTCGGAGCTTTTCGCGGCAAAACCGTTATTTTCTCCGCGGTTCAAGGAGAAGATATACTTCGATATGCAGATGAGGTCTTAGAAGTGCATTAAAATTTTAAAGGCTATTGCATTCTGTGGCTTTTTCGTGTATAATAAATCAAACTATTGTCAGAAAGGTTTTATTGTATGAAAGCAGTTGTTACCGTCACAGGAAAAGATAGCATGGGAATCATCGCAAAGGTTTCTGCACTATGTACCGAATACGATACCAATATCGTAGATATCTCCCAAACCGTTATGCAGGAATATTTCGCCATGATCATGTTGGTCGACCTCGAAAAGATGAGTGCGCCTTTTGGAGACTTTGCAGAAGCGCTGGAGGCATTGGCAGACAGAAGCGGATTGAAGATCCATGCAATGCACGAGGATGTCTTCCAATCCATGCACCGTATTTAACCGAGAGGGCCAATAAGACATGCTGAACATAAACGACGTATTAGAAACCATACGAATGATTGAAACCGAGCACTTGGACATCCGTACCATCACCATGGGCATTTCCCTTCTGGATTGCTGTGGCGGCGATCCCAAGGCTCTCCCGGAACGCATCTACGATAAAATTACCCGCAAGGCAGAACGTCTGGTAAAGGTTGGCGAGGAGCTGGAGCGTGAATTTGGTATTCCCATCGTCAACAAACGCGTATCTGTTACCCCCATCTCTTTGGTTGGTGCAGGGCAGGATCACGAAGGATTTGTAAATCTTGCTCTTGCCATGGATCGCGCCGCTAACTCCTTGGGCATAAACTTCATTGGCGGTTACACCGCATTGGTACAAAAAGGCGCAACGCCCTCTGAGATGACATTGATCGATACTATTCCTGAGGCTCTGGCTTCCACCGAACACGTATGCTCATCTGTAAACGCCGCCTCCACAAAAGCCGGTATGAACATGGATGTTATCGCACGGATGGGACACGTAATCCGTAAAACAGCTGAATTGACTGCAGATCGTCAGTGCATTGGCGCGGCAAAGCTAGTGGTATTCGCTAACGCGCCGGACGACAACCCCTTTATGGCGGGTGCTTTCCATGGTGTGGGCGAAGGCGATTGCGTAATCAACGTTGGTGTTTCCGGTCCCGGTGTAGTCTGCTCTGCTATTCAGAGCAACCCCGGTGTTCCTTTTGAACAGCTTGCCGAGACCATCAAAAAAACCGCCTTCAAGATCACACGTATCGGTCAGCTGGTTGCGGGCGAAGCAAGCAAACGTCTCGACGTTCCTTTTGGCATCGTAGATCTGTCTCTCGCTCCCACACCCGCCGTAGGCGACTCTGTGGCAAGAATTATCGAGGCGATGGGAATTTCGCAGTGCGGCGGATGCGGCACCACAGCGGCTCTGGCACTGTTAAACGACGCAGTAAAGAAGGGCGGCGTTATGGCCTCCTCCAAGGTAGGCGGACTTTCCGGTGCATTTATCCCTGTTTCCGAGGACGAGGGTATGATTGCCGCCGCAAATAGCGGTTGCTTGACTCTGGAAAAGTTGGAAGCGATGACAGCGGTATGCTCTGTCGGTCTGGATATGATCGCCGTTCCCGGCGATACTTCTGCGGCCGTGATTTCTGCATTGATCGCAGACGAGCTTGCCATCGGCGTTGCCAATACCAAGACCACAGCGGTACGCTTGATTCCCGCTATTGGCAAAAAAGAGGGTGACTCCCTCTCTTTCGGCGGTCTTTTGGGCGATGCCCCCGTTATGCGGATCAACCAGACGGATCCCTCTGCTTTTATCGCAAGAGGTGGCTTGATTCCCGCTCCTATTCACTCTTTGAAGAACTGACTTATAGACGCATCTGTGATTTGCAGATGCGTCTTTTCCGTAATTTCTGCAAGGACAAAGACTTTTCTTTGTGTTACACTAACGACGAAGAAAGGAGATGACTTCAATGGAAAACAAAATAATTATCGACAAAGCCATCAGCTTTATCCAAACCAATGCAAAGGAAAACCTATCCCTGCAAATCATCGCGGAAAACGCGGGTTTCTCTCTCAATTATTTCGACACTCTATTTCGTCGACACACAGGCTATAGTCCCGTGGAGTATTCCCGAATTTACAAGCTCACAAGAAGTGCGTTGGAGCTACGCAAAACGGCGAAAACAGTGCTGGACATAGCTTTAGAGTTCGGGTATTCGTCTCACGAAAGCTTTACCCGTGCATTCAAAGCCTTTTACGGGATGCCCCCTGCGGAATATCGTGAGCGTTATGCCTCCCAAGCCGTAACCTGGCACGACTTATCAGGGAAGATTGCTGTCAATCATTTCCGTAACTACTTCCCGGAGCTTCGACCGGTGGATCCATCCATTGCTTTGGATCATTGCTTTACGCATGATCCCGTGGTCCATTTTGAGGATATGGTTAATATGACTGTAGCAGAAACTGAAGTTTTCACATTAGGAGATCCCCAAGCGCCCGCGCACCTCCTCATTGTATCCGACTATAACGAACCCGAACCTTCAGTAGATCTGGTTTGCGAAACGGAAGAAGACACCCTCTCCTACGTAAGATTGTTGGCTAAACTTCCGCATCTTCGTTTCTCTATTCGTAAGCGCATAGACTCTGTATGGGAGCTATTCGAAAAAGAAATGGAATGTCAAGGTTTTGCTTGCCGGAAGGGATACGACATGGTCTATCCCCACAGCGAGATAGCTGTTCCAACCTACAATGACCTCTTTGCCCGGGAGTTACGAGAACAGGACTTACCGAACCTCGAGGCCTTTTGTCAGCAAGGCGGCTGCGATCAATGCCATGTGAACGCGGTACGCATTCATTTTCTGGGAAAAGGTAACCTTGGTATGCACCCCTGCGGTGTTTTTAAAGATGGTGAATTGATCGCTCTGGCTTTGCCGGTGCTGGATCATGTGCGAGATCTTTGCAGATATGACATCGGTGGAATCTTCACCACTGAACTCAAAGATCAAAGAGCGATCGAACTGCTCTGGAAATTCGTGATAGACCTCTCCCTGAAGGATAACGCTACCTCAGGGAATGCCAACGCAAAAGAGGATGATTCCCTGCTTGGTGTCGGTTGCTGCAAACGTATAGGACTTATAACTACCGCCATCAATTTCAGCTGTAGCAAATAAGAAAAAATCCGCTCGATCGCTTCGAGCGGATTTTTATTCCTTTAATACATCAGTTGAAAATTTTACAGTCTGGAAGCGATCTCTGCCAAGAATTCGGTAGTATAGACCGCTTTTTTGTTTTCCAGAGAAGAGAGCAAGTACAATTCCTTGGGCATGATACCGCTTTCGATGGTATCGATGGAGGCCTTTTCCAGACGGTCAGCAAACTCGCAAAGCTCGGGAATCTCGTCCATCTCACCGCGCTTGCGGAGGGCGCCGCTCCATGCAAAGATAGTAGCAATGGGATTGGTGGTGGTAGGCTCCCCTGCCAAATGCTTGTAGTAGTGGCGCTGAACAGTACCGTGAGCCGCCTCGTACTCGTAAACACCATCGGGAGAAACCAGCACAGAGGTCATCATTGCCAGAGAACCGAAGCCATTGGCAAGCATATCGGACATTACGTCGCCATCGTAATTCTTACAAGCCCAAATGAAGCCACCTTCGGAACGAATGACGCGAGCAACGGCATCGTCAATCAAAGTATAGAAATAGGTAATGCCTGCTTCCTCAAACTTAGCGCGGAATTCATTCTCGTAGATCTCTGCAAAGATATCCTTAAAGGTGTGGTCGTAGGTCTTGCTGATGGTATCCTTGGTGGAGAACCAAAGCTCCTTCTTCTGATCCAGCGCGAACTGGAAGCAGGCTCTTGCAAAGGAGGCGATGCTCTGCTCGATATTATGCTGTCCCTGTACGATACCGTCTGTTTTGAAATCGTGGATCAGCGTTTTGGTCTGGTTACCGTTTGCATCGGTTACAAGGATTTCCGCCTTAGAACCTGCGGGAACCTTCACCTCGGAGGCCTTATAAACGTCACCGTAAGCGTGTCTTGCAATGGAAATAGGCTTCTGCCAAGAACGAACATAGGGGGCGATGCCTTTTACGATAATGGGTGTACGGAAGACAGTGCCATCGAGGATGGCGCGGATGGTGCCGTTGGGGCTCTTCCACATCTGCTTCAGATTGTATTCTGTCATGCGGGCGGCATTCGGCGTGATGGTAGCACATTTCACGGCGACACCGTACTTCTTGGTCGCCAAGGCAGAATCCACGGTAACCTGGTCATCGGTCTCGTTTCTATGCTCCAAGCCCAGATCGTAATATTCCGTCTTCAGATCGATAAAGGGAAGCAAAAGAACCTCCTTGATCTGTTGCCAGAGGACACGGGTCATTTCGTCGCCGTCCATCTCAACCAACGGCGTTTTCATTTGGATCTTAGCCATGTTATGCGTTTCCTTTCGTGTAGTTCAAAAGTCCGCCTGCCAAAAGCATATCCGCCTGGCGAGTAGAGTAGTTACCGACGAGAGTAATGGCTTCGCCGGTGGTAGCATTCAGCAAGGTGAAGTTGGACTTCCCTGCCGCAATGGCCTCCTTGATGTCGGAGAGAACAAGCTTGTCTCCTTGGCTGATCTTATCGTAATCAGCAGGGTCTGCGAAGGTCAATGGAACGATACCTGCGTTGATCAAATTAGCAACGTGGATACGAGCAAAAGATTTTGCAACAACAGCCTTCACACCCAAATACAGCGGAACGAGCGCTGCGTGCTCTCTGGAGGAGCCTTGACCGTAGTTTTCTCCGCCAACGATAATACCGCTACCGGCTTCCAAAGAACGCTGTGCGAAGCTTTCGTCACACACAGCAAAGCAGAACTTGGAAAGATAAGGAATGTTGGAACGGTACGGCAAGATCTTAGCGCCTGCGGGCATAATGTGGTCGGTGGTGATGTTATCCCCAACCTTCAAGGTACAATCGCACGCAATCTCTTCTGCGAGGGCGTTTGCAACGGGGAATTCCTTAATATTGGGGCCGCGAAGGATCTCAAGAGATGCGGCCTCCTCTACGGAAGCGGGAGGAATGATCATGTTATCGTTGATCAAGAACTGTTCAGGCATGGGGAATGCAGGCTGATCGCCAAGCTCTCTGGGATCGGAAAGGTATCCTGTCAAAGCGGAATACGCTGCCGTTTCGGGGCTGACCAAATAGATCTGCGCATCCTTGGTGCCGCTTCTGCCCTCAAAATTGCGGTTGAAGGTTCTGAGGGAGATACCTGCACTGTTGGGAGATTGTCCCATACCGATGCAGGGGCCGCAGGCACATTCCAATACTCTGGCACCGGCGGCAATGATATCAGACAAAGCACCACATGCCGCAAGCATATTATAAACCTGCTTAGAACCGGGAGCGATGGAAAGGCTGACGTGCTCTGCAACTGTCTTACCCTTCAGAATAGAAGCAACCTTTAGCATATCAGAAAGAGAAGAGTTTGTGCAAGAGCCGATACAAACCTGATCGATCTTCATTTTGCCGATTTCTTCAACAGTCTTAACGTTATCGGGGCTGTGGGGACAAGCCGCAGAGGGCTTCAAAGCAGACAGGTCAATGGTGATCTCCTCGTCGTACACCGCATCCTCATCGGAAGCAAGAGGAATCCAATCCTGTTCTCTTCCCTGCGCCTTCAAAAACTCATACGTAACCTCGTCCGAGGGGAAAATCGAGGTGGAAGCGCCAAGCTCCGCACCCATGTTGGTGATGGTTGCACGCTCGGGCACGGAGAGGGATTTTACGCCTTCGCCTGCATATTCAACGATCTTGCCAACACCACCCTTAACAGACAGGATGCGCAAGACCTCAAGAATGATATCCTTGGCAGAAACCCAAGGAGCCAACTTCCCGAGAAGGTTGACTCGAAGCATCTTAGGCATGCTGATATAGTAAGTACCGCCGCCCATAGCCACAGCAACGTCCAAGCCGCCTGCACCAAAAGCAAGCATACCGATGCCGCCTCCGGTGGGCGTATGGCTATCCGATCCGATCAACGTCTTGCCGGGAACACCAAATCTCTCAAGATGAACCTGATGGCAGATGCCGTTACCGGGTCTGGAATAATACAGTCCATGCTTCTTTGCAATGGACTGAATATAACGATGGTCATCAGCGTTTTCAAATCCGCTTTGCAAGGTATTATGGTCGATATATGCAACGGAAAGCTCCGTTTTAACGCGAGGAATGCCCATAGCCTCAAATTCAAGATATGCCATGGTTCCGGTAGCATCCTGCGTCAGCGTCTGATCAATTCGAATGCCGATTTCATTTCCGGTAATCGGTTCGCCCTCCAACAAATGAGCGCGAAGAATCTTTTGCGCAAGCGTGTATCCCATTTTAATTCTCCTTTCGGCAATTCAGCGGTAAATAAGCGATCTCGTCCAGATTCGCTCTGTATGCAGGACGAATGATCTTACGGCAGGTAGACATCTCTTCCATTCTGTGTGCGCACCAACCGGCGGTTCTCGCAACGGCGAACAAGGGGGTGAACATCTCCGGAGGAATGGAAAGAATGCGGTATATCAGCCCGGAATACAAATCTACGTTGGCGCAAACGGTCAACGCATTTCTCTTTTCGGACATCAATTCGGGCGTCAAGCGTTCAACTGCATCCAAGAGACGGAAATCCTCGCCATAGCCCTTCTCAATAGCAAGCGATTTGGCGTTAGTCTTCAAGATCTTAGCTCTGGGATCGCTCTTGGTGTAGACTGCATGACCCATACCGTAGATCAAACCGCTTCTGTCCCCCGCTTCCTTCTTCAAGATCTTACGAAGGTAATTCGCGACCTCGTCATCATCGGCATAATCTCTGATGTTCTCCTTCATATCGTCCAACATTTTCACAACGCTGATATTTGCACCGCCGTGACGAGGTCCCTTCAAGGAACCAATGCCCGCCGCAATGGCAGAATAGGTATCGGTGCCGGAGGAGGACAGCAGGCGCACAGAGAAGGTAGAGTTATTACCGCCGCCATGCTCTGCGTGCAAAATTAAGCATTTATCAAGAAGCAACGCTTCCTCGCGAGTGTACTTGCGATCGATGCGAAGCATGGATAAAATGTTCTCGGCAGTACTGATCCCGTGGTAAGGAGAGTGGATGAAATAGCTCTCGTTATCATAGACGCGACGCTTCGCCTGATAACCGGCAACCATGATTGCCGGCAATTTGGCAATGATGGAAAGTGATTGCGCAAGAACGTTCTCCATAGAGGTATCATCAGGGTTGTCGTCGTAGCTGTAAAGTGCCAAAACGGAACGCGCCATCTTATTCATCAGGTTAGGGCTGGCGGCCTTCATGATCATATCCTCAATGAAATCCTGAGGAAGCTCACGGAACTCCTCCATCACGGCGTTAAAATCCTCGACCTCGCTTTTGGAAGGAAGGTGGCCAAACAGCAACAGCCACACGGTCTCCTCGAAGCCAAAGCGATCGTCTTCCAAGCATCCGTTTACCAGATCCTCAACGTTTACACCGCGATAACGAAGCTCACCCTCGCATGGTACACGCTCGTACTCATTGATCAAATAACCGTGAACGTTACTGATACGGGTAATGCCTGCAACAACACCGGTTCCATCCGGATTACGAAGACCTCTTTTGACGCCGTATTTTGTATATAACGATTCCTCAAACGGCTCATTTTTTCTCATGCGGGAAAAAAGCGTTTGAGTATTCATTTCTTGTTTTTTCATAAGAGCTCTCCCTTATAATAGTCATATGAGTCAGTATATCACAAAAGATCCTCTGTGTCAACACAAAAATGCAATTTCACCGAAATGAAATTGCATTTTTATCTCGTTTTCTATGTCGAACCCAGATAAAACAAGCGAACTCTCAAGTCAAATTGCAACCGGAGCATCGAATTTGCTTCAAACCTTATCTAAATC
>JAEIGA010008663.1_pt1 | contig 15408 bp, 8 predicted proteins | sample 9270691 | NCBI WGS metagenome assembly JAEIGA01 (sample SAMN17057246, study PRJNA624740) | gut metagenome | biome: biome; isolation source: fecal sample | host: Bos grunniens | place: China: Xizang | collected 2019
ATGGTGCAGGTGGTGCTGTGTGTTACGCCATCGTAATCCCACACTCTTTCGCCCCACACAATGTCAACATCTCGTTGTAAAATATGCCATGTGAAATCGCGAGGAGCTCTATCGGTTCCTGCGACATCCCATGCATAACCAGGGAGAGGAGTGGCTGTAATGTTATACGCACCAGCATCGATAGCGTGAGTTTGACCCGTTACGGCCACGCCTACACTAAACTCAACACCAGTTTGCTCTTTGCCATTGTAAATCATGCTGACAACACCGTTATTAGCGGGTTTCATAACGATTTCTGCTTGTTGGGCGCCCCAAACCGTCAAATCATGAGTAGTATTGCTTGTAGGCAATGCGTAGTTGGGGTTATTCAAGCTGGTGACTTCTGCGGTAACCTTACCAACCTCAATAATTCTATTATTGCGCAAGTTGGGCTTGATTTTACCACCTCTATCAGCTGCGGGCAGGGAATTGTCATCAACATCACACTGACCGTTGTGGGGATTGCCGTCATATTGCCAAATATCAAACCCTTCGCCTGTTTTCCATGTCAAAACAACAGGACGAGGAGAAATGGTCCATGTAACCTCTCTGGTGCCAATAGAGCCATCATCCAACCAGGAATAGTTGGGTTCGGGTGTTACGTAAATAGTGTAATAACCAGCATCTGTTTTAGTAATATCACCAGTCATTGACACATAATTAGTTTTTGTGGTGTCAGGATTATAGCCTATATGCTCTTGCGCATCATAGACAGCATTGACGACCTCAACAATAGATGCGGGTTTTCTGGCAATCGTCCAAGTAATTTGACGCTTGCCTGTTGTTCCATTGGGCCAAGTATGTCCAGATACGGGTTTTGCGTATGCAAAATATACACCCGCGTCAGTTGCTTTTGTCTGACCGCTCCATTCGATGAATTTACCTGCATCAGGGTCTGTGGGTCCACCGCCAACTTTCGTGACATCATACTCATCGCCGCTATAAACAAAGTTTTGTCCACCTGCTTCGGCGTAGCCTCTGTTGGGAGCAATTTCGATATCATCGTCTCCTTCGCCAGGGTCGGCGCCAGGCTCTCCGCCCTCTGGCTCTTCTGGGATAGGATTACCGAACTCTGAGTCAACATTGATGTCAAACTTTTCACTGGAGTCTAATAATGTAGCATCAGTGTCGACAATTAAATATTTATCATTGGGAGTGAAAACACCATCTTCACCGAAGGAGCTATCCTTGTGAGTAAAGACTTTAACATCCATAGAATACAAAGTTTGTTGTTCTGTGGTGTTGCTCAAAGGCTTAATGTGTACGCCTGTGGGCAATTCAGCAAATTCATCTTCTGGATGATTACTACAGAAAGTAGTAGTGTTTGAAGCATTAGCTGGTGTCAAGTCGCCAAATCTTAAAGCGGGGTTGTATGCACCAGTTTGCTCATCATTCATCAGAATAAGATAAACCTTAATTCCCATACTATCGGGGTTTTCAACAGTAATGACGTCTCTCATATTACCACGTAATGGATAGTAATAGAAGTAAACACCATCCGCCAGTTCTGCGGTAGAGTTGGTTGTAAAGGAACCAATAGTCTTGGTGATATACTTGTCCGCGACATCAACTGTACCATCAGGAGCCGTATATACGGCTTTAACAGTGATGACTGTTGTGCCACGAATAGCATCATTGCGGATATCGATTGTAATATGACGTGTCATTTGACTTTGGAAGTCAGCGACAGTCATGGACGAAGAAGTTCCACCCAGAACGGAATACAACTGATGACTTTCAAAGAAGGTTTCAGCAACGTCCTTATCCAGGTTTTTCTTTTCTACAATGTTTACCAAGTCAGAGCTGGACATTGACGCAATGTCTGCAATTTTTAAAGTCTGCTCTGGTTCGATATGTACCAATACGTCGAAATTGGCTTCTTCCGTAGAAATGTTTTTTAGGATGAAATCATAAGTGTCATCTGCATTTCCTGTGAAGTACGTTCTAACAACATTCTCTGTTGTAGTTCTAGTTTTAATAGAACTGGAAACATCTGCGTCAGACTGAACCCCAACATCATTTTGTTTTGTAACAGGTACATATTTGATATTTGCATCTGTTATTGTTGTGGAACAACCATCGCATTTTCCTGTGTCGACCTCAACATTTGACAATCTTGAGTTACATCCTGGGCATAGCAACATAACTTCGTAACTACTCTCTACTGAATAGCCTTGTAAAGCATTATTCAAAAATGAGTAGCCTTCGCCCGTGGCTGTGTCAAACAGTTTTTGACCAACATTATCAGTATGATAGCCATTAATTTCTGTCAACACATTACCCAACTGCGTCGCTTGCATGGATTCTGCAACTGTTTGAGCCATATCAGAAGCCGAACCTACATTTTTAGATTGGCTGTTGATTTGGGCGCTGGTAATCATGCTTTGCGCTAACGGCACTGCTAAGATTGCCAATATAGCGATAGCCACTAATACCTCAATCAGTGTAAAACCAAGCTTGCCTGTTTTGCCATACCACTTGTTTTTAAATCTGTTTCGCATGTTTTTCACCTCATGTCGAATCACTTAACGTGATATGTTTTTTTGTTTTGCCCCATTACGCAAACCTTCTGTGCAGACAACAAGAAAAATAGAGGTCTGCGCTTAAAAGAGCATAATAAGATATCATTAATATAGATGATGAGACTATAAAATCAGTATGTCATAGTATTATTTTTTTTGTTAATTAGCAAAAGAAATACCTCCAACCGAAGTTGGAGGTATCCTGAGGTTTTTAATTTATACCAGGCGTTAAATATTACTGGTACAGCTCGGAGTACAGGTTGGTACCAGACCACTGGCCGTAAACAGCAACAGCGTCCTGCTGAGAAACCTGATTACCACCCATGGTGCCCATGCGGATAAACACGGTGTACTCAGAGTTACGATAAGTCTGAGAGCTCAGAACGATATTGTCGCCGATAACAGCACGCAGCTTGTTGTACAGCATACCCTTCTTAGCAGCGGTAGTCTGCATATCAGCCAGCTTCAAAGTGGAAGTACGCAGAGCAGATTCGCTACGGCCCTTCTTAATTGTGTCCTTGGTGACTTCGTTAACACGAGCGTCGGCCATCTTGAAAGTAGCCTCATTAGCGATGTCGCCAGTGTACAGACCATCAGGAGTGAAGGTCAGAGTCATACCACGCATGTTGCCAGCGGGAACATACAGAGTCTCATCCTTCAGACGAGCATTGTCATTGTAGTGCCAGTAGTCAGCATCTTCACCAGTGCCCCAGTTAGTAGCAGCACCGTCGACTTCCTTGTCCAGGACCTTGTTGTCATCGATGTTAGTAGCGGTATCACCGTCAACATAGCAAGAGAAGTTGCCCTTGACATTGTAAATCAAGCACTCGTCGTAAACATTTTGGTCAGCCAGAGCCAACTTAATTGCGTTGTTAACTTCGCCCATAGCGGAGTCATCCTTTGCCATACGGGACTGCTCAACGTAGCCCAGCAGGGAGGGAGCCAGAACAGAGGTCATAACGGCCATAATAGCGATAACGACAATCAGCTCGACCAGAGAGAAACCTTTGTTCTCGTTGGTTAAAATTTCATTCTTCATTTCTTTTGTACCTTCTTTTTACATAAAGTTTTTATTTTATTTTTCAAATCGCGTTGCCGCAATTTGTTTTCCTCAATAAATATAGATGATAAAAAATATGGGTTTTATTTTTCATTAAAACACTTCATCATCCGTAGAAATTCCCAGCGCGGGGACTTTAAGTGTAGCAACATATTCAGAACTATGGAACACTTGCAGGTCTTCTTCTTCCAAAGTTGCTTCGGCCTCTTCGGCTTCTTTGTTACGGTGAATCATCATTGTCGCATCGACAAATTTTTTCACGTTGGTCAAATATTGCTTCTTTAAATAAGAGGGAACGAATGCTTGCAATTCGCTGGCAAAAATAATATAGTCGATATTATTTTTGCCACTGTTCTGCATCCAGCGAGGCAATCCCATAATAAGCTTATCACTATCCAACTGAGATACAACCACAGCTGGCAAGTGCATCTCAGAACTTTCAATCAAAGAAATCAAAAGAGATAATACTATTTTGGAATATGCACGCTCTTCCATTGTGTTGCTATTAATAATAAACGCTGTTTTAAAGTGAAGGGAAGCTCCTAACGTTGCATCTGTAGCATCTGTCATAGCTAAAACACTTTCAGGAATTTGTTTGAAAATATTATACACCTTTTGTGCGACCACATCTTTTTCATCAGCGGCAGCTTCTACAAATTGCATATAATACTTCTTTGGCATCCAATCAGGATTGGGGTTGTCGGTAAATAATGCTTCATACATAGGGACTGTTTTATTATTAATGGTGCAAGAAGCGTTAATCGCTTTCATCATATTGACCATTGTACGCAGAGTTCTCTTTGATTTATTATCTGCGAACATATAAAAAACGGAACTTGCAAAAGCATCAATCAAATAAGACATAGCTTTCATGTCCAAATCTTCATTATCCCATAGAGCAAATAAAATGTTGGTGAACAACATATGAATATCAGCTGTGTCTTGAACCAAATCAAATGGATTGATTTTTAGCGATTCAGCGGGTGCCGCACAATCAATATTAATTGTGAAATAATTTTTCTTATCTAGCACTCTGTTAACCGCATCAGATAAAACTTTATTTTCATCTTGTATTACAAACAGACCATCGTTAATAACCATATTACGGACCAACCAGTCCACATTGAAACGGGGGCCATGAGAATTGTAGATGAACACATTTGTACTACTATCTTTGGTCCCTGTGATTTGATGATTTTTAGTTAGAATAATATCGCGTTTGGACATTATGTATAACCCCTTCCCTATCATTAAGTAGATATTTCGTTTGTGATATTTATAACAATACCAACGTATTCTTTACTTTTAAAATAGATGACAGCGCACGGCTATATCCTTATATTTCAGTCTGTATTTACAACAAAAATACACTTATCATTGTCATTCAGATATTGAATTACACTCTTTTTGTCTTTTGAAGAGTCAACTGAAATAGTTGCTACAAAGGCTATACCATTGGCTGTTTTGGATTTTGCATCTGTAAACTTAATATCACTAATATCAATGTCTTCGTTTTCCATTTCTGATAAAAATTCATTTGTTTTAGACGCATCATGTAATTCGCAATATACTCGAAAAATATTTCCTTTGTTTTTGACACCCTGTTCCCATGTTGCCATCTTCTTCATAATGATGAAGCATAAAACAGTGGCCAATAAAGCAATCCAATATAATCCATAACCTAATGCAATACCAACACAACCTGTACTCCAAATGCAAGCCGCTGTGGTCAGTCCAACAATTTCAGATTGATTTTTAACCAAAATAGTTCCTGTACCCAAAAATCCTATACCACTAATGACTTGTGCTGCGATACGAGATGGGTCAGCGCCATACTGCTGTTTTAAATACAGTCCTGTTAAAGAAACCACGCAGGCTCCTAGGCACACCAAAATATGCGTTCTCAATCCTGCCGCGCGTCCGCTTTTACTTCTTTCCCAGCCAATAATGCCACTAAGAACAACGGACAAAATAATTCTTGTAGCGATAGATATGTAATTGAAATTGACGAGAGTTTTACGAACCACATCTAGAATATGAATAAAATTTTCCATGAGCTACCCTACTTTCTAAGATATTTACCAACTATCTGTTGGTTTAGGAGGTTTTGTTTCATTATTTTTTAAAGTGTCGTAAAAACGAAAAAATGGGTCCAATAATTCAAATATAATGATACAGCAAATGAGAATAGGAATAGAGAAACAAGCTGTAATTAAGCCTATTATTAATTCCTTTACTGCTTGTAGAATTTTTTTCATATAAGTTTCCTTTTTCTTCTCTTTAATACAATATAGAAACTTATATAATTGCCTCTTTGCCATAAAGAACCCCGCCATCATTATTGTGACGGCGGGGACTGATTATTACTTTTTACTGAAATCAAATGCTAATTTGCCTGTATTCTTATCCAGATACAAATCTGCTTCAAAATCCTTGCCTGCCTTAGACTTAAAGCCCTTAGCATGAACTTTCTTACCTTGCAGTAAATTAATCTGCTGTTTCTCAGTTAAGGTCTTACCGCAATATTCCTTAGGGACAGAAACCTTACATTTTTCACGATTGCTACAATAGAAACCAAACTTACCATTCAACATAGCCGAACCGCAGACAGGGCACTTTGCAGAAACCTCTGCTTTTGCAGCGGGGGCAAAACTTCTCTTGATGGGGTCTCCACTCATCTTGAGCATAGCGATGGTCTTTTCCAGATAATCATAGAAATTAGTCAAGATATCTTCGACCTTAGCTTCTCCCAGCTGAATTTCCTTAGCCTTAGAAGACCAGTACGCGACCTTAACAGGGTCTGCGATACCATAGTCAAAACCATCGCCCTTTGGCGTACGGATATTTTCAATATAACGTCTACCCTGGTCAGTGATATAAATCATGTTTTTCTTGGTCTCGATATAGCCACTTTTCTGCAGGTCTAGCAGAATACCCGCACGAGTTGCTTCTGTGCCAATACCTTCTGACTCTCTCATAACCTTTTTCAGCTCGGGGTCTGTGACTTGGCTGGCGATATTCTTCATAGCTTCAATGATAGAACCTGTTGAATATCTTGCAGGAGGAGAGGACTTCTTTTCGTAAGGCAGGCTCTGTTCAATCTTGACAATAGCACCTACTTTGTATTCAGGCAGAACCTTGTCTGCAACAGTCTTGCCGTACAAGTCGTAGTATCCGTTTTCAATGGTGCGACGACCAGTTGCCTTAAAGCGATTACCATTATTGTCCAACATGATACTGGTCTTCTCTTCTGTGAAGTATGGCAGATAATGAGCCAATAGACGCTTACAGACCAACATAAAGATATCTTGTTCAGGTTTAGTCAAAGCTGACCAATTAACTGCTTCACCAGTAGGAATCAAAGCATCGTGGGCAGCCTTTTCTGCTTCCTTATCATTAAAGATATCAGTGTTCTTATTCTGCTTTGTAATATCGGCAGGGGTTAACTTTGAAACGAAAGGAACAAGGTCAGGCACACCCATCATAGCCTTCATAATGTCAGGGATGTCTGAGGTCTTTCCAGAGGCCAAATAGTTACCAGAGGTTCTGGGGTAGGTTAGAATTTTTCTCTCCTCATAGAGCTTCTGACAGGTCGCCAGAGTTTGGTCAGGAGTGTAACCATAAGGAGCCTTAGCGGCTTCGACCTGTAGGTCAGACAGTGAATACAACTTTGGAGCCTTTTTATACTCTGTCTTTTTGTCATAAGACTTGACGATGGCCTGAGGGGCCAGAGTCTTAACCAATGCCTCGGCGTCTGCCTTTTGCTGGAAAGACTTTTCTTTGTTGTTATCATCATTCAACAGAATGCTTTCAAAACCGTCTGTATGAAGGCTCTTAACGCCCCAAGTAATCAACTCCTTAAAGTTATCCAATGCCCAGCAATTATCATAAATTAGCTTGAGCGTAGGAGCTTTAACACTACCAATCTTCATTAGCTCACCATAGCGCACGGTATAAGCTGTTGTGAGATTCATACCAATCAGCCAGTCCCAACGGCTTCTAAAGATATAAGAATTCAGGGCGTTCTTATGTCTCGGAGTGGCGAATAAGTCATCCATATCGCGGAAGGACTGCAAAATGTTCTTTTCGGTTAAGGCTGTTTCATAGAAACGCAGAGTCTTATAGTTCTTCAAGTTCATGGCTTGGTATACCATGTAATAGATACCGTAGCCTTCCACATCGGAGTCAGTACCAACAATAATACCATCATAGCCTTCTTTCAGCTTATCCTTTAAGGCCTTAATAGCATCTTGTGCGCCAGAAATTGCGGTAACCTTCCATGTCTTAGGAATCATGGGGAGGTCGCTTTCGTACAGCTGCACCCACTTTTTATCCCAAGCATCATATTCTTTGGGTTCAAGATTTCTAAACACATGGCCTCGCAGAGCGATAAAATCAATTGAACCGCCCACGACATTGTCCACTTCGTACTTATGCTTTTTGTAAACAGATTGGAATTCCCTCATCGAACTGGGCTTTTCCGCAATAAACAAGAATTTTTTCATCTAATCGCATCTCCTTTTTCAACTCTATCTTCCATGACCTGAGCTAAGACCATTCGCGCTTCTTTATGTATAGCGCGTCCCTCGGCGTCTAAGGAATCTTCTAACCAAATAAAATAAGGAATCATAGTTTCCCATTTATCTGAATTTGCATATGTCATAATCTCAGCCGCTGTTGGGAAGTAGTTTTTATTGGGGGCTTTGTATCTCTTCATCCCCTGCATCTTTTCGATGGTGTCAAAAACTTGTGTATAATCCAACATGTGATATCTCCTTCGCTGTTTTTATTAATCCCGCTTGCAGCGGGAGGTCTTTGCTTTACAATAACAATTATAGTAGTTATTAACAATTTTTAACGGGAAAATCATAAATCCATAATAAAATAGCTTTCCAAACAAAGAAACACCGTCTCAAAAAGAGACGGTGTAACTAATTATATCATGCTATTAATATTTTGTATTGTGTCTCGCTTGCAATTATTAAAAGCGGTGGCGCGAGCATCACAAGTATCAAATAGCGCAAGGTCAAAATTACAATTTGTGAAAGCATTACGCTTCAAATCACAGTCTTGGAAACGTGCTTTTACAAAGCTTAGACCATCATATCGAGTGGGCATAGCCGATGTACAGCCCGCAAAACGGACCTCATCAAAGTTAGATTCAATAATTGTACATTGTCTAAATTCAACGTGGTCAATCATAACATCCTTATCGCAAGTGACATTCTTGAGACCGCATCCACTCAATTTGTTGCGAATGATTTTGCAATTGACGAACTTACAATTGACAAAAACCGAAGCATATATATCGGAAGTGAATTCACAATTCTCAAAAAGGCAATCAAAGAATTGAGCGCCTACCAACGTATATTTGCGAGAATCTTTGAATCCTACAATAATTTCCTCTCTCAAAACCAATCTTTGAATGCTGTTCAAAGACTCACGAGGAAGCATATTCGCACTAGTGGTTTCGCCGATACCGTAATTATTCATCCAATCAATGTGCTGTTGAATCTTTTCTGCAAACAATTCACTGGGCATAGTTGCTGCGTATTGTGATGTTTGTACAGGCGGGGCAGGAGGAGTATTAATGGGAGGTGCGGGTTGAGAAATAGGTTGTCCCATATCAACAGGAGTCATGCCATTCATAGAGTAGAAAGGCGATGCGGCTGTCAAATCAGGAACTGCTTGTGTAGTGGGTGTTTGTGGAGACATGAAGGAAGCAAAAGCAGAGTTATCCTGGTCCAAAACAGAACGCAAATCGTAATTTTTACGAGCCTGCTCTTTAAGACGAGCGGCTTCTTGTTGTCTTGCAATTTCCGCACGACGACGTTCTTCTTTAGCTCTTTCTTCTTGAGCGATTCTCTCTTTCTCTGCGCGAGCAGCGGCCAAGCGAGAACGTTCAATGGCATCCAGTCGTTCTCTTTCTGCCTTTTGAATCAAAGGCACTGCGTCTCTTGTCCAAATCAATTCTTTTTGGATTCTGCGTTTTTCTTCATCAACCTGAGCTTCCAGCATTTGATTTTCGTGTGTAATACGCTGCAGGTGGTTCATATTCTCCTTCAAAATACCAATTTCAATGGAGTGTAAAGATGTAGGGTCATCTTTGTTAACGCGAGCTCTTTGTTCCACATCATCTTGAGAGACGATGTTAGAATCTGCACAATTTTTCCAAATGGCTTCTACCTGGTCTACAAAGACAGGCATGGCTTTTAATATGTTCCAATTTTCAGAAGAACCGACGAGCTTTTTAGTGACATCAATAAGGTCATTACGAGCACCCAAACCTGTAACATAATCAGTAGAAACAGGCACAAAGAAAATACTCAGCTCTCTAAACTCATCGACGTGCATCCAATAAACATTTGTGATAGCAAACCAAGGTTGTTCGCTTAGAGCTTTGGTAAAATCTGTAAACGACTTCTGAATTAATTGAATTTCGTTAGGGTTTGCCAAATCAAAACGAACGATAACGCTCAGACGATAAACTTCGGGAATGTTGCTGTCCAAAACAGCCTTGTAGTAATCAGAAATAACCTTACCATTTAAGGCATAGTCATTAAATTTTTGAACGGCAGCGCCAAATCTCTTTTTATAGACGTCGCGAATTTTAAGTGATTGTACTGCCTTAATTGTTTTTTCTTTATTGTCAGCCTTGACATTATTTAATTCCTTCTCACTGGAAGGATATATAGCAATTTTGTAATCCACCTAAAAATCCTCCTTTATGCGAATAGGTCTTCAATATCGCCAGCTGCGGGCGTTTTTTCTTTAGGTGTTGTGGGAGCAGGCGTTACTGCAGGAGCAGGCTCCGTTGGGACTTCCAAATTAGGTAATGTTAAAGTGGGCATTTCCACAGTAGGCTTGTCTAATGTTACAGGCTTTGTAACTGGGGTTTGGTCTTCGGAAGTTATGACAGGTTGAGTGGGGATAGTGGGGAGCGTGGGCATCTGTGTTTCAAAAATAGGGGCCGTAGTCTCAGGGGTATTAGCAGGAGTAGGTATTTGTGGGATGGTGGGTAATGGAGCATCCTTGAAAATAGGTTTGTTTTGTTGAACTGTGGATGCTGCGGCCGTAACAGAAGGAGCTTCCTCTTTCTTTTCCTGTGGCTGCAATTCCATACCTGGCAATAAAGTAGAACGGGCAAAAGATTGAGTCTCCTTAGCCTTTTCATCCATGTCGTAATCTGAAATATCGACTTCCTCACCTGCGTTAGCTTTTGCAAAAGCACTCTGTGCACCTGCCACTTGACCACGTCCTTCGGCATTTGCCAATGCGCCCATGATATCGCTAATAGCAGCGTCATCATTATCCAATTGAGATTCATCAAACTCAGGAAGATTAAGTTGGTCCAGAGTAAAATCGGCAGGTAAATCTTCATGAGTCATACGATAATTTTGACAACCCCAAATATAATCGCGGCCAACAATAGATTCGGCAGCTTCCAGCTCCAAATATTCTGCGGGAACCATAGGACGAATATTTTTCAGAATTTCATATTGTTCGCGCAATACAATATTTTTTGCCTCCTCAATTTGAATCATGCGAGAAATAGGGGCAATTTTGTCCATGCTGTTGACCTCATTCAACTTGCGTCTCAAGTCTTCCATGGAACATTTTTCAGCCGAGAAATTAATCTGAGAACTATTGGCATCGAATACGGAAATAGAGAACTGATTGTCATGTTCTGTACCTGTATAGCCAATAATAGACATATCATAGCCGTTTTTAAGGTGCAAAATAACGGTGTTGGTAGCATATTTCAGACCTGTCTCGGGGTCATCATTAATGTCATAGAAAGCCTCATGCTTACAGCCGTATTTTTGCTGAGCCCATTGGACAATTCTATCCAATGTGGGGTTTTTATGGGTTTCTGCGCTTTCACGGCTCTGCTTCATAGCAGCGACGTGAATCTTAGGAACGGTATCTTCCTCAAAAGTTTCTACGATGTCGTCAACGAGACCATTCAAAACTTTTTTATCATAAAAATTAGTTTGCAAAGTATATTTGCCAGGATACTTTTGGATAAATGTTGGGCAATTGATAACAGCATTTTTTAAACTATTATCAAAAATAGTCAAGGTCTCTCCGCGCTTTTTCTTATCTGCGTAGATAATTAACAAAGCACGAGAATATTTCCATGCCTTGATAGCATCGTCGCTAGAATCCAGACGACCATCAGACAGGTCCACTATAAGGTCTGTCATCTTAGTGAGCAACTCGCCGACAGGAATCTTCTTGTCAGATAGTGCATAAGCTGTGGTCAATTCATTAGATGAGACATCAGAATCGCCCTTATTGTCATACATAGTGAAAGTTTGACGAATATTCTTGGCTAAAGAAGGCTTTAGCTTGTCTGATAATTGATATCTAGGGTCATTTACATCCACATTTTTCTTATTGTTAACTTTGGTGGTTAAATTTAGTTCCATGGTGTCTTCGGTCGGCCCGACCTTCTCTCCTTTTACTTAGTTTTCTGTCCAGTATGGCCAAGTATACAAAAAGTTCTTAGATAGAACTTGGTATTTTCTCTTATTTATTATAGAAGAGGCATAATTTGTAAACACCGACTCTCTTTTTTGGCCTCGAGAATGGGTGAGAATGAAAATAGACCCGTTTCCGTGGAAACGGGTCTATTAATATAGAGTTAATCCAGATTGAACAATTGTCTGTTACGGATAGCCATAATAGCCAAATCCTCAGAGAACTCTTCTTTCTTTAACATGATATTAGACAACGGGTCTCGTGTTTCGCGAATGGTCAAAACACCGAAGCCAATATGATATGCGCCCTGGAATTCAGGAGCCGCAAGTTTCATATTAATCCATGATGTATTGTCAATAGCTGCACTCATTGTTGCATTACGATTAATTTCATCATAACTATTCCAAGCGGCTGTTGTTTTGTTAAATGCCATGGTTTGTGTCAAGATTGAAGAGCCTGGAACGGCTGTAACAGCAAGTCTACGGAAGTAAATTACTTCTCCACCAAAAGATTGACGTCTGTATTCCCAATTGCGCTCCCATTCGTTGTCTGTGAAACCAGCAGCTTGATATGCTGCCTGTGCCTCAGCATATTCAGTGGCAGTAATTTCATAGTACATGTATAAGGCATATTTTGTATCCCATTTTGTAATGGTGGAATCTGTATACGCCATAGCCATTGTGGTTGGAACAATATCTTGGGTTTCCGCAAAATTGTTCATATCCAATGTTCTATATGTTCTGTCATTTCTATGCTGGATTATCCAATGGTAATCATCTGGGCAAGGAATGTCATCTGAATCATCGGGAGAAATATTAGGTTCATCGGGTTCACGTGGTTCATATGGGTCTGCGGGAGTGTAATCAATAGGCGAAGGAGCTAGATATGTGCCAGCGTTTTCCAATTTATCAGGGCCTAGTGTGTTACGAGAATGGAAGAATGGAACTGTTTTTGTCTTCTCTAAAACATCAAATTTAGAATCTAATTTGGTCCATGTTTGATAAATAGGAGTATGTTCAAACATCTCTTCAATTTCATGGTTATCAGGGACAACAATTACTGATAAAATGTAGTCACCGTTCGGCAATTCAGTTCCGTCAACACCACGGCCTAATGTATCAACAACGCCCACCTTTTGAATTGTTGCATTCAGGTCTTGCGATGTAACATTGGGGTTAGTAATTACGTTTGACCCAAAAGAATCAATAAAGATATATCCGTTGTCATCACATATGTAACGACCTAGGATAGTGTTGGCAGGGATAACGCCACCATCCATAGAAACAATATCGGTAATGTTCTGCAACTGATAAATAGCATGTGGACGCTTGGTAGCGTTTAAGCTTTCGATAATATTATCAGTACCATTAGTTTGAGTCGATTCATAATCCAAGAATTTCTTGGCGTAAATCTCACCAGTATTTTGGCCTGTATAGTTGATTTTCTCAATTGATGCGGCTTGAATCTCTGAGTGAGTGGAATCTGTCAAGATAGTGTAATTAATTTTATCAAAGATATTGATGGTGTCATCCCATGCATAAGCGTCATATTGTGGAGATACATTGGAATAGTTAAATGCACCAGGTTCAGTAGCCTTAGTATACCCCTTGGAATAAATAGTGGCATTTGACTGTTGTCTATCCATAACAACATAGCTCAAAATACTATCATCCGTAGTATCCATAACTATTTTCAAGGCATTTTCTTTATTAGCCTCTATCCATTTTGCATCCAAGTCTGTTTTACGATTTTCAGTAGTGACGTAACCCTTAGACGCTTGCTTTAACTTCCAAACATAAGTGCCGTTAGGCAAAGGATACCTTATGTTGTCAATCCACACATGAGTTGCTGAGATATAAGTTAATCTGTCGCTGGTTCCTGGGTTGTTAATACCAGCGCCTGGATATGCATATACAGTTTTGTTTGCTGTTCTTTGTTCATAAATTGAATCCACCAGCAAAGCGCCACTTGAGTTGTTAATTTTAACAGCTGTGCCGTCAACTTTATATCCAACCAACAACTCTTTGCTGCCCAGAACGTGTAATTCCCACTCGGAATTTACAGTTTCAACTTCACCCGAGCCTGTGCCTCCCAAATGGGGAGGTGTTTTATTGCCTATACGCTCATCATAAACCTGTGATTGGATACGAACCTCTTGTCTCTTTTCATAGTGGGAAAAATTCAAAGGTATATCTGCGCCAGAGCGGTCAGGCGTAACCACAACCTTAAAGTAGTTACAGTTTTCATCAATTGGCACCGATGCTGAGCCTATATCATGATTGTCCATGTAATAATTTTCAATAGTATCCAACTGACGAATATAATATGTGCCAGGACGAACTCTAAACACGATAGTGCCAGGGCCATCTTGTCCTGTTGCTACGCTGTCATAATATCTTACTATTCTGTCTTGTTTGTCATAACATATTGCGGGCTGTCCACTTTCATCTATCAAGATAAAAGGAATATCGTTAAGTGGAACTTCTACACGAGGACTATCAGGTGTAGAACGCGTAGTTGCATCGTATACGGTCCATGTTATAATGCCATCTTGTTCCAAGTCAGACGCTGTAATGGTTGCTTCAACGTTGCCTTCGTTAACTACGAAAGACCATTTAACAGTGTCTCTTAAATAGCCCACAGGTGGTGTTTTTTCAAGGAAATAATAGGTTTCGTTGCCATAAATGTAGGGCAAAGAAATCTTTACAGCGGCTGTACTACTAGTGATGATAGAGGTGCCTTGGGGAGTGGCATCTTCCTTAGGAACATAATCAGTATCATTAAAATAATCATAGTACTGAACCAATTCGGGGTTGGTTATTGTACCGCCAACGTTTTTAGCCTTGTAGATTTCATACTCTGCTCCACCCAGCCATGCTTTATGGACGTCAGTTTTGATAAAAGTAATATTACCACGTCCGACATATGTATAACGAATTTTTGTGAAGCCACATAAACGTTCATAAGCAAAACTGTCTTTTTCTTGTAGGGTTAAAGGAGCGATAGAGACATATAAATGCTTATCGGTTTTACCAATAATGGAAATAACTGTTTGGTGGGAATCATATTGTGTAACAGTAGGAACAGGATTGTATTTTTCGGGGTTTTCAGGAATTTGGATATTGCTGCTGGTAACAGTGAAATAAGGGAATCCTTTATCAACAATACCGCCCAACAATTGGTTTGTGCTATTGGATTTACCCACAACATACATGCCAACTGCGGTTTGATTGTTGGAATATTTAGAACCTTCTTTCCAATATTGCCAAGAACTCAACAAATCTCCATTATTACCAGAAGAAT
>JAEIGA010008664.1_pt1 | contig 15404 bp, 11 predicted proteins | sample 9270691 | NCBI WGS metagenome assembly JAEIGA01 (sample SAMN17057246, study PRJNA624740) | gut metagenome | biome: biome; isolation source: fecal sample | host: Bos grunniens | place: China: Xizang | collected 2019
GCAGATTTTGGAAGAAGCTCAGATTGTGCAGGAAAATATTGAATTAATAAAAAACATTCGGGAAACTAGGGAAATTCTTACAAGTGTTTACTTTGAAATAAAAAAATTAAGATAAATTGAAAAAAGCGAGTTCAAAATGGAAAAATTTTATACAAAATTTACAAAGGAATATATTCAGGCAGAAAAAGAAAGATTAAAGAAAAAGCCTAAAAAAGGGGCAAAAAAGAATTCGCAAAATAATGTGATTTTTGAAGAAAAAAATGGTAACAAATCACAAAATAATGTGAATTATGGCAAAAAACGTGATGGAAAATCACAAAATAATGTTAATAACATTCAGAATAAATTTTCTGTTGTAGAAGCTTTGTTCAAAGAAAATAAATTAGATAAAAAAGCTCAGGAACTTTTGGAAAATTTTGACCGAGTTGTTCAGGGAGTGCGTCCGTTAAACAGTAAACAACTTCAAAAACTTCCAGAAAATATTAAGGAACTTTCGCATCAACTTACGGACCAACGCAGCGAACGACGTCTTGGCTATATGAACGAAAGTGTTCAGCTTTCTTCCTATGTTCGTTACTACACTTGGTGGAATCTTGTTCGTCTTACAAAATTGTTTTCAAATCTTCCAGCAGAATCTTTTCCAAATAAAGAATGCATTTGTTTGGATATTGGCTCTGGTCCTTTAACTTTGGTAATTTCACTTTGGCTTTCTAGACCTGAATTGAGGGAACTTAATCTTACTTGGTATTGTCTTGATGTTTCTTCTAATTCTATGGCTTTGGGCGAAGACGTTTATTTGTCTATTGTTGCACAAACTGGCGGAACTCCATGGAAAATTGTTAGAGTAAAAGGTTCTTTTGGAAATGGCACTTTTATTAAAGAAAAAGCAGATTTTATTACTTGTGCAAATATGTTTAACGAACTTGACCAGGCAAGTGATATGCCTCCAGAGTTTCAGTCTAAAAAGTATTATGATCAGCTTTGTTTGTATAAAAATGATGATTGTAAATTTTTGCTAGTTGAACCTGGTGTTCCAAAATCGGCTCGAACAATTTGTCTTTTGCGGGACAGATTTATTAAAGAAAATTATGATTTGATTGGGCCTTGTTCACATTGTGGTGAATGCCCAATGAATGGATTTAAAGCTTATACAGGAAGTTCGCATAAATGGTGTAATTTTGCTTTTTCCACAGAAAAGGCTCCTGCAAAATTGCTAAAACTTTCTGAAAATTCAAAATTAACAAAAGACAGAGCAACTTTGATTTTTATTTCTGTAATTCCAAATAAATCTTTTGACAATTCTACAGATGTTGAAAAAAATATTTCCGAAAAACAAGACAATTCAATTTCTGTTAGAATTATTTCTGATTGCATGAAACTTCATAATAATTCTTTTGCAAATTATGGTTGTAGCAAAATTGGACTTGTTCTTGTTAGTTCAAAAACAGAAAATGCTTTTAAAAGTGGCGATTTGTTAAAGATTGAATGCTCACAAGACATAAAAAAACTCCCGATTGATAAAAAATCGGGAGCTAAGTTTGTTTCTTTGTAAGTAAAAAATTGAAAATTAATTCATTTTTTTGACAAATTTGACTTTTTTGTCAAAAAAAAGTATATTCAAAACAAGAAGTAAAACAGGTATTGGAAACAAATCTGATTTGAAACTTTTTAAATTTTTACATTTCAAGATTCTTTTCTAAAAAAAGACTTGATCCCAGGAGGACAGGTACTATGACATTTCAAACGTAAATCATATTTTAAATTTATCACTGCAAGACTTTTAGGTTGTGGCAGTTTATTCTACAAATGTTCATAAAAAGTATTATATTCAAATTTATTGGAGTTATTATGACTTTAACTATTGATATTGGAAATACAACTACAAACTGCGGACTTTTTGATGGCGAAAAAATTGTTCTTCAAGTAAGACTTACAACAAATCGCAATGCAAGTTCTGATGAAATTGGCATTTTTCTTAGAAGTTCATTACGCGAAAATGGTTTTGACTGGAAAAATGTAGAAAAAATTGGAATTTGTAGCGTTGTACCTTCTGTAAATTATTCTTGGTCTAGTGCGTGTTCAAAATATTTGGATCACGAACCTTTGTTTATTCAAGCGGGAATTAAAACTGGCTTAAAATTAAAATTTGGAAACACAAAAGAAATTGGTGCCGATTTAATTGCTGCTGCAATGGGGGCTGTTGCTGTAAAACCTGACACAGATTTAATTATTGTTGATATGGGAACTGCAACTACTCTAGAAATTGTAACAAAAGACAGAGAATTTATGGGTGGAACAATTTTGGCTGGTTTAAAAATTTCTGTGGAAGCTTTGGCTACAGGAACTGCAAAACTCCCTTCTGTAGAAATTGCAAAACCAGAACATGCTTGTGCAACAAACACAATTGAAGCAATTCAATCTGGGTTGTACTACGGAACTGCTGGTGCAATAAAAGAAATTTGTGCTCAATATCAAAAATCTAATTTTGGTGGCAAAAAACCTTACATTATTGCAACTGGTGGATTTTCAAAAATCTTTGCAGGTTGCAATTTATTTGACGAAATTGTCCCAGAATTAGTTCTTTCTGGCGTAAAATGTGCAATAGATTTGAATCTTTAGGAGAATAAAAAATGAACGATTTATCTTTAAACTTATCTAGAAATAAAAAATTGGCTTTAACTGGGGCGTTTAGTGCTTTGGTTGTTGTTTTGGGAATTACAAGACTTGGACTTATTCCAATTGGTGCTACTGCGTCTATTACAATTTTGCAGATTCCGGTAATTTTAATTGTTATGATGGCTGGTCTTGGCGAAGGGTTGTTTGTTGGGTTTGCGTTTGGGCTTTTGTCTTTAATTCAAGCTGCAATGAGCCCTAGTGGAGTTTTGGATCCGTTGTTTGTAAATCCACTTTGTTCTGTTTTACCAAGAATGTTGCTTGCTGTTGTTGCTTTTGGTTGTTGGAAAGCTTTGAATTTTATTCCTAAAATGCCAAAATTGATTAGTGCCGGAATTACAGGATTTATTGCAACTGTTGCACACACTTTGCTTGTAATTGGTTGTATTTATATTTTTGAAGGTGCTGATGTTAGAGCGGCTATGGGCGGTATGGGATATTTTGCTGTAATTGGAATGCTTGCTTTTAATGCAGTTTTGGAAGCTGTTGCATCAACAATTGTTTGTGTTGCTGTATATGCGGGGCTTTTCTTTGCTTCAAACAAGAAAAGTAAATTGTCACAGGAATAAAAAGTGTTGTATAATGGTTCTTATGAGAATTGTAATCATAGGAGCCGGTTTTACTGGTATTCAATTAGCAAAACTTCTTATTAATGAAAAAAATCAGGTTGCTTTGATTGATAATGATGAAGATGTAATTCGTCATGCGACAAATCAACTTGATTGTACTGTTCTTTGTGCCGACGGAAACAATTTAGATACATTGGAAGATGTTGGCATTGCAAAAGCAGATGCCCTTGTTTGCGTTACTTCTTCTGACGAAGTAAATATGATAACTTGTTCTTTGGTTGATGCTGTTTATCCCGAAATTACAAAAATTGCCCGTGTTAGAAATTATGCTTATTATGTGAATTCTGCTCTGGCGCAAAAAAAGCACTCTACAACTTTTGGTGAAAAGAAACGTCCTTTGTACGGAATTGATTATATGATTCATCCGGATATTGAAGCGGCTGAAGCAATTGTTCAAGCGGTAGAAAACGGAGCTTTTGGAAGTGTTGTTGCTTTTAATGATTCTGAGCACGTTATTGCTCGCATTGTTGTTGCAAAAGATAGCCAACTTGATGGAATTACTTTAAAAGATATTCGTTCAAAAGTTGAAGTTCCTTTATTAATTGCTTACATTGAAAATGATGGAAAAACTTCTTTGCCGTTTGGTGATACAATTATTTCTGCAGGAACAACAATTGGTGCTTTAGTTTCAAAATCTGACTTAACTCAATTGACTCAAATTTGTGGTGCAACTCAAAATTCATTAAACAAAATTGTTTTGATTGGAGCAGGAAGAATTGGAACTATTGTTACAGAGCGCCTTTTAAAATCTAATAAAAATTCTATTTTGCCAAAATTTTTATCTTCTTTGGCTACTAAAAAAACTCAAGAATTTACAATTATTGATAAAGATGAAGAAATTGCAAAAACTGCGGCAGAAAAATTCCCAGATGCAAAAGTTATGAATGCTGATGCTTCTGATGAAGTTTTCTTAAAAGAGGAAGGAATTACTTCTTACGATTTGGCAATTTGTTGTACACATAATCACGAAATGAATATGATTCTTGCTGCTTATTTGGAATCTCTTGGGGTAAAACAGACTGTTAGTTTGGTTGCAAGTTCTGCGTTTTCTCAAATTTCAGAAAAACTTGGCATAGATGTTTCTGTTCCTTTGCGCGACACTGTTGTAGATTCTATTATGAGCCATTTACGTGGAAAATCTGTAAAAGAAATTCACACGGTTACAAATGGTCAGTTGGAAATTGTTGAATGTGAAGTTACGCTAAATTCAAAAGCTAACGGAAAATATTTGAAAGAAATTGCTGATCCTGGAAAATTCCTTGTTTTAATGAACAAGCTTTCTGGAACAAGCGAATATAAAATTTCTAACGGAAATACAAAGTTGTCTGTTGGAGATAACGTTGTTTTAATTTCTGTGGCAGAAGACAGCAAAAAAATTCTTTCGTATTTTTCAGATAACGAGGATTAATTTAGGTTATGTTTATTATTTCTTGCGCAAAAATCATTTCGGTTTTATTGGGAATTGTTGGAGCGTTATTTATAATTCCAATTAGCGTTGCTCTTTATTATGGCGAATCTGATGTGCTTCTTTCTTTTATAATTCCAGCGGTGATTAGTGTTGTTGCAATGTTTTCCATAAACATTCCTACAAGAAAAATCAAAGTTTCATTAAAAACAAAACAAACTTTTTTAGTTGTTGCCTTGGCATGGATTTTTACAAGTTTGATGTGTGCGTGCACTTTTTATTCCAGCGGATATTTTTCTTCTTTTATAGACGCCATTTTTGAAAGTGTTAGTGGCATTTCCACAACAGGTGCTACAATCCTTAGTGATGTAGAAGCTTTGCCTCGTTCCATCAATTTGCTTCGCTGTTTAACCCACTGGATTGGTGGAATGGGAATTGTAACTTTAACAGTTGCGCTTTTGCCTTTGCTTGGAATTGGTGGATTTCAATTAATCAAAGCAGAAACTACTGGGCCTGAAAAAGGAAAAGTAACTGCTCGTATTACTACAACTGCAAAAATCCTCTGGTTAATTTATTTTGGTTTTACTGTAATAGAAACTGTTGCTTTAATGATTGCAGGAATGGATTTTGTTGATGCTTTGTCCCACGCTTTTGCAACTGTGGGAACCGGTGGATTTTCTACAAAAAATGCTTCAATTGGAAGTTTTAATTCTGCCGCCATAGACATAATTTGTACAATTTTTATGTTTTTAAGTGGAATAAATTTTAGTTTGTTCTATTTTTTAATTATTAGAAAATTTTTCGATATTTTTGAAAATTCAGAATTAAAATCATATTGTTTAATTGTTATTGTATTTATTTTAATTGTAACATTTACATTAATGCCAAATTACAAATCTTTTGGAACAAGTTTACGTTATGCAGCTTTCCAAATTGTTTCAATTATTACAACAACCGGTTTTTCTACAGCAGATTTTTTACTTTGGCCTTTTGTTGCACAGGTATTTTTATTTTTACTTTTCTTTGTTGGTGGATGTTCTGGTTCAACAAGTGGTGGAGTAAAAGTAATTCGTTGGGTAATTCTTGGAAAGCAACTTAACAACGAAACAAAACAAATGCTTCATCCACATGGAGTTTTTACACTTCAACTAAATAACAGAGTTTGCCGTAAAGAAATTGTCTATAATGTGTCGTCATTTATGACACTTTATTTGATTTTAGTTGCCATTACAACTGTTATTGGCTGCATAGGAAATCTTGACGTGCTAACGTCTTTTTCGGCGGCCGCATCCATGGTAGGCAACGTTGGGCCAGCATTTGGTTCCCTTGGGCCAAGCAGCAACTACAGTGCGTTACCAGATTTTGTAAAACTTTGGTATTCTTTTGCAATGATGGCTGGTCGTCTAGAACTTTACACAATGTTGATTTTCTTTATGCCATCATATTGGGAAAAATAATTTTACAAAAGTAAAAATATATAGATATAATCAATAAAGATAGAGATTTGTTTTGCACTAAAAAAATTGCTAGTGTATGATTTTGTTATTATTTGTTAGGAGGAAAGAACAGTTATGACAAATATGAATGGTTTTAAACACGGTGTAAATCTTGGAGGATGGCTTTCTCAATGCGTTCATACAAAAGAACACTATGATTCGTTTATTACAGAAGAAGATTTAAAAGTAATAAAAAGTTGGGGTTTAGATCACGTTAGAATTCCTGTTGATTATAATTTAGTGCAGAATCTTGATGGAAGCTTTAAAGAAGAAGGTTTTGCTTATATTCAAAAAGCAATTGACTGGTGTAAAAACAATAATCTAAATATGATTTTAGACCTTCATAAAACAATTGGATATTCTTTTGATGAATTCCATGGGGAATCAGGATTTTTTGAAGATGAAAAATATCAAAATATGTTTTATTCCCTTTGGGAAGAATTTGCAAAACGCTATTCAAAATATGAAGATATGCTTTGTTTTGAACTTTTAAACGAAGTTACAAAACAAGATTATTGCAAACTTTGGAACAAAATTGCAAATAATTGTATTGAAAAAATCAGAGATACTTCAAAAACAGTAAGAATTCTTGTGGGAAGTTACTGGAATAACAGTGTAAGTGCTGTAAAAGATATGGATCCACCTCACGACGAATATATTGTTTATAATTTCCACTGTTATGAGCCATTAATTTTTACACACCAAGGTGCAACTTGGATTCCAAAAATGAATAAAGATTTTAGAATGAAGCTAGACGAAACATTTGAAAACTACGACAAATATACAAAAGAAAATGTTTCACAAGAAGGTGATAACTTTGCCGCTTATGACAAAAATGCAACACCAGATATCAGTTATTTTGAAAATCTTTTTGCAAGCGCAATAGAAGTTGCTAAAGAAAGAAATGTTCTTTTGTACTGTGGAGAATATGGTGTAATTGATTATACAGATCCAGAAGAAGTAATCAAATGGTACAAACTTGTAAATCAAGTTTTTGAAAAATATGATATTGGACGTGCGGCTTGGAGTTATAAAAAAATGAATTTTGGGCTTGCAGACAGTTGGATTGATTCAAAACGAGATGAACTTGTAAAACTTTTGTAAGTTTTTGTTTTAGAATTATTAATAATCAAACAAGTTAAAAAATACCAGTTTTTAAGGAACTTTATGGCAACATCTTCTTTAGTTGAAAATTTAATTTCATTTAATCTCACTAGACAGGAAGCAACAATTTATGTTGAATTTCTTGCTCATGGAGAAATGTCAGGTTATGAAGTTGCAAAAGAAACTGGTATTTCACGGTCAAATGTGTATACATCCTTGCAAAGTTTAGTTGAAAAAGGAGCTTTATACTTAATTGAAGGTGAAACTACAAAATATGTTCCTGTATCTGTAAAAGATTTTTTGAATAATTCTCTTTCTAGTTTAAAAGAAAAAGCTGAATTAATTAAAAAAAATGCCCCAAAGCAAATTAAACAAACAGAAGGATATATCACTATTACAGGAACAAAAAATATTGAAAACAGAATTCGGTTAATGTTGGAAGAAACAAAAGAGCGTCTTTATGTAATGGCTTCTGATCAAATTTTGGAAAAATTTCGTTTTCAATTGGAATTGCTTGTAAAAGCGAAAAAAAAAGTTGTTCTTATTTCTGATAATTTTCAAATTCCTAATGCTATTTGTCATAAAACTCAAACAGAACAAAATCAAATTCGTTTAATTACAGATTCGTCTTTTGTTTTAACAGGACTTTTTTCTGGTAATGAACATGATACATGTCTTTATTCTGGGCAGCAAAACTTAGTAGATGTAATGAAAGAAGCACTAAAAAATAAAATTGAATTGTTGGGCAAATCACAATAAAAAAATTGGTGTAAAATTTAAAATCACTCAAAATAAAAAAATCCTCTTGCCAAAAAAGTTATATAGTTGTATACTATAAATATGGCGAGTATTCGTAATTCGGGACATGCAGATTTACCTCTTCATACGGGAATTGTTCCAAGATGGCTTGCAGACAGAATGATGGTAATGGGCACTCTTATAACAGAATCTATTGTTGAAAATTTTGGCGTAGATGAAGTTTTAACAAGATTGAGTGATCCGTTGTGGTTTCAATCATTTGGTGCGGTTATGGGAATGGACTGGCATAGTTCGGGAATTACAACTTCTGTTATGTATGCTTTAAAACGCGGGCTAAATCCAAGAGCAAAAGAACTTGGAATTTATGTTTGTGGTGGGCGTGGAAAATATTCAAGGCAAACTCCAGATGAACTTTTGCAGATTGCAGATAAAACTGGGCTTAATGGTGATGAGTATGTAAAAAATAGCAAACTTGTTGCAAAAGTTGATAACAACGCGGTGCAAGACGGATTTCAATTGTATCAGCACAATTTTATTTTGACAAAGACGGGAAATTGGGCGGTTGTTCAGCAGGGGATGAATGTGGGGCAAAAGCAGGCAAGACGATATCATTGGTGTTCGGCAAATCTTAACAGTTTTATAGAAGAACCGCACAATGGAGTTGTTGGCCAAAATAGAGGGAAAATTTTAAATTTAACAGATAAAAATGCAAAATCTTCTAGAGATTCAATTTTGGCAATGAGTCTTGAAAATCCGGAAAAAATTTTGAAGGAAATTGTACAAATTGGAAAACCTGAAAATCAGATGATTTTGTTCCAAGATGGAAAAGTATCAAAAATCAATAATTCAAAAAAAGGTGAAGCTGTTGTGCAACCTTCGTTGTTTGAAGAGCATCCAGAGTTTTCTGTTTCTGGAGATAGCATTTCCAAAGAAGTTTTTGAATTTCAAAATTGTGGTCGATCAATTGTAATGCCAGCGCATCACGATGTTCAGGCTCAAGATGTAGATTTAAAACGGCTTGGAGGTGTTTTGGCAACTGCTTATCAGGCACAGCCAAAAGATTTTGAATCTTTAATGCTAACTCCGGGGCTTGGTCCACGAACTTTGCAATCTTTAACTTTGGTTAGCGAAGTAATATATGGGACGCCTTCAAGATTCAACGACCCGGCAAGGTTTAGTTTTGCGCATGGCGGAAAAGATGGACATCCGTTCCCTGTACCTATTAAGATTTACGATGAATCAATTAGGGTTTTACGGGACAGTATTGAAAAATCAAAACTCGGCTTTAAAGAAAAATCGGAATGTTTGCAAAGGCTTCATACAACGGCATTATGTATAGAAGAAAACTGTGCTCCAGAAGTAGATTTTGATAAAGTAATTCAGTATGAAAGGGCAAATTCAATAAATTGGGACGGTAGAACTTGTTAAAATTGTAGAGCTATAAAATTATATTTATACTCTAAAAACACTTTTCAAAGGATTTTTATGGAAACGTTAGACACATTAAAAAATGGATATAAAATTTTTCAAGATTCAGACAAATTTAAGTTTGGCATAGACGCAATTTTATTAAGTTATTTTTGTTTTGATTTAATTCGCAAAGGTGATTCTGTAATAGATTTAGGAACAGGAAACGGTATTATTCCTCTTATGCTTGCAAAATCAAATGCAACTTCTATTACAGGCCTTGAAATTCAAGAAGAAAATGTTTGTTTAGCAAAAAAAAGTGTTTTGGAAAATAATCTGGGACAGAAAATCAAAATTGTGCAGGGGGACATAAAATATGTAGATAAATGTTTTGAAAAACACAGTTTTGAAGTTGTTACAACAAATCCGCCATATATGATTTTTGAACACGGAAAACAAAATCCACAGGATGCAAAGGCAATTGCGCGTCACGAAGTTTTATGCAATTTAAATGATATTATTTGTGCTACAGATTATTTACTTAAACCGCACGGAAAATTTTTTATGATTCACAGACCGTTCAGATTGGCAGAAATTTTTAGTTGTTTGATTAATCATAAGATTGAGCCAAAACGAATGCAGTTAATTTCTCCGTTTGAAGGAAAAGAGCCAAATTTGGTTTTAATAGAAGCCAGAAAAAATGCAAATTCAAGGCTTAAAATTGAAAAGAATCTGATTGTTTATCAAGAGCCCGGAACATATACGCAAGATATCAATTCAATTTATGACCAGTTTTCTATTTTAGAAGATTGAGCTGTGAGCCGATAGCAAAATCAATATCGCACATCACCAAAAACGAATATATTGATATATGAAGACAAAAATTCTATGAATATATATTTTTTTTGTTAATTTTGTGGTATAATCTCAAATTCCTATGAATTATGAAAATCCGTTGATTGTTCAAAGTGATAAAACTTTACTCCTTGATGTTCATGCGCCGTTAGCAGAAGAGTGTCGTAATGACTTAATTCCTTTTGCAGAATTAGAAAAATCACCAGAACATTTACATACATACAGACTCACACCACTTTCTTTATGGAATGCTTCTAGCGCTGGCTTTGGTCCGGAAGATGCAATTGCTGTTTTGCAAAAATATGCTCGTTATGATGTTCCTCAATCAATTACTGTTTGGATAAAAGAAATTGCAAGTCGCTTTGGAAAAATCCGTCTTATTCCCGCGCCTTCCCAAATGGTCCCAGTAAAAGATAATTCAGCCGCGCTTATCGAAGAAAAATATCTTTATCTTGTAACAGATTCCTTGCCAATTTACAAAGAAATTGGGGCTCTTAAAGAAGTAAAAAAAATTATTTGGCCTTGCACTTTTGAATCAGATAAAAACAAAAATCTTCCAGCGGAAAAAGATTTATATTATTTTTGTTTGCATTTAACAGATCGCGGTACAATCAAACAACTTTTGTTACAGGCTGGTTGGCCTGTAAAAGATGAAGTTGTGTTAAAAGATGGTGAACCCCTTGAAGTTTCTTTACGAGAACAAACTTTGGGTGGAAATAATTTGCAAATTCGTGAGTATCAAAAAAAATCGGCAGAAGCATTAATTGGAAACAAAGGGCCTGGAACAGGTTTTGGTACAATTGTTTTGCCTTGTGGAGCTGGGAAAACTATTGTTGGAATGACAATTATGGATATTTTAAAAACATCCACATTGATTATTACAACAAATATTAGTGCCGTTCACCAATGGATTGACGAATTATTAGACAAAACAAATTTAACTTCGGAGCAAATTGCAGAATATTCCGGAGAATCAAAGGAAATAAAACCAGTAACTGTTGCTACTTATCAGGTTTTAACATGGCGCCCAACAAAAGAAGGCCCTTATCCTCATTTTTCAATTTTCCACCAACGAGAATGGGGCTTAATTATTTATGATGAAGTTCACATGTTGCCGGCTCCTGTTTTTAGAGTTGTTGCAGAACTTCAGGCTGTGCGTCGTGTTGGTTTAACAGCAACTTTAGTAAGAGAAGATGGATGTGAAGGTTATGTTTTTAGTTTGGTTGGGCCAAAAAGATATGATGTTCCTTGGAAAGAACTTGAACGCGACAAATGGATTGCTTCGGCAGAATGCATTGAAGTTAGAGTAGATTTGCCTTCTTACCACGAAATTGAATATGCAGTTGCAACCGTTAGAGAAAAACACAAAATTGCAAGTCAAAATGAAGAAAAAAATGCAATTGCAAAAGAAATTACAGAACTTTACCCAGAAGACAAAATTTTGGTTATTGGTCAATATTTAGATCAGCTTAATAAAATTGCAGAACTTTTAAAATGTCCAATCATAACAGGAAAAACACCAAACTCTGAGCGCGACAAAATTTATGATGATTTTAAAAAGGGCAACATTCGCGTGCTTGTTGTTTCAAAAGTTGCCAATTTTGCAATAGATTTGCCAGATGCGTCTTTGGCAATTCAAGTTTCAGGAACTTTTGGAAGCCGTCAGGAAGAAGCCCAAAGACTTGGAAGAATTTTGCGTCCTAAAGAAAGAAAATCCCGATTCTTTACGCTAATTACACGAAACACCGTAGAAGAAGAATTTGGTTCAAACAGACAAAAGTTTTTGGCAGAACAAGGCTACGAATACAAAATTGTTCGTTATGACGGAAAAGAAAGCTTAAAGGAAGATGATGAATAATAATATGAACCATTGGGCACAGGCTTTTGAAGCAATGCCCGAAAAACAATTTTTTAAAATAATTAGACTCTATTTGGGCGAAGTTCAAACTCCGTACAATAAGCAACGATTAATTTCGCAATTAGCAAGTTTTATAAAAACTCCGGAACACACAAATGTAATTATTTCATTTTTAGACCAAAAAGACATTTCGTATTTAACAGCAATTTTTTTAATTCCAAATGCGACACAACAAATGTTGTTAGATTTTTTTTCAGACACAACAGCTTCCGAAGTTTTTTCAACTTTAGCAAATTTAACCGAGCGATTATTAATTTATTCCACAACAGAAAAATATTCAGACGATGTAAAATATCACATAAATCCTTTGCTTTTAGATTCTTTACGACCATACTTTTCTGTAGATTCAATTTTTACAAATCATGAACTTAAAATTCGTTCTACAGAGGATTCTTTTTGCATTTCTCCAAATTTTTTGGCTTCTTTTATTTCATATCTTTCTATTAATAAGATTGGTTGCAAAAATGACGGCACAATAAAAAAAACTGATTTTTCAAGATTACAAGAAATTTTTGCAGAAAAAGCTGATTGTTTACAATTAATTGTAAATGCGTTCATAAATCTTTCTATATTGATTGAAAAAGAACGTTATTTTGAATTAAACAAAGGTCGGCTAGAACAGTTTGCAAAACTTTCGCAAATTGAACAATATTCTTTTTTGTGTGTTGCAAGTTGTTGTAGATTCGGAAGAGAAGGGTTAAAAAAACAAGTTCAAATTTTATTAACAACAATAAATTCAATTCCACAAACAGGATTTTCTGTAAAAGAAATCTTAAGATTACTTGTTTTATCAGGAACCCGAACAGAAGAAGGCACCGCTTTTTCCGGAAAAAGTAGATTTTCACAAATTCTAGAAAAAACAAAAGCTTTGGAAGAAAATAAAAAAGAAGATTCTTCAGACAATTCTTTTGCAGTTTCAAAAAAAACTTCACAAGTAAACGCAAGTGTTTTACAAACATATATTGAGGTTGCAATTTCATTTGGTTTAATAAAAGAATTGGGAACTTCAATCAATGACAAAAATGGTCAAACAAAGATTTATGTAAAAAATGAACAATTAGAATTGCAACAAATGCAAATAATAAAAAAAGATGCAATAAATCAGAATTTTCCAAGAGTTCTAAATATAGACAGCACGTTTACAGTTACATTAATGCCGGGATTAGAATTGCAAAATCTTTTACCGTTTACTTCGTTTTTGGCCATTAAAAAAAGTGGCGTTGTTACAGAGTTTGAATTAACAAAACAGTCTGTTTCTGTTGGTTTTGATGAAGGTTGGAATCCCCAATCTATTTTTGAAGAACTAAAAAAATATACACATTTTGATTTGCCACAAAACTTAGTAATAAATGTTCAAGAATGGTATAAATCATATGATGCAGCAAGACTCTTTTTTGGTTATGTTTTAAAAGTTTCAGATTCTAATATTACAATTGCAGAAAATAATCCAAATATCAAAAAATACATAAAAGAAAAGCTTGCAGAAGGTGTATATTTATTAAACATTCCACAAAATTCAGAAATTAAAACTTTTATAAAAGAAAGTGGATTAGATTTTCTTGGAAAAATTCAACAGGCAGAACAAGACTATGAATTTATTACATTTCCAACAATTCAGGAAAACTCATCACTTTTTACAAGAATTGATTTATGTAAAACAAAAGAAGTTAATTTTTCAGACGCAAAAAATAAAATTGAAGACTTAAAGAAAGTTTTGGAAAATAAAGAACTTGACGAACAACAAAAAGAAAGCCTTTTGTACAAAATTTCAAACAGACTAATTCTTTCACAAAATCAGTTGAATACAACATCTGTTCGAATTGAAATTTTGGAAGCAGAAGGAATTGATTTTGCAGGAAAAATCCATCTTGCTGAAAGTGCCATAAAAGACGGTGATATGATGGAACTTACATTCCCAAAAGCAAATTCTTCTGACTTTTTTACAATTATTGGAAAACCATTAAATATTTCAAAACAAGTTGGAGAAGCAATTTTACAACTTCAAATTGAGCCTTCAAAAGAAGTTGAAAATTTTTTAGTAAGCAAAATTACGCATCTTCGCCGTTTGCATTTTTAATGCGGAGAAATAATACCTTGAAAAATAACAATTTTTTAATAAAATGGAATGTAACAAAAACTCTTCAAATTTTGTTAAATATGATATAAGACAATTTTTTACGTTTGCTAAGCAAACAAACTACTTACACAGGAGAAAACTTATGATTGAAGTTTCCAATGTTTCCAGAAATTTTGGAACTTTTAGAGCGGTAAACGATGTGTCTTTCTCAATTCCAACTGGGCAGATTGTTGGATTGTTGGGACCAAACGGTGCTGGAAAAACTACAACAATGAGAATGATAACTGGATTTCTTTCTCCATCAGAAGGAAAAATCCTTATTGATGGAATTGATGTTGCAGAAAATCCAGTTGAAACAAAAAAGAAAATTGGTTATATGCCAGAATCTGCACCTCTTTATGGTGAAATGATTGTTGAAGATTATTTAAAATATGTTGCACAGATTCATGGTGAAAATCCTGATGAAAGAATTCCTCATTTGTGTGAAGAATGTGGATTAAAAGAAATAATGGACAAAAACATTAGCGAACTTTCGCGTGGTAACAGACAACGGGTTGCTTTGGCCCATGCTCTTATGGCAAATCCTGAAATTTTAATTTTGGATGAACCTACTTCTGGGCTTGATCCAAATCAAGTTGAAGATGTTCGCAATATCATTCGTGAAATTGGAAAAACTCGTACGGTTATTGTTTCTACTCACATTCTTTCTGAAGTAGAAACAATTTGTTCTAGAGCAATTATTATTTCTGGCGGAAAACTTGTTGCAGATAGCCCAATTGAAGAATTAAAACAGCGTTTTGGAAATAATTTTGCTGTAAAACTTTCTGTTGCTAATGCTAGTTTTGAAAATCTTTCTAAGGAGTTAAAAGCAATTAATAATGTAGATGAAATTACTCTTTGTAAGGCAGATTCAGATGAAGCAAATTCTTCTATTATACAGGTTTTAATTTCTGTAAAAGGAAGTGATGATCTTCGTCCTCAAATTGCAAAAGTGGTTATTCAAAACAATTGGGATTTATTTGAACTTTCTATTCAAAAGAATTCTTTGGAAGATGTATTCCACGTTTTAACTTCTGCAGAA
>JAEIGA010008665.1_pt1 | contig 15404 bp, 6 predicted proteins | sample 9270691 | NCBI WGS metagenome assembly JAEIGA01 (sample SAMN17057246, study PRJNA624740) | gut metagenome | biome: biome; isolation source: fecal sample | host: Bos grunniens | place: China: Xizang | collected 2019
CACTTACCGACGGCATTATATACACGTCGCTCGCCTTAAGGCATTCATATACCTGACGACCGCGCATGAAGCCCGGGAAGTGGAAGTGGTCGGCAATTCCTCGCTCGGCCGCAAGACGTATCATTGCATTCATCATATCTCCGCTACCGGCCATACAGAAGCGAATATTCTTATTCTTTGATCTATTGAGCACCATCGCTGCAGCCTCTACAAAATATTCAGGGCCTTTCTGCATGGTTATACGTCCAAGGAAGGTGACAACCTTTTCGTTTGGTATCTTCTTGGGTACAATATCAAGAATCTCTTGCGGCAGAGGAGTAACAGCATTATGCACCGTTGTTACCTTGTCGGGATGTTGATGATATTTTTCTATGACCGTACGACGGGTAAGTTCACTCACACAGAAGATGTGATCGGCATAATCCATTCCGTTCTTCTCGATGGCATAAACTGTTGGGTTTACATTTCCACGACTTCTGTCAAAGTCTGTTGCGTGGACGTGTATGACAAGTTTCTTACCCGACACCTGTTTAGCATGTATTCCGGCCGGATATGTGAGCCAATCGTGCGAGTGTATTATATCGAACTGTTCGCTACGGGCCACTACTCCTGCTATGATAGAGTAGTTGTTTATCTCTTCGTGAAGATTCTCGGGATAACCACCGGCAAAGTCCATACAACCCAGGTCGTTCGTGTGCATATAGCTGAAGTCACTGTAAATATGGTCGCGGTAACGGTAATAATCATCGGGGTTGATGATAGCACCCATGCGACTGGACACATAATTCCAGTCAACATCTTTCCATGTGATGGGCACGGTGTTCATACCCACAATCTTAAGGAAACTTTTATCTTCGTCACCATAGGGTTTGGGGATACAGAATGTAATATCCATATCTCCCTGTACTGCAAGGCCTTTTGTAAGGCCATAACTAGCTGTACCTAATCCGCCGGAGATATGCGGCGGAAATTCCCAACCGAACATTAATATCTTCATATCAATTATTCCTCCGATTTTGGTTCATACTTTTTTATCAAACTGCTGGTCCTAAGGATAGCCGCCACGTTCATGGCAAAGGCTACTGCTCCACGGCCCTTGAAAGGCGGATTGCCATCGAAAAGCTCGGGCATTGAGCCTACACAATGCTGCATAAGTTCATCCTCGAACCCAACCATCTGGCGCTCGACATACGAAAGTCCGCTAAGTTTATATGTCTTTAAATAAGCTTCGTAGTAAAAACCTCCGAGCCAGGGCCATACGGTACCTTGATGGTAGGCATAGTCGCGTTGTGTCTGTGGGCCAACATAGTTGGGATTGTATCCTACGCTCTTGGGTGAGAGTGAACGCAGACCGCGAGGTGTCAGCAATTCGCGGCTGACAATATCAAGCACTTTTTTACGCTGAAGGCGGTCGAGCGGAGAATAGTCGAGGGCGCTTGCAAGTATCATATTGGGGCGCACGCTCCAGTCTACATAATCGCCATCAACATAGTCGTATAGATAGCCATGTTCGTTAAGGAATATTTCTGTGAATGCCTTGCCTGCTATTGTCGAGAGACGCATAAGCATTGACGCTACTGTTGTCTCGTCCATAAGTTCGGCTACTTGCTGCACAAACTTAAGAGCATTGTACCACAATGCATTAATCTCGACTACATAGCCTGTACGAGGCACTACCGGCATTCCGTTTGCAACAGAATTCATCCATGTTACTGCCTTGTCTGTTCCACGAGTAGAGAGCAGGCAGCTAGGCATTAGTTTGAGGTTGGAGTGACGGTTGTCGTGCAGATATTGTATTATATCGATAAGCATTTTTCCGTACTTTTCCTTACACTCCTCGAGCCCATATTCATTGGCATATTGCTGAATGGCCCATACCGCCCACAGAAGAACGTCGGGATTCTCCATTTCGTATATTTTAACCGAAATGCGACGATCGTTCATAAAGTCGTATATTGCTTTTTCGGCTGTGCGCATAATCTTTTCGAAAAGCTCTTTTTTGCCTAAAGCCAGGGTTATTCCCGGAAGCGACACAAAGAGGTCGCGGGCACGACACTTGAACCAAGGGTATCCGGCGAGTATATATATTTCGTCGCCCTGAACATTTATAAACTGGTTAGCCGCACACTCTATACTATGCATAAAATTGTCGCGGGGGGTACGTATAGCCTCTTCGTGGTCGAAAGCCGCCTTCATGCCTCGGGGTGCAGTTTCGGAGATTCCTCCTGAAAAGACGATACTCTCGCCCTCTTTCATCTTAACCTCGAAATATCCAGGAACATATAGATCCTCGTTAAAGTCGTAACCACGCTCAAGTTCTTTGGTATACTCTATACCTCTGTACCAGTCGGGACGGTACACAAACTCATTCTTTTTGTTAAGTTGCATATAAAGTGTGGGGTAATTTTCGTACATACATACGCTTATACCATTATCCACAACTTTATAGTCACGGCTTGCAACGGAATTTTCGTGAGTATACTCCCTAACACTGCGGAATGCCAGGAAAGGACGCAGGCGCAATGTCATTGGAGTATTTGCCTTAAGAAGTGTGTATCTTATGAGAATACGATTCTCGTGATGCACAAAAGCCTTCTCTTTTTTCAGCAAGACTCCACCAACGTTATAAACCGTAGTGGGTACACGCTCCCATGTAAACTCACGGATATATTTGTTGCCGCGAGGGCTGAAGTTATCTCCGTTGTACTTATGCAATCCCAAATTAAATTCCGCACCATGCAACACAACTGTTTCGTCAAGCGAAGAGAGAAGAACATGATTTTCTTCGTCAAGTTCGGGAACGGGAACAACCAACAATCCGTGATACTTACGTGTATTACAGTCTACTATTGTAGAGCAATGATAAGCACCTGAACGGTTGGTTCTAAGAATTTCCTTCTGCAACGACTCTTCCAAGTTGGTCATGAGCGTTTTTTCAAATCGCAAATAACTCATCTTTTTATCTGTTTATTATATTTAATATCGCACAAAAATGCACACAAAAGTATACACCTTCCAAATTTATGAAATATAAAACATACAAACAACTTAAAAATCGTTTTTTTTATAAAAAAGAGAGAAAAACTATATAAAAATGTTAATCCTCGAAGAGTGAGAGTGTTATTTTGTAACCTACACGATGCATTTTAACATTCTGAGAACTTATAAAAAGTCCCATATCTACATATGGGGTTGCGACACCATAGCCTAGTTCCATATACGGGCACAGATGTGACATAAAGAGTACATTATAATATATATACTCATTTTGAAAAAACTTCACACGCGGAAATAATTTCTGCAAAGAAAGAAAAGGAGCCTCGTAAGTAAAGTGGGCACGAGCATATTTATTGGCAGCATTGTACCATTCCGAATCGAGTAACTGAAAGACACCGCCAAGTTCTTCGCTACGTTCCAGAGGCAAATTACTCTGTTTCAAGAAACTGTAGTCCACAAAGTAAACATCTTTTGTATAGAAATACCCGCCGGCACCGAAACGCATATACAGCAGGTCGCCACCCCGCAAAGGCATCTTGTACTGCACATCAAGTTCGGAGCGCGTATATATGCTGTTCGAGCCCAACACTCCATTCATGCCCTGCTCCACGTCCCATGCAAAGGCAGGATATTTTGAACCTAGATTTATTTTACGTCCCTCTTTCATATAATAATACATTCCCGGACGCCACGTCAAACGCACATGAGGAGCAAACTGAACATATTTTTTTCGCAGAGGCACTCCATAATTCTCAAGTTGTTTGTCAGCATTGCCCTGCAAAACACGCCTGTGATAACTTATACCCGTCAGCACACTAAGACCATTAAGAGCCTCACTCTCGTGAAACGCCTCAGCATAAAAATTACGAAAATAACTTAGATTTAAACTTTGGAATTTTAAAGAATCTAAAGCCATATTCTTAATTCGGTCTAACGCAACGCTACTATAACTTCTGTTACCCTCGCCAAAGTCCAGCCCCAACACACCCTGACGCAAAGGATTGTAAAGGTAGCTTCCACGAAGATTCCAATAAAAAGCCCTTTGCCTGAAGTTGTATCCCACTTGAGGTTTGAAGTACAACTCACGACCATTCAACGAAGAGTTGCGCAAGTTCATGGAGAATTTGTACGAGAGACCACGCCCCGAGCTATAATCAACAGAAGAAGGGTTTATTATGGGCGAGAATTTCACGCCGCCTCTATTCCAATTATAAGAGTGGCTGCTTATCATCACATCACCCAAGTTCCACATCAGGTTTTTCTGTTTCCCGGCAACCGTAGCACTATCGGGTAAATCGTAAAGAAGCTCTGCTTCGTCCCAATCAAGCATCAAGGGACGTTTTTTCTCGGCGTATGCAGACATATTGTCAATTCTCGTCGTGTCCCACGCGACATGCGAACTACCGGTAAGGTCGTACCTATTTTCATTGGCACGAAAAGCCGAAGCTCTGTTCACAGGTATCACATAGTTGTAATTGAAATAGCCATCGGTAGCTATACTTAATTTATTACCGAGGAAATTGTAACTGACATCCACATGTACAGTCTCAACAACACCGGAGCCACCACCCCTGATACCCATCTTATAAATAGCGTCAAATTTACTCTGCTCGTCCCATCCACTCATTGCAAATTCCACAATATTGCATGAATCGTCCAGCCACAGGCAGCCCCGCGATAAAAGTCTGATATTATCGAAACGAGCAGCATAGTAGATACGTACATTTTTATCGTCAGAGGACAAAGAATCCACACTATAAGTGTAATATTTTGCATAATCGGGGTGCAAAGGTGAAAATATACGTCCCCGCAACAACAGAGCGTCGTAAGGGTTTACTGTCATAAAGTCGACAACTCTTTTAATTTCGCCACACCCATGTTCGAAGCTTGTATTATAGGCCTTGCGGCGCAGTTCTAGCACACCATAATCGGTGTAATGCAACTGATAGAAAAGTTCCGTCACATAGTTATCCACCCCTTTATCGAAGCGGGTCATATCGGGGAAAGTATTAAGTGCAAGATTATTCTTGAACACTCCCACACGCTGCTTAACATAAAGGTCGCCAAAAAGCTCGCCAACCTTATAACTTCCTGTAGCCCTGCGCGCAAAAAATTGCGTCATAAGACTATCTGCCCTGTCGTCGTGTACAGATGCAAACAAAGGAGCAGCAACCACTAAGAGCCACCACAAAAGCAAATATTTGCACAACGTACACTTGTTCATAAGCAGACAATTAAACAATATATAAACGGAGCCGCGCAACAAAAATTGCCGAACAGCCCCGTTTAACCTCATTAATATAATATAAAAATCACTTCAAGGCCGCTCTTATGCGCAACACCTTGTCGAGCAAACCCTCGAGAAGGTCAAGCTTAAGCATATTAGCACCGTCACTCTTTGCCACAGAGGGATCCTCATGTGTTTCAATGAAAAGACCATCAACGCCTACGGCAACAGCAGCTTTGGCCATTGTTTCTATAAGTTCGGGCATTCCGCCTGTAACGCCGGCTGTTTGGTTAGGTTGCTGAAGCGAGTGTGTAATATCCATTATCACAGGATAACCAAAAGACTTCATCTGAGGAATACCTCTGAAATCCACCACTAAATCCTGATAGCCGAAAGTTGTTCCACGCTCAGTGAGCATCACTCGACCCTCACCCCCCTCGGAAACGACCTTCTCGGCTGCAAACTTCATTGCTTGAGGCGAGAGAAATTGTCCTTTCTTAATGTTAACAATGCGTCCGGTCTTTGCAGCAGCCGACAAAAGATCGGTCTGGCGGCACAAAAATGCAGGGATCTGCAACACATCAACATACTCTGCAGCCATTTCAGCCTCGTCCACAGAATGTATATCTGTAACAACAGGAATATTGAATGTCTCGCGCACCTTGCGCAATATGCGCAAAGCTGTTTCGTCGCCTATGCCCGTAAAGGAATCTATTCTCGAGCGGTTAGCCTTGCGATAGGAACCTTTAAAAACATAAGGAATATTTCTTTCGCTTGTCATTGCAACTATTCTCTCGGCTATTCTCATTGCCATTTCTTCATTCTCTATGACACATGGACCTGCCAACAGGAAGAAATTGTCGGTAGCTGTCAAATCTCGTATAGTCATAATTATCTTTACTTTGGTATTATAAGGTTTAACTTTTCTTGCATTATTGTTACGTTCAAAGGATAGGTGGGAGCAAACGGACGACCATCTATTCCCGCACGGGCACCACCAACACTCTCTATCACAATCTCCGTTGTGCGGAAAGGCTCCATAAGTTTATAGTTCATTATACGACGCTTGAGCAACATATAGACACCCTGCACAAGGCCAAAAAACTTGGGATATTTTATAGCCGAAACATCCAGAAAACCATTATAGGGCACAGCACTGGGCGTCATTCCATAGCCACGGGCATTTCCTATACATAGCATCATAAAAGGACTTTCAACAGTCTGGTTGTTAAGGCGCATCTTTATATTATAACTGTTACGGTGCAGTAGCAACAGCAGCATGGCACGTGCATGAGACAAATATTTGGCAAATGGAGCCTTTACCTTTTTATTTGCAATCTCAACGATATTAGCGCTGAGCCCAATGTTTATGACATTCATAAAATATCGCACCTGCTCACCATCGTCGGTAGTATATTTACAGCAGCCTACATCTATCTTTCTTGTACGGCCGGCAATTATATAATCTATGGCACGTTTGTAGTCACTCTCGCCAATATTCCAATAGCCTGCAAAGTCATTGGCAATTCCGTTGGGGATTATTCCCAAAGAGACATTACCGCTGTTAGCGGATGACATTATTCCGTTAAGCGCATCTTGCAAAGCACCGTCGCCACCCACTACAACAATCGTCTCGTAACCATTGTCGGCAAGCATACGTGCAAGACGCTCTACCGAGCCGTAATCTTCGGACTGAATATAGTCGTACGTTACGCCCTTTTCTACAAGATAAGCCCTTATCTCGCGCCATTTTTTTATTTTATCTACCGCACCTATGCGGGGACAATAAATTATTCCCCACCTGCGACGGTCGCTAAGTCGCGCTACCACCATAAAACATATTTTTTATCGTTTCGACCTTCTCTTCCATTGACAGCGAAGCATCTATCCAATTAATTTTCAGCCCACGACGTTCCATTCCCCTGAACCATGTCATCTGCCTTTTTGCAAACTGATGAATAGCCGTCTCGAGCCCCTTGAACATATCATCGTAGCTCATGGCACCCACAAGATATAGGGTCACAAATTTATATTCAAGGCCATAATATATAAGCTGCTCGGGCAGGATGCCTTTATCGAGAAGCGCACGTACCTCGTCAACAAGCCCCTCTTCGAGACGGGTTGCAAGGCGGTTGCTTATACGCTCGCGACGAACCTCACGCTCTACGTCGAGGCCTACTATTAGGGACGTGAGCAGTGGGAACTCACGCTCGCTCTGCGGCGTGCGGGCATAATGCTCCTCAATCTCTATCGCACGTATCGCACGCTTCTTAGTGTCAACATCAGTAGTATTATGCAGCACCTTGTACGAGGCCAACATTTCTGTAAGCTGTTCGAGAGAATATTTTTCGAGACGCTCACGCAATTCCATATTCTCGGGAACAGGAATCAGGCGATAGCCGCGAAGCACAGACTCTACATACAAACCACTACCGCCACACAGCACAGGAACAGCGCCACGAGCAATAACGTCGTTGTAGGAATTCAAAAAATCGCGCTGAAACTCAAAGAGATTGTACTTTTCACCCGCATCAACAATATCTATCAGATGATAAGGCACACGAGCAGCACCCTCGCCATACTCCGAAATATCTTTTCCCGTACCAATATCCATGCCACGATAAACCTGACGACTGTCGGCACTGAGAATTTCGCCACCGAGGGCACGAGCCACCGCCACAGCCAACGATGTTTTTCCGCAAGCTGTGGGGCCTATTATGGATATAAGGTCGTATTTTCCCAAACTATCTATTTGCAAACTAAAGTCTACAAAAATAGGCATAATCTTCCACTTTTCCGAAACTTTAGGGAAAATCTTTGCTTATAAGTCGTTACATTTATTAAAGCAACGCCTACACCCACGTTCTATATTGTTAAAATACAAGAGTATAGCGGCTGTTTTTCTATTTCATGGAGGGGTGAAACAAAATTATCAACTACACAGTTGAACAACAGATATTCATATAGAACTCACATTATACTATTACTAATTTTCTGTAGCCGCAACTATTTCCATCGACAAAATTACAGGCTCGTCAAAAGTACCATATTTGTCATTATCCTCAAACATCAGATACGTAGCATCCTTGTACATATACTTATTGTGCGACGAATAATACTTGAAATACAGCGACTCGTTACCACTTCCATAGATAAGTATGGCCCACACAGATGTTACCGCATCTACTTGTATGCGTTTAGCCGTACCGCGACATTCGCTGCCGCAAAATACCGCTAATTCGTCTGCCTCATTCTCGTATGGCAGCAACGAATTTGGGAGTATCACAATAGCCGACATGCTATATTCATACAATTCACTATTCGAAACACTCCAATAAGGCTTTTCAAATGTGGGATAATAGACGCTACTATCTCTGTCTCTGTCTTTACGGCAAGAAACCTGCAGCAGCATAGTCATTAACGACAAAAATATAATAATATTTCTCATACACTTTTACTTTTTAATGATACGTACAACGTTCAATTCATTATTGATAACTATTTTCACAATATACACTCCCGCAGAAATATCAGACAACATGAATGTTTCTGTGTAACATCCGTTCGACACAACATTCTCTTTGGATTCTCTGACAATAGAACCATCTGTGCTGTAGATGTAAATTTCAACCTTGCGCATATTTTCATCATTTACAGCTACCGACAGTTCATTCTCTACTATTCGTGGAGTGACGGAAATTCTGTCCGCCTCACTTGTCGCAGCAAATTTTATCTTAATGGGCGATTCTATTGTGCCGACAACCGCATTACTCTTGAAAGTAATTTTGTTGTTTGCTTTTGCCACTATTTTATCTTGTCGTTTAAGCACAAGTTCGACATTTGCAGCATTGTCACCCTGTATAGTAAGGTATACCTTTGCATCATTCTGCAAAGCACAAGTTCCACGTTCCTCGCCCTGCACGACAGCAACAAGTGAGTCGCCCTCGCTTGCCATATAATCGTCGACAACGCCAATGAGATTCATATTATCGGCATAATTGTAACATCCTCTGCGGCTTATTCTTGCGGAGTTGTTCTTTATCTTTGCAGCTGCCGGATAATAGAATGATGTTGCAGCCGCGTCTGCAGCACGTTTCAACATGTAACCCCTGCCGACAGAGAGTGTTGCAAGGTCACCCTCCCATCTGTTTTTGTCTGTATATACCGCAAAGGCATTCTGCGACTTTATAATATCGCCAACCCGTGCTTTATAGCCCGACAAAGCCTCCTCTACGCTAAGATCGGTCAATGGCAGGTAGCTTATGTAGTTCCATCCGGAGCCCACTGCAATAATCACCTTTTCGGGGTTAATCGCGTCACCCGTGAGTCTTATATTTTGTTCACGCGAAGAATGCACCTTGTACATTTCATTGTTTTTCAAACCTCCATGCTGGCTGAGCGCGCCCATCCACTGCATATTGTTCTTTGAATATGAATCGAAATAATATGCATTCTTTATTTCATCCTCGCTGCTCCACGTACCACTTTTCAGTGCTGCATTAACGCTGTTCAAGGCATCACTTTCCATGTTCAACGATACCCAATTCCATCCCTCATGCAGTTCTACCCCCGCGTCGCTTTTCAGAATTTTATAGACAAATGTTTCTGTGTCGCTTGTTTCTCCCTCTTCATTTTCGGCCATAGCCGCCAATGTAGTCTCTTTGCTGATGACAATAGGCTGGGAATACAATTTTCGTGTGCCATTCTCGTCACAGGGACACGAGCCGTCAGTGGTATACCATATTTTAAGTTTCTTATCATTGGTAGACAACATAACCTTGGAGCCTTTATAAACGTGGCTACCCGAAGCTACCGAGGCTTGCGGCGTTTCTATGACAAAGTCCTCTTGCTCAACAATCTTCACTATCGTTTGCGCAGCAGTTCTTGTCCCCTCGATACTGAAGTGCAAGGTTGTTGCGCCCGGCAATTCTCCTTTTATAGTAAATTGGGCCTTACCCTGCTTGTCTATAATAGCATTTGCAGCGGTCAGTGTGGCAAGAGCATTTGATTCTACTTTAGCATTTACAATCTTTCCGGCAGAGGCTTGTACGGGAAGGATAGTAACGTAAATGCTTTTTTCACCCATATATGGGACATATACCTCATCATCCACAACCATCTGCTTTATCTCTTTCCCTACCTTCAACTTGCATGAATAATCTTCGGCCATTGTCAAGCCGGCATAGCTTGTTACCTCTTTTTTCACCACAAGCGCAACCTCTTGTGCCGTAAACGGCTCGGCAACATTGAAACGTACTATAGTAGCCAAACGTTCCCCACCCGAGTCGGACGAATTTTCAACATTCAGCAGTTCTATAGCACCATTTACAGGTTGTCCATTTTGGGTAACAACAAAATTGTCGACATTCAAAGACTCGGCTTTCATATATTTGTCAAACTCCACTTCTATGGCATTCTCGTACGCAACAGCATCTTTAACCTCGGGCTGTCTGTATTGAGTCATAGCAATATTCACCTCCAACTGTGGCGGAGGCACGGGCAACCACTCGCTGTAGGCAGTTTCGTAACCCTCTTTCTCGAATTTCACCTGCCACAATCCCTGCGGAACGTCCCAACGATACATTCCATTCTTGTCGGTGACAAGCGGGTTTTGTTGTCCATACTTTTCAGCGTCCCAAAGAACAATATTTTCATGCTTATCGCCGTACATATCCTCTACAGTCTCTTTGTAGTAGCATGTGGCCGTCACGCCCTCCAACCTGTTCGAGGGCACGCCCTCGTAAACATATCCCGCAGGGTCGATGATAGGTTGAACATTAGGGGTTAGGAATTCATCATCATCGCTGCCTACTTCCTCGTCATCCACCTCGTCATCTCCAGGAGTTTCATCTTCTTCCTCATCTTCTTTATCCTCACATTTCTTATAAGCACCTTTAATAGTATTTACCGCATTGATATAAGATTTTGCAAGCCCATTTTTCTTGTCGAAATACCAATCAGAAATATTAAACCTGGGAGGCATTATCTCATTAACAATTATATTTGCAGCCCCTCCGATTGATTCGTTTGTAACACCCTCGACAAAAGCCTTTGTTCCACCGGCAACTTCAGCAATCAATTCTTTACTATATACCTTTGACTGTGATTTTAAAACCGACGCCACTTTTCCTGCTGCAGCACTTCCAAATTTATTTCCCGGGCCTAAAAATGACAATAATACATTAAAAGCTCCATTTATTGTACATTCCTGCCTTAATTCCTCTCTCTCAATACGAAGTAATTCCTCGTATATATCCAAAAATTCACAAGTACTCTTATACCATTTGTCCGCCCAATTCCTGTTATACTCCAGTTGTTTGGTGTCACCTATTTTCAAGGAGCCATCGTCGCACTTTGCATAAAGAATTTTGTAAAATTCTTCATAAGATTTTGCGTATTGACCCCTTTCGATATGAACGATGTTGTACCACCACTCTATTTCTGCGACTCGCAAATTATATTCGAATACAGCAGAACCTATTCCGTATACGGCAGAAAGAGCAATAGGAAGTATTCTATTCTTATCATTTTGTATATTAATTCTGTTAACTCCGTTGTTTAATATACTGTAAGCCACCCTTTCATTATTATCCCAAATAATACTATTACTTGTTGTTTCGTATGCTTCGTGCACAACGCATAAATCTACGTTATCATTCTTTATACGCATTATATTTTTGTCGCTATTTGCCGCAACTGTACTTTCGTAATCGAGTGCTGTAAACGTAAAGTACTCCTTGTGCTCGTAACCATTAGGTGTAACCGAGAAATATATTACACTATCATTTTGCTCCAACAATTCCATGTCACAATTGTCGTATGCAAGTTCAATCTCTTTTAGCGACTCGTCGAAGAAATTTTCAAAATACTCTCTTTTTTCTTCATCGTATATGTATGGTACCCATGTGGAAATAAAATCAACTTTTACATTTATAGGCAATTTATTGCTATATGGATAAATAGATGTTGCGACCCATGCTTTTTTAGCGTCATTATATGTGCCTTGCAGTCGTCGCACTGTACCATCGGATGCTAGCACTTTAAATTCCACATTTTTTATAACCGCAGTGTCGGGCTTATTAAATTCGGCAACAAATGTAAAGTCACTGCAACCTGGTTGATAATAATACAAACAATCACTACATACACCTTGCGACATATCAAAAACAATAGGTTCATCAGTTTCATGGTTATAGTTCAGCATGGTCACTTTTGTTACCATATATCCATCCCTGTCATATTCCAATTGCTTTGTTTCACTCAAGAACTCCGTTCCCTCTATGTCTGTAATTTTGGCGTAAATAGAGTGGAACGACTGTGCAAAAGGATTGGATAATTTTATATTGCTGTTCCACTGTCCGTTCGCAAGGGCTGTAGTTTCGCCAACAAGTGTCTCATTGTCGTAAATTTCAATTCTGCTACCGGGTAATGCAACACCATTAATAGGCACTGTCGACAGAGTAGTATTTTGAGGAACTGTAAGGCTCATGCTCTTGGCCTCGAATTTTGCAGAGCCTATCGGCTGGATAATCTCTTTGCCATCTATCGTGAACTTAACGAATGCATTTGGGGTGTATGTTCCTTGCCTTTGCGGAATAACGCAGAAACGTACGACGCTGTTCACATTTTCCAAGTTTATCGTAATGCGGTTGTTGTCAAGCACATAATTACATATACCACCAGTTGTTATTACGGAATTATCTACAAATATGCAACCATCGGGGATATCCAATATTAGTTGCAGGTTGGATATTTTGTCGACATATTTTTTCTTGAATCCTATTTCGCCACGCAATGTCAAATAGTTACCTATGGTTATTGAAGGTTTATTAACTGTAAACGAAGTGGTTGCATCAGTGTAATAAAATTTACTATCATTGAACAGCGGTACTTGCGAAATACTTACTTTTGTTATGTTTCCGCTGCTTATATTTACCGAGTGACGCAGAAAATCTTTCCCAACAACAAGCCCACTGCTCTCTATGTTCAACATATTTGATATTGAATTGAAGAAATTGCTGTGCCCCATGGTTACCAAGGTGTAACTGCCGTCGGCAATATTGCTAAGAGTAAGTTCTTTGTCGGTGAATTTAGCTTTTCGCACAAACTGCCCATCTTTGTCATACAGTATACCCACATTCTCTTTATTGTCGCTTGCGGCGAATGTTACCGACAATTTTCCCAATTCCACGATAGGTATTTTTACCTTTAATTTGTTTGTAACATCAATGGTGCCCTCGACAACTACCGGGCTGAACGAATTACTCTTGCTTGTTACAGTTATTATAAGTTTATCGCCTATTTCTGTCTCGTCCATCAGTATCATTGACGTTCCCTGAACTTTAAAGTTCTTTATAGGTGATTTCTTGGTTGCATTATAAATAGAGTACTCTACATTTGCATAATCGCTATAATAGTCCACAGTTATTGCATCATCCCCAGCCGCAACACTTTCTGTAAATGTAAAGTCCGCAGCAACTACTGTGCCGGTTACGGAGGCGAGCAAAAAGTCTTTCTCTATTTTACTGCTGTTCACAGTCGTAACCTCGTACGATTGTGAAATATAATCCCCGGCAGCCACAGTAATTGTTAATGGTACATTTGCAAAGTTGCCACTGAAGCGTCCCTCTTTGTCGACACGCAAAGTTTGTAATTTTGAATACTCGTGGGTGAAATGCTGGACTACAGTTACTATTGCATCCAAAACAGGAGTGTTTGTCCTTGAGTCTAAGATTGTACCGCTTACAAGAACATTTTCATATTTGTTCAGAGTGCACACTATTACATTTTCGCCATCTTTTACACTGTAGCTGCTCATTTGTGGCGTCGCGTACATTTCGACCAGTCCCTTTGGAAGCTCTATTTTGTAGTAAAGTTTAGTACCTTTTATGGTGTTATTTACCAAATTACCTTGACAAAGGTATGTGCTATCCTTGCTCAACCAAGTTATTTTAACCTCTTTGGTAACATCTTCGCCTTTTGGCGTAAGCACTTTCATTTCTACCTGCCGGGGTTGCAGTAGCGTCGAAAATTCAACATCAATATCAGAATCTTCCACACAAATATCGTTAATAGAGCCAAACACAACATCTTTGTCGTTTTTCATACAAATGCTATATTTGCCATTATCTTTTACACTAAATGAATACGCTTTTTTATCTGTAATAATATACCTGTAAAGGCGTTTTCCACTTTCGTCGTACAGCTCAAGATACAGATCCTTGTATTTTCCGTCTGCCGCATCATCGGGCAAAATTAAAGTTATAGTATTATTGTTTAAAGGCAATATTGTTGTAAAATCCTTCCATCCGTCTGCCGAGCTATAAAGTTCGAAAGATTCGAGAGGTACTTTTAAAACAGCATTAGGATATATGTTATAAAATACGTCATAACCCAATTTAGGAGGTTCTATAGCGTAGCAGTTTATTTCGTTTAGTGCTGTGCAACCACTGAACGCACTACTTCTTATGCTTGTAACACTATTGCCAATGATTACCTCTTTTATAGAAGCAATGCCACTAAACCATTTGCCAACAAAGTCACAATTTAGCTCTACTTTTGTAAGACCGCTGCAACCGCGGAACGCCTCCTGTCCTATGCTTGTTACACTGTCGCCAATGACTATCTCTTTTATAAAAGAATAGTCACGAAACCAATCGCCAACAGAGTCACAATTTAGCTCTACTTTTGTAAGGCTACCGCAACCATAGAACGCAGACTTTCCTATATTTTCAACGCTATTGGGGATTGTAATACTTGTAAGACCGCTGCAACTAGAGAATGCACCAATTCCGATGCTTCTAACACCGTTGGGGACGATCGTATTTTTACATCCTCTGATAAGTGTATTTGTAGCTGTTTCTATTATTGCATTGCAATTATTACGAGAATCGTATTTTTTATTACCTTCTTCTACAACAATACTTTTAAGACCGCTGCAACCACTGAACGCACCACTTCCTATGCTTGTTACACTATTGCCGATTGTAACATTTGTAAGACTAGTACAACCAGAAAACGCATTACTTCCTATGCTTGTAACACTATTGCCTATTGTGACGCTTGTAAGGCTGCTGCAACGCTCGAACGCACCGTATCCAATGCTTGTAACACTATTGCCTATTGTGAGGCTTGTAAGGCCGCTGCAACCAGGGAACGCACTACTTCCTATGCTTGTAAC
>JAEIGA010008666.1_pt1 | contig 15403 bp, 11 predicted proteins | sample 9270691 | NCBI WGS metagenome assembly JAEIGA01 (sample SAMN17057246, study PRJNA624740) | gut metagenome | biome: biome; isolation source: fecal sample | host: Bos grunniens | place: China: Xizang | collected 2019
GGATCGGATGAGTTGTTGGCCGGAATGCCGTGGTCGAGCCCCTCGCACAAGGTTTGTAACTTATTATTCCACTCGGCGGTTATATATGGGTTATGAACCTTTGCAACAAGGATGTGACGTACCTTATCTTTGATAATGAACTCCAACTGTTGGTCGGTCAAGTCGCTTGCCGATGCGTGCGATTGGCTGAATGGTAGACCATTGTATGTTCCCCTTTTTGCCTTCTCGTCAGGTGTAGGCAACATCTGCGACGAAGAGTAAAGCATTAATCCCGCAATCTCCTCCAACGAGAGTTGCGATGCCAAATCTTTGGCACGCTCCTCCGATGGCAAACGCCAATCCTCATACTTGTCGAGCACTCCGTTGCGATTGAGGTCTTTGAATGCGAAGCCGTCGACTTCCAAAATCTTTACGCCCGAATGTTCGTTGTAGCCAAGAGTACGGCCGCCCTCCTGCGTAATCTCAATGAAGCATCCTTTGTCTGTTTTGTGATACTTCGGTTGAGCCGAGGTTGCGTGTATGCAGAGCAGCGCGAATAGAACAATTGAAACTTGTCTCATTTTATTGGTATTTAAGGTCTTTCTCTCTCAAATGTTATGATAAAGGCTTGCGGGAACTCGTTGCGAACCTCTTTCAGCATCTCTTGTGCGGAGGCTTTGTCGGCAAAGTCGCCAACGCAATACTTGTATTTATATCTGGTTGTGCCGCTGCCCTCCAAAATCCACGCCTTGCTCTTGTAGCTTTTCAACTCGGCGTGAGATAATGGGATTATCTCGGCATTGGCCATAATCTGAATTGCATATCGCTTCTCGATATTGTCGGCTTTTACCCTCTGCTTTACAGGCTCCGGTGTGACAGGCTGTTGTGGCTCAACTTTCTTCTCCTCCTCGACAATTTGTTGTTTGGTATCCAAAAGTAGAGCGCGGTTTACGTTTGTTATGTAGACATTTATGGCGTTGAAAATTGCGTTGCATATCTCCTCTTGACCCTTGTCGGATGTTATGTATGCCAAATCCTCTGCATTGGACATAAAACCAATTTCGGTCAATACGCTCGGCATATCTGTCGCATACAAAACCTTCAACAACTGACGACGAACGCCACGATTGCGAAGTCCGAGTTTCGAGTACTCCTCCTGAATGAGACGCGCCATCATTTCGCTATACTCTCCGTATGTGAATTGCAAGTTCTGGATGTATGCTCGTACGATGGCTGCGGTCTTTTGATCCGACATATCGAGCAACTCCTCCTTGTTGTTGAGGTAGAGCGCATTTTCGTTGCGTTGCTGCTCTGTTGTAGACTCTCCCATGATGATAGTCTCTACGCCTCGTACCTCTCTGTTGTTGTGAGCGTTAGAGTGAATCGAAATGAAGAGGTCACCCTTGTTCTTGTGGGCAATGTCTGCGCGAGCCTGCAAATCTACTCCGAGGGTTTCGGAGTGCATCTTGTCGACGGTGCGTGTGTAGACAACTTTTACGTTGGGTAGATTCTTCTCAATCATAGCACCGAGCTTCAAAACCACTTGCAGGTTGATATCTTTTTCGTTGATATTGTTGTAACGAGCACCCGGAAAGCATCCTCCGTGACCTGCGTCAAGGACTATAACTTTAACGCCTTGTGCAACATTTTCGGCACTGCTAACGTTAAGAGGGAGTGCTAATGCGATTACTGCGGTAATCAAAGATAATAGAAACTGGTTGAGTCGAAAGTTGGTCATAAAGTTTGTCATATACACTTTTTTCACTATCTTTACGCGCTGAAAAAACGCGTGCCCGTGCGTAGTGGAATACGGGTTTGGCGTTTTTGCCGACGACGTCGGCAAAGGTATAAAAAAATTTGGATTTTTGAAACATTTTAGGCTGAAATATCTCGTTTTGTTGGTCGTTGCGTTGGCAATGGCTCATATGGTGTTCGGTTTTGCCTCGCCACAAGCTCTTGTTGAGTCGGTGGCGCAGCAGCAGAGCGCGAGAGATTCGGTGCGCCCTATCGGGACGTCGCAGTCTTTGAATGATAGTGTAACGCCGCTCGAAGAGGATAAGTCGTCTTCGCGTCGTGGCCGTCGAGCCCGAAGAGCAAATGATACTACGGTGGTGGCTCCATTGCGCGATACGACATCGGCAGTTGGCGATTCGGTGGTGATAAGGTCGGCTTCGGAGCGTGACACAACGGCTCGCAAACGAAGCGGCTCGCCGATAGAGCAGATTATTACCGGTAAGAATACCGACTCGCTCTACTACGATGTGAAGAACAAGCGTGTGTACATCTACAACCAAGGTGATGTAAAATACGACAATATGGGCTTGCAGGCCGACTTTATGCAGATCGATATGGAGTCCAAGGAGATTTATGCCTATGGAAAGGTCGATACGGTAGAGGGTCAGGCGAAGAATACCCATCCGGTTTTTAGTGAGGGCGGCTCCTCTTATACGATGGATACAATCACCTACAACTTTGGTTCGAAGAAGGCCTACATTCAAGGCGTGGCGACCAAGGAGGGTGATGGATGGTTGGTCGGCGGACAGATCAAGAAGATGCCCGACAATAGTATCAATATTCGCCAGGGAAAGTATACCACGTGCGACCATACCGATCATCCGCACTTCTACCTCGCAATGACCAAGGCTAAGGTTATTCCCGGCAAGAAGATTATTACGGGTCCGGCATACCTGGTGATGCACGATGTGCCTATCTACTTCGCTTGTATTCCTGAGGGCTTCTTCCCTATCAACCTCGGTCCAAAGTCGGGATTGCTAATGCCATCTTATGGTGAGGATGCCTCGCGAGGTTTCTTTATCAGAGGTTTGGGTTACTACTTCATATTGAGCAAGCATATCGACCTTGCCCTTACGGGTGGTATCTATACACTCGGATCGTGGGAGGTGAATGCCTCGTCGCGTTATGTCAAGCGATATAAGTATCGTGGAAATGTCAACTTCGACTTTTCGAGCATCAAGACGGGAGATAAGGGCGAGGCGGACTATATCAAGCAGAATAACTTCCGCTTCACGTGGACCCACTCGCAAGACCCTAAGGCGAATCCGGGCTCGACATTCTCCGCCTCGGTGAACCTCTCGTCGAGTGGCTACTCGAAATATTCGGCTACCACACTCAACGACATCTTGGCTACGCAGACCAACTCCTCGATCTCCTACTCGAAGAGCTGGGCCGGAACGCCATTCTCGCTCTCGATGAACCTCTCCGTGTCGCAGAACTCGCAGACTCGACAGTTGTCTATCACCTTGCCGAATGTTGTCTTCAATGTGGCTCGTGTCTATCCGTTCAAGCGCAAAGATGCAATGGGTAAGCAGCGTTGGTACGAGAAGATAGGTTTCACCTACTCGGCAAAATTGACCAATTCGGTCTCTACGCCTGAGAAGGATGTCTTCACGATGCAGACTTTGAAGAATATGCGCAATGGTGTGGAGCACACCTTGCCAATCTCGACCTCGATAAGTCTTTTCAAGTACATCAACATCTCGCCTTCGTTCAACTACTCGGAGCGTTGGTACTTCTCGCGTCAGTTCGAGCAGTGGAATCCCGAAACCAATAAGGTCGAAACGCTCGATCCGGAGTATGGCTTCTATCGTATCTACAACTACAACGCTTCGGTGTCGGCCAATACTACTATTTATGGTATGTGGCAGATGAAGAGAAAAACGGCGAAAGTGCAGGCCGTGCGCCACACTATAACCCCGCAGGTGGGATTCTCGTATGCTCCCGATTTTAGCCAGCAGAAGTATGGCTACTATGCAACGGTGCAGACCGATTCGCTCGGTAGCTACAAGGTCTACTCTCCATATTCGAACCAGCCGTATGGTGTGCCGGGATCGGGACAGCAGGCCAACTTGAACTTCTCGCTCTCGCAGTCGCTCGAAATGAAGGTTCTGAGCAAGCGCGATACTTCGGGTGTCAGGAAGATTAAACTTATCGACGAGTTGCGAATCAGCGGTTCGTACAACTTCTTGGCCGATTCGCTTGGTTTGTCGAATTTGCCAATATCGTTCCGTACAACAATATACGGCAACTTCGGTCTCAACCTCTCGTTCACGCTCGACCCATACGAGGTGACTCCGCAGGGTGTGCGTATCAACAAACTGATGATTAAGCGCGGTATCCTTGGTCGTGTGACAAGTACGGGATGGAGCTTTGGTTACACCTTCAAGTCGCGACAAGACAAATCCACCCCTGCCGTAAACGATATCAATACCATACCGCCGGAGTACTTTAATCCATTCTCCGACCCGTATGGTCTGATGGACCCTACACTGCGAAGGCACTATATGGCGAGCTCGTACTACGACTTCTCTATACCGTGGAATATAGGTTTTAACTACGTCATTAGTTACGGTATATCCTACGTAAACAATGGTACGACGGGCTATAAGAAGAATGTGTCGCAGACGATTGGTTTCAATGGTAGCGTTAACCTGACACCTAAGACGGGTATATCGTTTACGACGGGATTTGATATACAAAACAGAAAATTGACCACCACTTCGATATCCATAACGCGAGATTTGCACTGTTGGCAGATGTCGTTTGTGTGGATTCCGTTTGGTTCGCACAAGAGTTGGAGTTTCAATATCGGTGTGAAGGCGGCATCTTTGGCCGACTTGAAGTACGACAAGAGCAAGTCTATGTATGACAACCTCTTCTAATAGAGAGGGAAACGGTACGTCTTTTGTGCAATAGGTGTAATATAGAACAATAATAATTAGAGATATGAAGAAGGAAACAGCAGAGAATCAGGTTGTTGATGAGAAAGAGACGGTAGTTGAGGAGACTGCAACCTCGACAAATGAGGGTGATGCGAATGCCAATATGGCAGAGGAGGCCGAGAAGCCTGCTGACACCGTGGCAGAGGAGACCCCAAAGGTAGAAGAGATAGATTGGAGAGATAAGTATATTCGTTTGCAGGCGGAGTTCGACAACTTCCGCAAGCGCACTTTGCGCGAGAAGATGGCTCTTGTTGAGTCGGGAGGTAGCGATGTGTGGAAGGCGGTGTTGCCTGTGCTTGACGATATGGAGCGTGCGATTGCCGCTTCGGAGAAGAGTGAGGATATTAACGCTTTGCGTGAGGGCGAGAAGCTTATCTTCAACAAGTTTATCGACATTATGCGTCAGAAGGGCGTAGTGGAGATTGAGGCTGTTGACAAGGATTTCGATGCCGATTTGCACGAGGCAGTGGCTCGATTTGCCGCAGGCGAGGAGAAGTCGGGCAAGGTGATAGATGTTGTACAGCGCGGTTACAAGCAGGGCGAGCAGGTGCTTCGCTATGCAAAAGTGGTAGTTGGCGAATAAAAAATTCAGAATTCAAAATGCAAAATTAAATTTTGCATTCTGCATTTTGCATTATAAAAGAATATGGCAGAGAAGAGAGATTATTACGAGGTGTTAGGCGTTGAGAAAAACGCCAATGCCGATGAGATAAAAAAGGCCTATCGTAAGGCTGCGATAAAGTATCACCCCGACAAAAATCCGGGCGATAAGGAGGCCGAGGAGAAGTTCAAGGAGGCTGCCGAGGCTTACGATGTGTTGTCGAACGAGGAGAAGCGAGCTCGCTATGACCGTTTCGGTCACGCCGGAATGTCGGGTGCTGCCGGTGGAGCAGGCGGCTTCGGTGGCGGCTTCGGTGGCGGAGGATTCTCGATGGAGGATATCTTCTCGCAGTTTGGCGACATCTTTGGAGGTCACTTCGGAGGTGGTTTCGGCGGAGCGCGCGGTGGTGGTCGTTCGGTAAATCGCGGCTCGGATATCCGTGTGCGCATTAAACTTACACTTGCCGAGATTGCCAATGGTACAACCAAGAAGATTAAGGTCAATAAGTATATAGCTTGCGACAAGTGCGGAGGAAGTGGAGCGAAGGACTCTTCGTCGTATTCGACCTGCTCGGCTTGTGGCGGTTCGGGATATGTTGTAACCGTGCAGAACACCTTCTTCGGACGAATGCAGTCGCAGAGTGTCTGCCCAACTTGTGGTGGCGAAGGCAAAATCATTACCGCCAAGTGCGATAAGTGCGGTGGCGAGGGTTGCGTTCGCGACTCGGAGGTTATCGAGATTAATGTGCCGGCCGGCGTTGGCGAGGGTATGGCTCTTACCGTATCGGGCAAGGGTAATGCTGCGCGTCACGGTGGTATCAATGGTGATTTGATCGTTGTTATCGAGGAGGAGCGCGATGCAGAGTTGATGCGTGATGGCAACAACCTTATCCACAACCTCAATATTACGGTTGCGACAGCAATTCTCGGAGGTGAGGTCGAGGTGCCTACCATCGAGGGTAAGGCGAAGATAAAGATTGCTCCGGGCACACACGCCGGCAAGGTGTTGCGTCTGCGTGGCAAGGGTTTGCCTGACGTGAACGGATATGGCCGTGGAGATATTATGGTTGTGGTTGATATTACCATACCTACAACGCTCACCTCGGAGGAGAAGAAGTTGGTGAAGGAGCTCTCAGAAAAACCTCACTTTAAGGAGGCTGAGAGCGTCGAGAACCAGAATATATTCGAGAGAATGAAAAACTTCTTCCGTTAATTCGAGGCTCTTTTTGGCATCTTTTCATTTTTGTCGCCTGGAAATAGGTCCACTATTACCTTCGCTCCGATAATGAAAACCTGCTCAAAAATAGTTCTCAAATCGAAGAGTGGTTTTGTAAGAAAAACTAAAAACTATGGGACTTTTTACGCCGGTAAAGAAACACGCCAATAAGTTTCGCTATGTTCCTCGCTACTACGACCCTGAGAAGGAGCGCCGCGAGCAGCGTCGTCGCGAGTTGCACGGCACCTCGTCTGAGATGGATGGCAAGGCGTACGAGCCGGGGCAGTATATCCGCACTCAGCGCGATGCACGTCGCTTGGCACAAGCCGAGCGCCCGAACCACCGAAAAGGCTCGTTTATGCTCTGGGTTGTTTTGGCAGCTCTGCTTTTGGCTCTATTCTCGCTCTATCCGCGCATTGTAGAGATGTTTACGAAGGCTGCCGAGCCTAAAATAACGCAAGAGCAGTTGGAGATTGAGGAGTTCAATCCATATACACCTATTACAATAGTACCAAACGATTATAAAGAGGAGTAGAAAAGGTGGCAGATTGCATTAGATTACTACCCGAAATAGTTGCCAACCAGATTAAGGCGGGCGAGGTTGTCGAATCCCCGTCATCGGTTGTGAAGGAGATGATGGAGAACGCCATAGATGCGGGAGCCACGGAGGTTACCGTAAACTATGTTAATGGCGGTCGTGACCTTGTGCAGATTATCGACAATGGTCGTGGTATGTCGCCCGTAGATGCAAGAATGGCCTTCGAGTGTCACGCAACAAGTAAGATTGCATCGCTCGACGACATATATGCTCTGCATACTTTCGGTTTTAGAGGCGAGGCACTATCTTCGATTTCGGCTGTGTCGCAGGTGGAGCTTATTACCCGTCAGGCCGATTGCGAGGTGGGTACAAAGACCATTATCAATGGTGGCGAGTTTGTGTCGCAGAGCCCTGTGGCTGCGGAGGTGGGCTCGCAGTTCCAAGTTCGCAACCTCTTCTACAACACTCCGGCACGACGCAAGTTTATAAATAGCAAGGAGTCTTCGCTATCTTCCGACATCAAACGTGAGTTCCGACGTGTGGCACTTTGTCATCCGGAGGTGGCCTGTACGCTTATGAATAATAGCGCACCAATCTATTCGCTACCTGCATCATCTCTCGTTGAGCGCATTGTCGGTATTATGGGTAATGCTACGCGACGAAATCTCTTGGAGGTAGATGTCGAGACTACCATAGCCACAGTGAAGGGCTATGTGGGACGTCCCGAAACGGCTCGTAATAATTCGAGCGAGCAATATATGTTCGTAAATGGACGTTTTTTCCGTTCGCCATATCTCAATAAGGCGGTAACAAAGGCTTACGAGAAGTTGATTTCGGATAGAGCCTACCCGACATTTTTCTTATATATAACCGTCGATGCCGAGCGTGTGGATGTGAATGTTCACGCTCAAAAGACCGAGGTTAAATTTGCCGATAACGAGGCTTTGTGGCAAATTGTCAACGCAGCCGTGCGTGAAACCCTTGCCAAGAATGGTGCAATGCCACTCATCGACTTCGAGGCTGAGACCTTGGTCGATATTCCGGTGGCAACAACGGGTGTGCAGTATGCCGAACCTCGTGCAACAACCAAAGATTACTACAATCCGTTCGCCGAGGAGTATACAACAAAGGCCGAGGATGGCAGCTCGTCATTTGATGGCGGCTGGTCGGCCCTACCGGGAATCTCGCCTGAGTTCGATATGGCACCATCAATGAGATTTGGTAGCGATATCGAGACCGAAGATGAAGATTTCGAATATTTCGAGTCGGGTGAAGGCAAAGAGCAATTTTTGAGCATAGAGGTTGAGAAGAGCGAAGAGCCTCTCAATATCTCGCTCTGCGGAGGTCGTTATGCTATGGCAACCTTCGCGACAAAAGTTGTGATGGTTGATTTGGCAAGAGCTCGCGAACGACTGCTCTACAACCACTATGTTGCATCGTTGCAGAGTGGACACTCTGTGTCGCAGCAGTTGTTGTTTCCTGAATTGCTCACGCTGACGGAGGAGGAGTACGATTTGGTCGAGGAGTATGCCGTGGATTTCGCCTCGTTAGGCTTTGATATCAAGGCGCAGGGCGACAATACCATATCGGTATCCGGTTTGCCGGCCGATGTTCGCACCGAGCAGTTGGATAGAGCTATTTACGACTTGGTGCAGAGTCTAAAACTACCGCAGTCGGCTATCGAGCAGCGACGTAACGCCTTGGCTCAGACGTTGGCGCACAGTGAGGCTGTGGGCACGACTCGTTTTACGCAGGATGATGCCGAGAGGTTGACTATGCAGATTTTGGCTTCGGCCGATTGCTACACGCCATCGGGTAAACGCGTTGTTGTGACACTGATGGCTGATGATGTTAAAAAATTGTTTGAATAGAGAGTTATGAATCCATATTTCAATACACCCCCTGTGGTGAAAAACCTTATAATTGCCAACTGCGTTATGTTTTTGGCAATTACGTTGATACCGGCAGTAAATCACTTTTGTGCGGAGTATATGCAGCTTTGGTGGTCGAACAATCCCTATGCACCAGAGTTCCATAGCTACCAATTTGTGACCTATATGTTCCTCCACGCAGGCTTCGGACACCTCTTTTCGAATATGTTTGCGCTGTGGATGTTTGGTCGCACGTTGGAGTACGAGCTAGGCTCGCAGCGTTTCCTTACCTACTATATGGTGTGTGGAATAGGCGCTGCATTGATTCAAATTGGCATTGCTACGCTGTTTGGTGAGAGTTTGACACTACTCGGAGCATCGGGAGCGGTGTTTGGATTGTTGTTGGCATTTGGACTTATGCACCCAAACAACCAAATCTATATTATCCCTCTGCCATTTCCCATCAAGGCCAAGTGGTTTGTCGTAGGCTATGCTGTATTGGAGATTCTGCTCGGATGGTCGGGTGCAGATACGGGTGTGGCTCACTTTGCCCACGTGGGAGGTATGTTGTGGGGCTTGGTGTTGTTGCTGCTTTGGCGCAAGCAAGGTAAAATATTCTTTTAAGTAAGCGACTCTGTATATGGCGGAATTTTATACCGAAGGGGTGAGTAGAAATAAGCGACGTAGCAACAGAGAGTTGCGCAATGGCAAGGATTTGGCCCTGCTGATACTCGATGTGTTGGTGGTTCTCCTGATGATTATTCTTGTCATCACCTCTTTGATAGCGGTGATTTGTCAGTTCGTGTCGCCTGAGAAGAGCGGAGTGCTCTCTGTGGTATCACTTGCCGCTCCAATTCTCTATTTGCTCGACCTCGTTGTGATGTTTTATTGGGTGGTACGTCTGCGCTGGTATCACGCATTGACAATGGCCATAGTGGTTATAATTGGACTATTCAACCTGTCGAAGTACTACAACCTGGATATCGATAGAGTATACGAAACCTCCTACAAGGAGCGAAAGTATACCAAGATAATGACCTATAACGTACGCGATGGTAGAGTGAACGGATTGGTAGAGTATATCGCATCGCACAACCCCGATATTCTCTGTTTGCAGGAGATAAATGTCAAATCGGATAATTGGGAGTTGCTGCAAGAGAAGTACAAAACAACTTTCGACGAGAATAATATCTCGAACAATCAAATATTGACAAAATATAAGATGATTCGTCGCGGAGAGATCGAAGGCCTCGCTCTGCGCGAGGGTGTATGGGCCGATTTGAGGATAAAGGATGATACGGTGAGAGTTTTGAGCCTACATCTTAAATCGACCTCTATCAGTCCACGCGACACCGAGTTTCTCGAAAAGCATAAGTATATCCTTGATAGCGAGCGCGAATCGAAGTTGCGTAGCATAATTCACCGTCTTGTAGAGAATAATCAGAAACGAGCCGTACAGGCTGAGGCGGTGGCTACGTTTATGAAGAGTTCGCCCTACAAGATAGTGGTGTGTGGCGACTTCAACGACGTGCCTCTGTCGTATACCTATCGTACCATAGCCAAGAGGTTGGACGACACCTTCTCCAAGAAGGCGAGCGGATTTGCTTGTACATATAACACACTCTATAAGTTGTTGCGAATCGACAATATCTTGGTGTCGTCAGCAATAGAGGTTGTTACCTACGATGTGGATAATGAGGTAGAGTTGTCCGATCACTATCCTGTTATTTCGAGAGTTATAATAAATAATAAGTAATACAAAAACCTAAAAACTATTATGAAGAAGATTATTTTGATGTTTGCTGCACTTGCAGCCGTTTTTGCGCTCTCTGCGCAGGAGACAAAGAGCGTGATTATCCCAAAACCAGCGGAGGTTACTTCGGCAAAAGGAGAATATACCATCTCCGCAAAGACTATTGTTGCTGCAACCGATGCTTCGCTCGTTCGTCCTGCGGAGTTGTTTGCTAACTATGTAGCTAAGGATTTGGGCGCAGTTATCAGCGTAAAGCAGGAGAGTAAGGGTGGTGTAGTGCTCTCGCTCGACAATGCATTGGCCAAGGAGGAGTATTCGCTCACTATCAGCTCGAAGGGTGTGACCATTGTAGGCGGTACGCCACAAGCGGTATTCTACGGCTTGCAGAGTCTTCGTCAGTTGGTGTCGGCCGGTGAGGTTGTCAAGAAGGGCGTAAAGTTGGAGGGTGTAACCATCAAGGATAAGCCTCTTATTGAGCGTCGTGGCGCAATGCTCGACGTGGGTCGCCACTTCTTTACTGTGGCTGAGGTTAAGCGTTTTATCGATATCGCAGCAATCCACAAACTCAATGTCTTCCATTGGCACTTGACCGAGGACCAGGGCTGGCGTATCGAGATCAAGAAGTATCCCAACCTCGTTAAGGTGGGCTCGAAGCGTAAGGAGACAATCATTGGCCGTAATAGCATCTCTAAGACCTATGACGGTACACCTCACGGAGGCTACTACACTCAGGAGGAGATTAAGGATATTGTAAAGTATGCAGCCGAGCGCTATATCGAGGTTGTGCCTGAGATTGATATGCCGGGCCATATGGTGGCAGCATTGGCTTCGTACCCTGAGCTCGGATGTCGTGACGAGAAGTTCGAGGTGCGTACACGTTGGGGTATTAGCAAGGATGTTCTTTGCGTAGGCAAGGAGACTTCGTTTGAGTTTATCGAGGGTGTATTGTCGGAGGTTATCTCGCTCTTCCCATCGAAGTATATCCACATCGGTGGCGATGAGTGCCCACGCGATCGTTGGAAGGAGTGCCCACACTGCCAGAAGCGTATTGCTGATGAGGGTTTGAAGGATGAGAATGAGTTGCAGAGCTACTTTATGCATCGCGTTGAGGAGTTCCTCGCTAAGCACGATCGTCGCATTATCGGTTGGGACGAGATTATCTATGGCGGTATCAACAAGAGCGCAACAATTATGTTGTGGAACGACCGCAATCGTTCGAAGGTTACTTCGCTTGGCAACGACGTTATTCTCACCCCTAAGTACTTCTGCTATATGGACTACTACCAGACTAAGCGCCCATATTGCAACAAGGAGGGTTTGATGTTTAAGGAGCGTATTCTTACCCTTCGCAAGGCGTATAGCCTCGATCCATACGAGGGCTTGCAACCATCGGAGTATGGCCGTATCAAGGGTATACAGGCAAACTTGTGGACTGAGTATGTTTCAACATTCCACCGCGTACAGGAGAAGTTGTTGCCACGTTTGGCCGCTACTGCCGAGGCTGCTTGGTCGAGCGGAGCGAAAGACTTTGAGGACTTTGCTCGTCGTTTGGCTCACTTGCGTCGCTTGTACGACAAGGAGGGCATCCACTACGCTACCTACTTCTTCGATGGCGTAGACGAGATAGAGTAGCGCTCTTAAAATATAGTAATGGATTTCAAACTCGTATCGGACTATGCGCCGATGGGCGATCAGCCCGAGGCGATAGATAAGTTGGTGGCACATCTGCGACAAGGTGTGCCAGCCGCTACTTTGCACGGTGTCACGGGTTCGGGTAAGACATTCACAATGGCGAATGTCATAGCCCAACTCAACCGTCCGGTGCTTGTTTTGAGCCACAACAAGACTCTTGCGGCGCAATTATATAGCGAATTTAAGAGTTTCTTCCCTGAAAATGCAGTCGAGTACTTTGTTTCATACTACGACTACTATCAACCTGAGGCCTATATCCCCTCGACCGATACCTATATCGAAAAAGATCTCGCCATAAATGCCGAGATTGATCGTATGCGACTTTCGGCCACCTATTCGTTGCTGTCGGGTAGACGCGATGTGATTGTCGTGGCAAGTGTGTCGTGCATCTACGGTATCGGCAATCCTGCCGACTTCCACTCTACGATGATAGAGTTGAAGGTGGGCGATGTGATGGCACTCAAACATCTGATGTATCGCCTTGTGGAGATTCTCTACACTCGCGTTGAAGGCGATTTGGAGGCTTCGACCTTCCGTGTCAAGGGTGACACCATTACCGTTCGCTCGTCGGTGGGCAACCACTGCTATCGCATAACATTCTTCGATAACGAGATCGAGGATATCTCGCTTATCGATGCCGCTACGGGGCAACGACTCGATAGGTTGAATCAGGTAAAACTCTATCCGGCAAACCTTTTTGTGCCGAGCAAGGCGCGCATCGAGTAGGCTGTACTGAATATCGAGGCCGATCTCGAACAGCAGATCGAATTCTTTACGAAGGAGGGGCGCGAGGTCGAGGCTAAGCGAATAGAGCAGCGCGTAAATTACGATCTTGAAATGATTCGTGAGCTCGGCTACTGCTCGGGTATAGAGAACTATTCGCGCTATTTCGATGGTCGTGCACCCGGTATGCGCCCATTCTGCTTGTTGGACTACTTCCCGGAGGATGCACTTTTCATAATCGACGAGAGTCACGTTTCGGTTCCCCAGGTACGCGGAATGTTTGGTGGTGACCGCTCGCGCAAGGAGAATTTGGTGGAGTATGGCTTCCGCCTCCCTGCTGCACGCGATAACCGACCACTTCGCTTCGAGGAGTTCGAGTCTATGGTGGGGCAGACCATCTATGTTAGCGCCACACCTGCACAATACGAACTTGCGCGTAGCGAAAATAGTGTTGTGGAGCAGTTTATTCGCCCAACAGGAATTATCGACCCAGCTTTGAAGGTTGTCGATTCGACCCACCAAATAGACCGCCTTATGGAGGATATCGAGGATTGTGTCAGCCGAGGCGAGAAGATGATTGTAACGACAATATCGAAGCGTATGTGCGAGGAGGTGTCGGCCTACCTCGAAAAGATGGGCGTACGTAGCCGCTATATCCACTCCGACCTCGACACATTGGAACGCGTTCAGATTATCGAGGATATGCACGCCGACCTATTCGATGTCTTGTGTGGTGTAAACCTCTTGCGCGAGGGTATCGACCTACCGGAGGTGTCGCAAGTCTCTATTTTCGATGCCGACAAGAATGGCTACTTGCGCAACTATACCGCTATGACGCAGGTCGCAGGCCGTGCTGCCCGCCACGCCCAAGGTCGCGTGGTGTTGTATGGTACCACCTGCACCGAGGCTATGCGTAAGACCGTTGAGGATAGCAATCGTCGTCGTGAGCGACAAATCGAGTATAATATTGAGCACGGCATTATGCCTCGTGCTGCGCGTCGCAACTCTACGCAGCCAAGCTCGCTGCTCGAAGGCTCGGCCGACAAGCAAACTATGGCGGTGCAAGATAGTGTTGCCCTCTATGCTACCGCCGAGGAGTGCGGACGCAGGGTTGCAGATGTAGCCGCGACCTATGATGTGGGTGCAAACCTCGATACGCTAATCGACCAGGCTCGTACCGATATGGAACGCGCCGCCAAGTCGTTGGACTTTATGGCAGCAGCCCGCTATCGCGATAGGATGTACGAATTGCAGCAGCTCAAAGAGGAGATGCTCAAATCCTCCATTGATACTCATTAGTAGGGCCTATACCTATATATAATAACTGCGCTCCCCATTTCTGAGGAGCGCAGATTTTTTCAAAGCCCTTTGGAAATTACTCGGCTACAATATTGAGTGAACTCCAGAAGTTAGCTGCCTTGTAAGCATCAACTGAAGCTGCCGATACAATAACATTGCGGATGTCACAATCATAGAATACCCATTTATCCGCGATTGCAGGAGGTGTAGTTGGCTTGCTAACAACCTCTTTAAGCTCCCAGCAACCATAGAATGCACCCGATGCGATAGAAGTTACACCACTACCAATTGTTACAGTTGTTGCTGCTTGACAAGAGCCGAATGCATACTGACCAATCGAAGTAACGCTATCAGGGATAATAATCTCAGTCAAGCTAAAGCACTGATAGAACGCATAGTTGCCAATCGTCTTCAAGCCCTTAGGAAGAGTAATGCTTGTTGCCCAATTAGACGGTGTTGTGTTAGTAATGCGCTTGAAAGCCTCATCGCCGATAGCAGTAAGAGGAGCATCAAAAGTAATTATACCCTTGCCTGTCGTGCTGTCCCAAACATTCGAAACGATATTTGCATTGAACGCAGTTGGTGTAGTTGGCTCAAGTTTCATATCACCAACATACCAAATCTCGTTGTTTTTTTGTGGTGCTACGCCGTCAACGATAACAGTAGCCTTGTCGCCCTTTACAGCGTAAAGGCCAGCCATACCACTCTGCGAGCAGTTGTTGAATGCAGCAGTTATGGTTGTAAGCGATGAGTCAATCTCAACACCATTCTTGTTCAAAGTCGAAGATGTGAAAGTACAGTTGTTGTACTCAACCTCTACCTCACCACCATCGCCATAAATCTTAGCAGCGCGGTCAACGCCAGCGAATGTACACTCGTTAAAAGTAGCCTTCGTGCCGGCATAAACCCACGATGCATACGCACCGCTCTCAACACTTACGAAATTACACTCGGTAAATGTCCAATTTGTTGCAGCTGCATTAGCACTATTCA
>JAEIGA010008667.1_pt1 | contig 15402 bp, 4 predicted proteins | sample 9270691 | NCBI WGS metagenome assembly JAEIGA01 (sample SAMN17057246, study PRJNA624740) | gut metagenome | biome: biome; isolation source: fecal sample | host: Bos grunniens | place: China: Xizang | collected 2019
ATGCGCCGTAGCCGCCTAATGCGATAGCTTGGCTGGTTCCGATTATGTTGCCTGTACCAACGGTTGCTGCAAGCGCAGTTGTTACCGCTTGAAAGGGTGTTACTGAACCGTTTGAGGCAGTTTGTTTTTGAAAAACTTTGCCAATGGTGTTTTTTATAGCATATCCGAATTTTGAAAACTGTATACCTCTGTTACGAATTGTGAAGAACAATCCGCCCAGTATAACGCAGGGTAAAAGAATATAGATCCATGCAACAGTATTAAGTGTGCCAGTAAAAAAATCTAAAATAGCCATAAGACTCTCCTCTTACACTAGTATTAAATTGCATTATATAATAGGTATACACATAAATCAACACATTTTTGGTTTTTACTTGATTATAAGAGAGAGTAAATTGTTTATGGAACTTTTTGGGTGTTTGGAAGTATAAAAAACTGAATTTTCCATAAAAAGTTTGTGAGAAAAATAATATATTTTTTGTGATTTTTTCAACAAATTCAAACAATTAAGATAAGGAATTTTATGGAATGAAAACTTTTTTCACATAGTATTATTGATTTTTTGATGAAATTGAATCACCGAGCAAAAGCATAAAAAACTAATGATTTTAGTGCATTTTGCGATTTTATGTATGTAAGTATCAATAAAATTAGTTTAATTTGCAAAATTTTAATATAATTATCGCGATTTACCATATATAACCGCTTCAAATTGTTTTCCATACTTTTTGAATTGTATTCCTTATTTTAATATTGTGTGCGATATTATATAATGATTTTGATAATAGCATTATTGTCTCTTTTTGCGCCTTGACGCAGATTCGGTTTGCTTGATGCTATAGCACAATTGAGCGGTTCAATTGTAAAAAAAAAATTGAAAGGAAAAAGATATGAGCATTGTGAAAAAAATTATCTGTTTGTTACTGGTTTTAGCACTTTGCCTTTCATTAGGAGGTTGCAAAAAAAAGAAAAAGAAAAAAATCATAATTGTCAAACGGCCGGGTTCAAACGTTTCTGATACCGCAGAAGATGTCACTTATGACGACAGCGAGTTTGAAACCGAAATTACCGATGACGGTTTTGATGATTCTTCTTTTGAAGACGGTGCGCAGGATAATGGCGATTACATTTCCGGTCGTGAACTTTATAAAACTGAATCAGGCGCGGAAGCCATTATACCGGAATACACCGTTAAAGAGGTTGACTTCCAAATAACTAAAGATTACAAGATTGTTTACCCTAAGGGGAATGAGCAGTTAAGACAAGCGGCGGAAAAACTTTCCAAGTATTTTGCTAAAAACAAAATTGATTTAAGCGTTGTGACCGATTCGGCCGCTAAATCTGACAAAGAAATTTTGATTGGCAATACCAACAGAAAGAAATCTGCTCTTGCCGAAAATAAATATGCGGTTTCAATTTCGGGCAAAAAACTTGTTTTTGAAAGCGGAAACTTCAACGGTGCGGTTAAAGCGGTATCTTGGTTTATTGCCTTGCCTTACAAAAAAGGAAAGACTAACACTCTTACCGGCGAATACACTTTTGCTTCAAAGATAAAAAGACCAAGCGGTACATATTCGTTTGTCTGGGGCGATGAGTTCGATGGAAATGCGCTTGACACTTCAAAGTGGGGCTTTTCAACAAGTATCAGCGCCGAGAGTTCATTTAAGTTATCACGTGAGCCGGAAGCGGTTAACGTTTCGGAAGGTCTTTTGAAATTGACTGCGCGCAGATGGTTTGACCCTGATAATAACCAAATTCAAGCAATAGCTCCTTACACGATTGAAAGTAAGAAACATTTGAATTTCCAATACGGATATCTTGAAATGAGAGCAAGAATTCCGTTTGGCGGCGGCGCATGGCCTTCACTTTGGCTTTCGGGCGCTTGCAGAACAGATGCTGTTGTAAGTGATTTGTTTGAAAAGGGCGATATAATTCCTTCAAACTTCTCTGCCGAGTTTGATATTGTGGAATATACTTCACTTCAACCCAACTTGCACAAGTGGTTTTACGAAGAACATCCGGATGTTGAGGGCGTTGACAGCCAGAAGCACTCTTCATTGGGTGCGGTTGAAACCCCTGTTAAGAGTGATATAGGTTTGGATGTTGCTCAGTCTTACGTTTACCAGACAATTGCTTTTGACTGGACACCTGAAGATTTGACAATATACATCAATGGTCAACAGCATTATAAATACAATTGGAAGAAGAGCGTTCAACTCGACGCTTTCAATGATATGTCTGACTTCTTGAATCCTGTTTTCATTCGTATCAATAATCACCTTATTCCAAGTGACATTCCAAGTGACTTCTCAACATTACCTTTGGAATACTACGTTGATTATATAAGATTGTATCAAAAATCGGGCACAGGCGGAATCTGGCTTGCCGATTAGTAATAAAAAATTTAAAGGAGAACCGTTATGAAAAACACTTTAATTAGACTAATAGCGTTAATGATGGCAATGTGTATGATCGTTTGCTGCGTAGGATGTAGCGAAGGTGAAGAGGACGTCGAAATCGTATATCAATACGAAGATGGAACTGTTCCAACCGAAGACGGCACAACACAAACACAACAACAAGGTGACGCTGCAACACAAACTGACAATAACAAAAACAGTGCTACAAGTTCTACTAACAGCACCACCTCAAACAGCAAGAAACCAACCTCAAAAGTGGAAAAAGTTATTAACGATAACGTAGACCCCTCTAAATATAAGGGCACTACAATCACTTATGCTACATGGCGTAATCCTGCTCTTTACGAAGATGGTCCTGTTGTAAAAGAATTTGAAAAGAAATACGGAATTAAAGTTAAAGTTGATTTAATGACAGAAGCTCAATACACACACAGCGTATTAAGTAAAATCAGCGCAAAAAATTCACCTGACGTATTCTTCTCAACATATACTTTCCCATACTGTTTAGAAGCACTTCAACCAATCGATGCTGCAAAACTCAATTTAAAAGAATCTATCTGGGATGATGCACTTATAGACCTTGCAACCGTTAAGGGTAAAACATATCTTGTTGATACAGTTGGTAACATCTGGAAAGATGAAGATATGGTTGTTTATAACAAAAAGTTATTTAAAGGTAAAACTTCACCTGAAGATTATTATAAAGCGGGTAAGTGGAACTTTGAAACAATGCAAAAATGTATGCAAGAAATTGCAGCCATGGGCCCTGACTATATCGGTGGCGCCGTTCATCTTGAAGGTTTAATCCATTCAGCCGGCGGTCATGTTATTGGTCTTAAGAATGGTAAGTTCTTCAACGATACAAAGAATACTGTTACAAAAGATATTATGCGTTGGGCATCAAACGGTCTTAAAGACGGTTGGCTCAGCACCACATCAATTTATACAGCACTTAACCAATTCCCAACCGGTAAAGTTGGTATCGCAATTTTGCACTCATTCAGTCTTAAAAAGACAGGTTACCTTAGAAATATGAAATCAAGTGAAATTGGTTTTGTTCGTCTTCCTGCTTGGAAAGGCAAGAAAGCTACTGCTACTTCATTCGTTCGTGGTTGGGGTATTTGTAAGGGCGCTAAAAACCCTGTAGCTGCAGGTATTTTCTTACGTTACTATCTTGACGTAAACAACTATAACACTTCATCGGCATTTATTTCTCCTGAAGCTGAAAAGTTCTTCTTTGAACTCACTTCAACCAATACTAAAAACAAGAACTTCTATTTCTGCTACGGTTCGGGTGTAACAGGTATTACAGGTAAAGAATCTGCTGTTGGCGATTATATTTCTAAGCCGGCTACTGCTGACCCATCACAAGTTGTAACTGAAATTGACAAATATCAAAATGCGCTTAATGCAGATATTGCTAAGCTTAATAAAGCAATGAAATAGGATTCATCTTATTGATAATTCGTGAAAGGAATAAAAGATGGATATATTAAAAAAATCAAAAACTAAATCGGTTTTCTTTAAATCCATATCCTTAATAGTTAGTATTGTAATGATACTTTCGGTTTTTGCCGTTAGTATCATTGCAAGCGCAGATGATAAGGAAATATGGGACGGTAGCAAATCATCGACTTTTTCGGGCGGTGAGGGCACAGAAGAAAAACCGTATTTAATTGAAAACGGCGCGCAATTAGCATATGTTGTTAGTACAAATCTTGATGATGGTTTATATTTTAAACTTGTTAAAGATATCTATCTCAACGACACCTCAAAAGCTAATTGGAAAGACTCTGCTCGCAACTGGGTATGGGGCGACATTCGTTTTGTAGGTACTTTTGATGGCGACGGTCATACAATTGACGGTCTTTACTTTAACGGTAATCAAAAGAGATTTGGTTTATTCTCATTTATTGGTGATTCACTTATTAAGAAAGTAAGATTCACCAACGCTTACATCAATAATACAACTTCAGAAGAAGGTCAGGCAATTGTTGCGGCTCAGGCCTCTGCAAAAGCAGATTTTGACCAAATTTATATTGATGAAACTTGTTCGATAAATGCGCCTAATGCTAAGGGTGTTGCAGGTATTATTGGTAGAAGTAATCAAAATATTAACATAACAAATTCAGCAGTTCTTGGTACTTTTTCGGGCAAAAGCCATGTTGGTTCGTTTTATGGTACACATTGGGGCGGAAACCAAACTATTAAATACTGTTTCTCGGCTTCAAATGTACCAATTATGCCTTCTCGCACGTTTTCATCTTGTGAAAATGCATATGCTACTGTTATGGAAGGATGGTTTGATAGAAGCGTAACACTTCTTACTGCCGACCAAATGAAAGGCGAAGCCGCAAAAACAAATATGTCAGGCCTTGACTTTGAAAATGTTTTTGCAGTTGTAGAAAATAATTATCCAATATTTATTTGGATGGTAGTTGAAGAAGACGAAAATCCGGAAGAACCCGAAATAATTGAGTATTGGGACGGTACTAAAGCCGCAGGTCTTAGCGAATTTAAAGGTAGCGGTACCGAAGCAGACCCATATCAAATTGAAAACGGTAAGCAACTTGCTTACGTTGTAAGTACAAATCTTGATGATGGTTTATACTTTAAATTGACCAAAAACATCTATCTTAATGACACCTCAAAAGCCGATTGGAAAGACTCTGCACGCAACTGGGTATGGGGCGACATTCGTTTTGTAGGTACTTTTGATGGTGATGGTCATACAATTGACGGTCTCTACTTTAACGGTAATCAAAAGAGATTTGGTTTGTTCTCATTTATTGGTGATTCACTTATTAAGAAAGTAAGATTTACCAACGCTTACATCAATAATACAACTTCAGAAGAAGGTCAGGCAATTGTTGCGGCTCAGGCCTCAGCAAAAGCAGATTTTGACCAAATTTATATTGATGAAACTTGTTCTATAAATGCGCCAAACGTTAAAGGTGTTGCAGGTATTATAGGCAGAAGTAATCAAAACGTTAATATTACAAATTCAATAGTTCTTGGTACATATACAGGTGGCAGTCACGTTGGCGCCTTCTTTGGTACTTTCTGGGGCGGCACACAAACTATTAAAAATAGTTTCACCGCTTCAAACGCTCCTGTAACTCCTTCTCGTACTCCTGCAACAGTTGAAAATACTTATGCAATAGTTGCGGAAGGTTACTATGACAGAGCGGTTACAATTCTTACTGCTGACCAAATGAAAGGCGAAGCCGCAAAAACAAATATGGCAGGCCTTGATTTTGAAAATGTTTTCAAAACTGTAGCAAACAATTATCCTGTATTTGTTTGGATGAAAGTTGAAGGCGGAACCGAAAATCCCGAAGAACCTGAAAATCAAGAGGGAATTTGGGATGGTACTAAAGCCGCAGGGCTTAGTGAATTTAAAGGTAACGGTACAGAAGAAACACCTTATGAAATTGAAAACGGTAAGCAACTCGCTTACGTTGTAAGTACAAATCTTGATGACGGTTTATATTTTAAACTTGTTAAAGATATCTATCTCAACGACACTTCAAAAACCAATTGGAAAGATACTGCTCGTAACTGGGTATGGGGCAATATTCGTTTCGTAGGTAATTTTGACGGTCAAGGACATACTATAGACGGTCTTTATTATAACGGTTCTCAAAATAAATTCGGCCTTTTCTCGTATGTTGGAGATTCTCTTATTAAAAACTTTAAATTAACAAACGCCTATATCGACAGTAAGGCAACAGAAGGTGTGGCTTTCGTTGCAGGTCAAACTTCGGCTGCAACATCTTTTGAAGCAATTTATATTGATGAAACTTGTGAAATTAGCGCTCCAAATGCTAAAGGTGTTGCAGGTATTGTTGGTTTCGGCTATAACAACGGCAACAAAGCAGGCGCAAAAATCAAAGATTCTGCTGTTCTTGCGAAAATAAGCGGTAAATCTTTAGTTGGCGCATTTACCGGAACTTACTGGGCTGCCGATTCATTTGTTTCAATCAACAACAGTTTCACTTCGGCAAGCTTGCCTTTATCAGCCGATAAGGAATTATCTGATTCGGTTAATAACTATGGTACTGTTGCGGATAATTACGGCACAAATGTGTTGACCGCAGACCAAATGAAAGGTCAAGCCGCAAAGACAAATATGTCTGCTCTTGATTTTGATTATGTTTGGAAGGCAGTTGACACAGGTTATCCTGTACTTGATTTGAGAGAAAGACCTTCTAAGCCCCCAAGACCTGATTTTGTCTGGGATGGCACAAAAGCAGATGCTTTTGCAGGTGGTAGCGGTACTCCTACTGACCCGTATTTGATTGAAAACGGTGCTCAACTTTATAAAATGGTTTGTGATTTTACTGTTTCTTCAAACGACGGTGTGATTGAAGCTCCTACCTATTTCAAGATAGTAAATGATATTTATCTTAACGATGTTAAAGATGAAGATATGGTATCTCCAACAGTATCTTCTTGGAATGACGCGGGTCATATCTCTTGGGCTACTGATATCTACAAATCCAGAACAGTTGGTTTCTGTGGTGAAGTGGATGGCGGTGGACATACAGTTTACGGTCTTTACTATACAGAAGGTAACTACGCGGGTCTTATCCCAATTGCCGCTGATACCACAAACGTTTACAATTTGTCTTTAAAGAATTCGTTTATCAGAGCAAGCGGTAATGCAACTGCTGCGGGTCCGGGTGGTATTATTGGTCTTGTAAGCGGTGCGGCTATTAACCGTTCAACCGCTAACGTATCTTACTGTAAAGTAGATAACTGTTACATCGTTGCCGACCACAAGGATACATATCGTGTTGGTGCAGTAATTGGCGGTGGCTATAACGAAGGCAAGGTAGTGGTTTCTAACTGTGCGGTAACTAATATCAGAATGGATATTGCAAATCCCACAACAGTTGGAAGAACCAGCGCATTTCTTGGTAGCACAACCTATACTATCCACGAAGTTACAAATTGCTTTACTGACAGTTCAATACATCCTGTTACAAATGCTGCAACAAAAGAAAATTACGATATTTTGCACGAGAGAAAAACATTTACTAACGTATATACTTCTTCTGCAAAACCGGAGCATGACGTATACGGAGATATTGTTTATTTGACCGAAGACCAATTAAAAGGTGAACAAGCAAAGAGCAATTTGATTGGATTCGACTTTGAAAACGACTGGGCAGTTGTCGCTAATGATTATCCTGCAATCAGAGAAAATGCAGGTGTCTGGATTTATGACACTGCTCTTTCCGGTGAAGTTTGGTCAGGTAAGGTGGCTCGTTTCTATTCTGCGGGTGTTGGTTCAAAAGAAAAACCTTATGAAATTGCAACAGGCGGTCAGTTGGCGCTATTGGCTAACGACGCTTTGAACGGCAAAACCGCAGGTAAATATTATAAAATAACCGAAGATATTATTCTTAACGATACTTCAAAAGAAGATTGGAAAAAGAACGCAAAAGAATGGTACGTAGGTTCTTGGGAACAAGCATTTGCAGGTCATCTTGACGGCGGTTATCATACTATTTCAGGTCTTTATTTGAATAAAACTAAAGACAATTATGCAGGTCCTAAATATTATGGTGGTTTATTTGCCGCTATTACTGTAAATGCCGTTATTGAAAAATTGGGTATTGTAAACTCAAGTTTAACCTTTACCTACACAACCGGTAGCGGAACTTTTGTGGGTGCGTTTGCAGGTTTCGTGTCTTACGAAAAATTCAAGAATGCAACCTATGAAAATTACCCGTTAATACGCGAATGTTTTGCCGATACTTCGGTTTATTTACACGGCAACACAACAGGCGGATTTATTGGTAGCGCTCAAGCGCCAACCCGTGTTGAAGATTCGTTCTTTACTGGTGTGGCTAAGGATGCTTCAAGAGGTTTGTTTGGCTATTCTAAGATGTCGGGTTATGAAGATGTTTTGATTAAAAACTTCTATGCTGCAGATTCTAAATATGCAATTCTTTCCAACGTTTCATACGATACTTTCAAGTATGAAAACTGTTATTCTTCTGCCGCTCAGGATACCGACGGTGTTACAAGATTGTTTATCGACAGAATGATAGGCACAGCCGCTAAAACCTATATGAAGGGATTTGACTTTGAAAAGGTTTGGGCAGTAAGAGGCGATAAGGAAACACCCGGTCTTAAGGGATTTAAAGCTGATGCTTTCAACAACGTTATGAACCCTGAAGATATTGTTGTAAACTTTGAAGCAAATTGTGATATGTCGGTTGAAGCTATCACCGGTAAGGCATATTCAAAAATCACTTTACCTGTATTAAAACGTGAGGGTTATACATTTGAGGGTTGGTATGCTTATCCTGAATTGGATGTACCTTATACCTTTGATTACTTCCCAACATTTAATACAATTTTGTATGCTAAGTGGTCACTTAACGGTATTGAGCAAACATTTGAGCTTTATGAAGATACCGAATATGACTATCACGAAGACTATGAATTCTATAAACCAACAATGGCTAATTATTCTACCGATTATGTCCGCAACGGCGGTAAATCTATACATAGAATAGGTAATTCGGCAGAAGAACAAGATTTCTTGGTTAACTACGCAAATGAGCTTGAGGTTGGAAGAAAGTATAAGATGGTCTTCTATACAACAACCGATAAGAAGAATGCAAGTGTAGACGTGTCACTTGTACATCTTGATTGGCCTGATGTGTATTCGGCTAATAACGGTGTTGAAAAGATTGAAAAAATCACTAATTTGAAAAATGGTGAATGGATAGAAACAACATTTACCTTTGTTGCCCGTTCTAAGTGGGTTGCCATCAGAACCAGTGGTAACAGTAGTGTGTTCTTTGACGATATTGTTTTATATGATGTTGGCAAAGGTACAATCACAAATCTAAAAACACCATCTCAAAACAACTCGGTAAATAGCGATATTAGCTATAACGACGATATTGAAATCGCTCCCGGTGATGAAGTTGAAGAAATTTTACCGGAAGAAGAACAATTCATTGAACCCAAGGCGGATAATATGGTAGTATCTGCAAAGAAAAAAGCAAATAACTCAATGCTTATTTGGTATATTATTATTGCGGCGGCTTCGGCTATTTGTCTTGGTGTGGTTGTTTTTGTAATAGTTAGACTTGTGAGAAAAAAGAGATAATTTTAAATTAAAATTTCAGGTACCCCCTCTGCTTTCTTAAGAGGGCAGAGGGTGTTGACCTAATAATAAACTTATTTTAAGTTTGATATTAGGTGAGCAAAAAACACAAAAACTATCTTCAAAAGGAGAAATAAGTATGATAAACAGAAAGTCACTAAACATTATTTTATCCGTTATTTTAGTTCTTTCGCTCGTGTTTTCTCAATTTATTTTCGCACCTTCGGTGCTTGAAACTTCAGCACAGGAGATCGATGTATGGAGTGGTAACGCCGCTGATTTTGCGGGCGGCGAAGGTACGGTGGCTTCACCTTTTTTGATTGAAAATGCCGATCAACTTTATAATATGGTTGTAAATTACCAAACAAATACAGCATCAAAAGGTAAATACTTTAAAATTACTAAAGACATTTACATTAATGATGTCAGCGATGGTAGATCGATCGAAGACATTTATAATAAGAAAAACTGGCTTTACACTTACGGAGATGTAATAAATGCTGTAAGCAAAGAAAACTCATTTTCGGGTACACTTGACGGTGGCGGACATACCATATACGGTCTTTATGTAGATGGAGCGGCTTCAGGTGGACTTTTCCCTGCAATTAACTCTTACACAACAATAAAGAACCTTTCTTTAGAAAACGTTCTTGTTACAGGCGGTGGCGAAAATGTTGGTGCATTAGCAGGTAATGCTATTTATACCACATGGCAAAGCGCTGCTAATATTTCTAACTGCTCTGTAGCAAACGCTACTATAGGACAGTGGAATAACGTTAAGTATGCCGGTGGATTTATTGGTTATATTTATTCAACCACTATTAACTTTACTAATTGTTATGCAAATAATCTTTCAATGTCTGTACGGGAATCTTCAGGTACACCGGGTGGCATAATCGGCACAGGTGAAAGTGGTGGTACTCTTAGAATGACTAACTGCTATTCTACAGATTACTTTATCACCAATTCTACATTAAGCAAAACGGTTTGTAATAACGTTTATACTAACGTGGCAATTCCTGAAGGAAATACCACTGCAAACGTTACTGTTCTTTCAAGTGAACAAATGAAAGGCGAAGCCGCAAAAGAAAATATGAGCGGTTTAGATTATAAATGGACTTGGGATATAAATGAAAACTCGTATCCTACACTTAAATCAGATATAATTGAAGTATGGGATGGCACAAAATCCTCTAAATTTGCAGGCGGTAGCGGTACAGCTGATGACCCTTATGAAATTGAAAATGCCAGTCAATTAGCTTATGTTGTAAGTACCGATCTTACTGATGGTTGGAGTTTTAAACTTGTAAAAGATATTAGAATAAACGATACAACAAGTGCTAATTGGAAAGAAAACGCTCGTAACTGGGTATGGGCTGACGTTCGCTTTACCGGCACGTTTGACGGTAACGGACATACAATTGACGGCCTATATTTTAGCGGTTCACAAAAAAGAATGGGACTTTTCTCCTATGTAGGTGCAGATAATGCCGGCACTCATCAAGCAATAATTAAAAACTTCACAATGACAAATGCTTACATATATAACGAAGAAACTTCTGATCCAAACGGTACTGCATTTGTTGCAGGTCAAGCATCAAGAGTTGCTTATTTTGAAAGTATTTATATAGATGAAACTTGTGAAATCAGTACTTCAACCGTTTCAGGTGTTGCAGGTATTTTGGGTCAAAGCGGTTATAACGTATTTATGACCAAGTGTTCTGTTCATGCAACTCTTGCCGGCAAGGCAAATGTTGGCGCGTTCGTTGGTACTTTATCAAGCGGCGCAACTCTTACACTTAAAGATAGCATTTCTTCTGCGAATGTAAGTGTTCAAGGTGTTACAGACCGTAATTTGAACTCCAGCTCAAAAAATATTTACGCTACTGTAAAACAAGGCACGGTTGACTCTGTTGTTACTCAATTAACCGCAGACCAGATGAAAGGTGAAAACGCAGCCAAATATATGACAGGTTTGTCATTCAGATTCGTTTGGGAAACTGTAGAAAATGACTATCCCGTACTTAATCCAAGAGGTGAACTTTGGGATGGTACTTCGGTTACTGATTTTAGTTCATTTGAGGGTAACGGTACAGAAGAATCTCCTTATTTAATTGAAAACGGTTCTCAATTAGCATTTGCTCTTGTTAAAAATTCAGCGCTCAATAAGGGTTATCATTATAAACTTGTTAAAGATATTATTCTTAACGATACAAAAGTAGATAATTGGAAAAATAGTAATCCTACTAAGTGGTTACATCAAACTGCCAATCGTTTCGTTGGTGTGCTTGATGGTGACGGACATAATATTGAAGGCCTTTATATGAATACATCGACCAAAAGACCAGGTCTTGTATCCTATTCACAAGGTACATTCAAGAATATAAATTTCATAGGCGCATCTATCAACTATACCGGAACAAGTGAACCCGGTGTAGCAATTGTTGCGGCGCAAACTTCAGGTCCTACCGATTTTGAAAAAATTTATATTGACGAAACTTCTGAAATTAATGCTACTGCTGTTAAAGGTGTAGCAGGTCTTGCAGGTCGTGGATATGATTCTACAGGTAAAATCAATATAACAAACTGCGCCGTTCTTGCAACTATAAATACCGATGGTACAGAATGCGGCGCACTTGCAGGTTCTCATTGGAATTCCAGTGCAACTGTTACTATTCAAAACAGTTACTCAACAAGCAATAAACCTTTGTTTGGCGGCTCTGTATCATTAACAAACTCTTATAATAACTATTCTGTTATTGAAGACGAAGATGGTACTACATTATTAACCGCCGATCAAATGAAGGGTGAAGCCGCTGTAACCAATATGACAGGTCTTCATTTCGGACGTCATTGGAAGGTAGTAGAAAACGGCTATCCCGTACCTGTGTTATACGTTGTACCCGAAGGAATTTGGGACGGTACAGTTGCAACAAGTTTTGATGGCTTTAAGGGTAGCGGTAGTGAAGAAGACCCATATCAAATTGAAAATGGTTCTCAATTGGCTTACGTTGTAAGCACAGACCTTACCGACGGTTTGAACTTCAAACTTGTTAAAGATATTAAACTTAACGATACATCAGATGTTCAATGGATAAAGAGCGCTACAAACTGGGTATGGGGTAACGTCCGTTTCACAGGTAATTTCGACGGTGACGGTCATACTATTGATGGTTTGTATTACAAAGGTTCACAAAATAGATTTGGTCTTTTCTCTTATGTTGGTGCTAATGATGCCGGAACTATATCAACAACTATTAAGAATATTAAAATGACCAATGCCTATGTTACCAGTAGTGCTACTGAAGGTGTTGCTATTCTTGCAGGTCAAACCTCGGCAAAGACAACCTTTGAAAAAATATATATTGATGAAACTTGTACAATATCTGCACCGAGTACGAAAGGTGTTGCAGGTATAACCGGTTATGGTAACGGTAAAACACCTGTAATTATTAAAGATAGCGCAGTTTTGGCTACTATTACAGGCGGCAGTCAAATCGGTGCTTTTGCTGGCGCATATTGGAGTAGTGATACAATCACAATAATTAGATCATTCTCTGCGGTAGAAGGTGCTAAATTAAGTTACAAGGCGCTGTTGGATTCTAATAATAACTACGGTCTTGTTGAGGATAGTTATGGTACTAACGTTTTAGCATCTACCGATTTAATGAAGGGTGAAGCCGCAGCGACAAATATGCCGGGGCTTGACTTCTACTGCACTTGGGAAACTGTTGAAAACGGTTACCCTGTGATCAAAAAAGACAGTATAGACTCTTGGGGCGGAGCACCTGTTGATACAAGTGCAATATCTTATGCCGGCGGTGACGGCACAAAGGCAAATCCGTACAAGATTAAAAACGCTGACCAACTTTATAAGATGGTGGCTGAAAATTCTAATCAAGACGTGCTTAAAGCGGCTGAAACCAAGAAATATTTTGAAATTACAGCCGATATAAACCTTGGTAATAATCAATGGTATAACGTAGGTGGAACCGCATATCCAGAATCTAAAAACTATACTGAAGGTTTTAGTGGTGTGGTTTATGGTAACGGTCATATAATTTATAACCTATATAATAATGTGGTTGTAGGTGTTGCAGGTCTTATTCCTGTTGCAACTCAAGGAACTGAAATTTATGATTTACACCTTGTAGGCGGTAAACTCCCCAAGGTTGAATGGAACAACTATGTTGCCGGCGGTCTTATCGGTGTTGCTGTTGCTACCAATTATTCTACACCGATTATAATTAGCGGATGTTCGGTTGAAGGATATACAGTTGGCAGCCGTGATGCCTCATCTGCTTTTGTTGGTATGAGCTATTCACAGTCTCTTATAATTAGTGATTGTTACGCCTTAAACAACGTTGTTGAAAAAACTGCAACAAAGGAAGGATGGGAGAATGCGTCTGATTTTGTTGCTGTTCATGGTGATGGTAACGGTGAGGGTAACAGCATTGTTATTAAAAACAGTTTTTCTGACAGTTCGGCAACGATTGCTTGTAATAAACCCATGCCAATTACTTTCAGTAATGTTTATACAACATTAGGAACTTATGATAATTCTATCGATGGTTTAAGCAAGGTAACTGCTGCTGAAATTACAGGTGATGCCGCTAAAGAAAACCTTAATAGCTTCAACTTTAACCAAATGTGGAAAACAGTTGACGGCGCATATCCTGTTCATATATCTATTGAGAAAAGAGCAAAACTTTGGGACGGTACTGTTGCGGACGGTTTTGCAGGCGGTGAAGGTACTTTAGAATCACCTTATCTTATTTCTAATGCAAGTCAGTTGTATTTACTTGCAAATGCTGACACAAGTGCAACAAAAGGCAATTATTATAAACTCACTAATGATATTTCCATTTCAGATACATCATACAATAATTGGCAATTAGACAATCCGTATGCTTGGACAAAGAAAACAGCATACCTTGACGGATTTACCTATGGTAACTCTTTTGCCGGTATTTTAGACGGTGCAGGATATACTGTAAGCGGTTTATTTGTTACTGATACTGTTTCCAATGGCGGTACTTATACTTACGGTTTGATTCCGTTTATTTCGGCAAATGCTGTTATAAGAAACATTAACGTTAACGATACTTACATTTCAGTAGATGGTGAGTCGTACGCAGGTGCGGTGGCAGGTGTTGCTCACGTAACAGAAGATGATGCGTCTAATCCGCTTAAACAAGTATATTTTGTTGACGTTAACGTTAACAATTGTGACATTACTGCAAAATATTCAAGTGACATTTTAGGCGGCGCTAAAAGAGGTGTAAAATTCAACCGTTGTGACGGTCAAACTCTTGAAAGCAATGATGAAAACAATATATTAAACCTTGAATGTAATAAAGAATTGTCGGTTGATAATGATGCATTAGTTTATAATAGCGTTAATGACGATGCTTCATTATTTGCCACAAGAAGCGTACTTTTAGGAACAAGCAATCAAAAGATTGTTGATATCAACTGTGTAGAAGGTTTCGACATTGCGGATCTTGTTGCTATAGGCGAATGTATTAACGCTCAAACACCTGAAGAATCTTTAGTATGGTCTCAAGAATTTAACGGTGATTCACTTGATTATTCAGTTTGGTCAAGAAATACCACTATGAGTAAGGGTACTACTATTGAGTATGCAGATAATAATACCGTAAACGGCGAAACTCTTAAACTTTATTGTGAAGATACAGGCAACACCGACGTAAACGATAATAATATTTATAGTGTAAACTACGGTCTTGATACGTTAAATACAATGAGTTATAGATATGGTCGTCTTGAAATGCGTGCAAAGATTCCGTTCTATTCGGGTGCGTTCCCGTCATTATGGCTTACTTCAAG
>JAEIGA010008668.1_pt1 | contig 15401 bp, 5 predicted proteins | sample 9270691 | NCBI WGS metagenome assembly JAEIGA01 (sample SAMN17057246, study PRJNA624740) | gut metagenome | biome: biome; isolation source: fecal sample | host: Bos grunniens | place: China: Xizang | collected 2019
AATCGTATCAATGAGGCTCGTCGTAAATTCAATAACGTAGCTAAGGAATATAATACTGCCATCCGTCGTTTCCCCAAGAGCTTGTTGGCCGGAATGTTTGGTTTTGACAAACGTGCTTATTTCGAAGCTGCCGAAGGTGCACAAAATGCTCCGGTAGTAGCGTTTTAATAAAACATATCGTATAAAAAGAGAACGCCCCAGAATTCTGGGGCGTTCTCTTTTTTATTCTTCCTCTTGTTCGATATTACTATGTTGCTCTCGCCATTCCATAGGCGTAATTCCGTATAGTTCTTTAAAGGCTGTTGAGAAGTTGTTAGCTCTTGAGAAACCAACGATACGGGCAATCTCTATAATTGAGTGACGCTTCTCTTTTAATAGGTTAGCAGCTTGTTGTAAACGCACATTACGGATGAATGTAGTTGCATTCTGGTTGGTTAGCTCCTTTAATTTACGATGTAAGTGTGCACGGCTGATTCCGACCTCTTTGGTCAACATTTCGATAGAGAGTTCTGGGTTGTCAAGATTTCCATTTACTACTTTCATAATTCGTTCCATTAACCGTTCATCGGGCGTACTAACGCGTATCTTTTTCAACTTTGAATCTTGCATCTGTTGTCCTGTATATGCGTTTTGTAATTGTTCTCTGTTCTTGATGAGGCTCTTAATATTACCTGTTAGTATATTAATATTGAAAGGTTTTGGAATATATGCATCTGCACCAACTTCAAAGGCCTCAATTTGGTCTTCTTCGCTTGTCTTAGCAGTTAACATTATGATAGGAATATGGATAAGATTAATGTTCTGCTTTATTTTTTTGCAGAGAGTTATACCATCCATTTCTGGCATCATAACGTCACTGATAATTAAGTCTGGTATGTTCCTTAAGGCATATTCTAATGCTGCTTTCGGACTGTTGAAGTCGTGTACGTGATATTCCGAAGATAACTCATTCTTAAGGTAAAGCAAGATGTCTTCGTCATCTTCAATGATGAGTAGGTGCTTTTTCTTTTTCGCAGAAGTTTCTTTGGTTTCGTTCAAGCTTATGTTGACAATAAGGCTCTTACCCTTTTGCTCTGTTTCAGAACTTTCTATTGTCGCTTTTTCGTTGGCAAATACTAATTCCGCTTTTTCTAAATGCTCTTTCCCTAGGGGGAGCATAATAATAAAACGACTTCCTCCACTTGAGATGTTTTCTGCATGAATGGTTCCATGATGCATTTCTACCAATGAACGTGTTAAGTGCAATCCAATTCCGGTACCAGATTTTGTTGCATTTTGTACTTGGTAGAAACGTTCGAATATCTTATCAATCTCTTGGGATGGGATGCCAATGCCATTGTCTGTAATTGTAATTTTGAGGTGTTCTTTACTGTTTTTAAACTCTTTGCTTATGTTTAGTTCGATTTTCCCTTCTGCAGGGGTGAATTTGATTGCATTAGATAAAAGATTGTTGAGTATCTTATCGAAGTGCGTGGGGTCAATCCATGCATACAAATCTTCGATACCTTCGTGTGTGAATTTGAATTGGATGTCTTTGTCGATAATCGATTGTTCAAATAGGTCTAAGCCATCCTTTACGTATCCGATAATCTCGGTTTCCTTAAACGAAAGTTTGAGCATTTCTTTGTCAATCTTACGTATGTCGAGGAGTTGGTTTATCAATTGGAGGATGCGATTGCTTCCTAGCATGATGGTCTTGTATAAATCTTGTCGGGATGGTTCTTTGTCATTGGTCAAAAGTTTTTGCATGGGTCCTGTAATCAATGACATTGGTGTTCTAATCTCGTGCGAAATGTTCATGAAGAATTGTAGCTTAGCTTCGTTTACTTCGTCTTTATGTCTATGTTCTAACAATGTTCTTCTAATTCGCTCTTTTTGTTTTAAATATCTGTAAACTTGCCACAAGGCGATTAGGATAACGACTACATATATAATATAGGCTATGCTAGATTGCCACCAAGGATGAAGAATCTCGATATTGATTTCTCCGATGTTCGAGGAGTGATTTTTCTCGTTTATGCGATAACGTAATTTGTATTGTCCGGGTAAGAGTTGGTATAGCGATATGCGGTTAATACCTTTAGGGAGTGAAATCCATTGCCCATTGTTTATACTATATGCATAAGCTATGTTTTTGGGGGCATGCGGTTCTACTACAGAAAATTCAAGGACGAAAGAGTTTTCTTTATGTGGCAGAGTGATGCTTTCCGTTTGATTTATAGGATAATCTATTATAGACTTTCCTGTCGTAGTCGTTGTAGCTGCCGTTATTGGTTGGTTGTTAATGTATAGGTCAGTTAAACGAACGTGCCACTTACTCTCTTGTATTTCTGTGAAGTTGGGAGAAAAATAGGTTATGCCATTGATTCCTCCAAACCAAATTTTCCCAAGTTTGTCTTTGGTAGAAGAGTTTTTTAGGAATTCATTGTCTTGTAACCCATTTTCTCTAAAATATTCGGATATAAATCCAGTTTCTGTATTGTATAGTAACATTCCGTTGTTGGTACTTATCCAAAGTTCATTTGGCCTTCCATTTTGAATGGCATATACTGGTTTCCCGTAAAAACCATCACTTTGTGTGAACTGTCTATTTTCGTATGTTTGTGGATTGTATCTGCTTAAACCTTTAATGCTTCCATAGTATATATTGCCATATTCATCTTCGTTTAAGCAATAGACAATATCGGATGATGTTAATGCTTCAACAGCTAAAGGTTCATTATTTAGGTCAATACGAGATAGACCATTGTGTGTGCCAATATATAATTTGTTGTCTCTAGAAATTAGTAGGGTGTTTATCCATGTACTGATGTATTGATTAGGCTTTATTGGGTAGATAAATTCTTTCTTTTTTAAATCGTAATAAAAGAGCCCGCTTCCAGATGTACCAATCCATATTCGTTTCTGTTTGTCTTCGGCAAAGGCAAATACACGATTCACTGCTTTTTTGCGGTGGTTATCAGTCAATGGGCAAGGGGTGTATTTTTTCGTAATAGGATTGATATATCCTACGCCTTGTTCAAAAGATCCTACCCAAATTCTATTTTCAGAGTCTTCAAAGAGCGACATCACGATTTTTGGAATATTTTTGTCTTCAGATGGCGAAAAATGTTTTAGCTGTTTCTTTCCATCTGCAGATAGGTAGTAGATGCCATCGTTATCGGTTCCTACCCATATTTCGCCTTTGTGATCACACATTATAGCTGAAATAGCGCAATTACCTATAATGTTTGTGCTTATTGTACGATTGCCTATGTATGAAAAGTCACATTGCTTTTCAGGTACCATTATGATGCCTTTTTGGTAGATAGAAAACCAAATGTTTTTGTACTTATCCAATAAAATGCTATGTACTTTCAGTTCATCCGAGGCTAGAATAAAGGCATTGTGTTCGTATGGAGTAATAGCATAAGAGTCTGTATTCAGAACCTTTACGCCTTCACCATCGGTAGCAATCAATATTTCATTAGGGGATATCCGACAGAGAGAGAATATGTAGGCATTCGCTACAGGGCTTTCTGTAATTCTTTCATATGTATCATGTTGTGAGTTGTATTTATAAATAATGTTGTTGGTAGGATTTATATATACCTCATCGTTTACGATATGGATATTAGCGATAGGTGTTTCATTCTCTATAGGATAGTGTTTGTTTGAACTGTTGTCACTCGAGATTTTCCATATTTGGGAATCGGTTGTGAGTAACCAAATGTTATCGTTTATGTCTTGTTGCATATTGACCGTTCCAAATTCGAGTTGAGGCAATATGGTTCTTGTATTGATGTTTTCTACAATTAGTCTGTTCTCAGCGGTTACAATCAGTTTTCTCATGCCACTTGCTAAGAACCATAATTCGCCATTTTTACGTTCTATGATGTTAATGACATGTGACAACATCGGAGTACCATTAACAGAGGTTGCAAGAGGCGAGAATTTGTCATCTAGCGGATTGTACATCTGTAATCCACCAAAAGTACCGATAAATAATCTTCCTTTGGAATCTTCAAATATAGATGTAACATAATTATGGCATAGAGAAAGAGAGTCTGCCTCGTCGTGCTTGTACGTTTTCATTTTGCTACCATCAAACTTGTTTAGCCCATTTTCGGTAGCTATCCAAATCATATCATTGCTGTCTTGGTATATTTTGTTAAATAAGCTACTTGAAAGTCCGTTTTCTGAAGTGAAATATTTGTTGCCTTGTGCAATGATTGCTTCTGGCAGAAATATTAATGACAAACAAAGAAATGCAAACTTTAATCTGTTCATGAGTTGAAGTATTAGTTGTTTATGAGACATAGAGACAATTTGTTTAATATTTCTGCAAAATTAGTTGATTTAGATTATATTTCGTAATAAAATGTAACGATTGCGTCTTGTTATGTCTCATAGCTGTGTTTTTAGCCTCTATTTTGATAAAATACTTGGTAAACAGTAGTAGATGTCTTTTCTTGAGATTGCTACCCTTTTCTCTGTCTTTTGTGTGTTAAATAAAGGTCCTGTGAATGAGAATAGCGGGATTTTTCTCCTTTTTAGATTGCTTTTTCTTTTTTCGAATATGTGTTTATTGTGAGTTTGTGCGCTTTGTGTATGGTGCTGAAGCTATAAAGAAATAAACACCTATTAAGACGAAGAAAATGCCCTTGTTGCTTAAAATGAGATAAAATTTGTTAAGATATTGAAATATAGGATTATAAATGGTATATATGATACATGTTAATATTTTGAAGAAACAAACATGAAATATTTGAAACATATTTAGAAATCTATGGAATGCACGCGTGTTTATATTATATAACAAACAAATATTTTTGCAATCGAAATAAGGATTTTGAAAACTAATTGAGAAAACTTAATGTATAACTTTAAAAACACCCACATCATGAGGAATAGAGCAAGTTAACCGAATGCCGCTTTCGAAAGTGTAAGACTTGAGGGAGCAAATTACCAGAAAACGAGAATTATAATTTTTTTAAACTAATAGTAATGAAGAATATAACATTTAGAATCCAGAAGATACCTTTCATGCTGTTTCTGATGATGTTCGCTTGGCTATCAGCTAGCGCGCAGAGCTTAAAAGTGGAAGGTGTTGTCCTCGACAACAACGGAGAGACTGTTATCGGAGCATCAGTAGTTTTAAAAGACAATGCTTCAATAGGTACAATAACAGATATAGATGGAAAATTTCAATTGGATGTTCCCGGTAACAACTCCGTTCTTGTTATTTCATACGTAGGTATGCGTACTAAAGAGGTTAAGGCCTCAAGTAATTTAATGAAAATTGTGTTAGAAGATGACTCGCAATTACTTGAAGAAGTTGTAGTAGTTGGTTATGGCCAACAAAAGAAAGCTTCTGTTGTCGGTTCTATTACACAAACTAGTGCAAAGGTCCTTGAACGCGCAGGCGGTGTATCAAATTTGGGGCAAGCACTTACAGGTAACTTGCCAGGTGTAATTACTTCAAGTTCATCGGGTATGCCTGGTTCGGAAGATCCACAAATTATTATCCGTACACAAAGTTCATGGAATAGCAGCTCGCCATTGGTTTTGGTCGATGGTATTGAGCGTGAAATGAGTAGTGTGGATATTTCTTCAGTTGAAAGTATCTCTGTATTGAAAGATGCTTCTGCTACTGCAGTGTATGGTGTGAAAGGTGCAAATGGTGTAATCTTAATCACTACCAAACGCGGTCAAGAAGGTAAAGCTCAAGTACGTGTTAAAGCTAATATGACAGCTAAGGTGGCTTCAAAGTTGCCCGAAAAATACGATGCTTATGACACTTTCTATTTGATGAATAATTCTATCGAGCGTGAAGCTGCTATCAATCCTTTAGGTTGGGCTAACTACACTCCTGCTTCAATTATTCACAAATATCGTTATCCTGCTAATACTACAGAATGGGACCGCTATCCAAATGTGGATTGGGAAGAATTCTTGTTTAAAGATAGTGCCATTTCGTATAATACAAGCGTGAATGTATCTGGTGGTACTAAGTTTGTAAGATATTTTGCTGCAGTTGACTTCGCTCACGAAGGTGACTTGTTCAAGGACTTTGATAACGGTCGTGGATATGATACAGGTTTTGGATACAATCGTATTAATGTTCGTAGTAACCTCGACTTTAACTTGACAAAGACAACTAAGTTCTCGACAAACTTGTTTGCATCGAATGCACAACAAACTGTACCTTGGAATATGGGATCTGGTGATGCATCTTATTGGAACTCTGCATACAAGTCGGCTCCTGATGCTATGCGTCCTATTTATTCAAATGGTATGTGGGGATGGTATGCACCACGTAATGCGGACGTGCCTAACTCTGCTTATATCTTGGCTACAGCTGGTAACGAAAAACGCACCACAACTAAGTTGACTACAGACTTTGTGTTGAATCAAGATTTGAATATGGTAACTCCAGGATTGAGTTTCAAGGCCAATGTATCACTCGACTATCGATTCACAGAAAGTGGTCGTGGTGTAAACGACTTGTATAACAATTCGCAACGCCTTTGGGTAAATCCTGATACAGGTGAATTCTCTTACGAAACAGACCCAAATATTGGTACAGGTTTGGAAGCAACAATCAATCCTATTTATTGGGCACACCAAGCAGGTAGCGCAAGCAAGGGTACTTATCGTAAGGTGTACTACTCAATGCAATTGAACTATGCACGCGATTTTGGTAAGCATGGTGTAACAGCTCTTGGTCTCTTCAGCCGTGATAAATATGCGAGTGGTTCTGAATTTGCTCACTATCGTGAAGACTGGGTATTCCGTTTGACTTATAATTGGGCATTACGTTACTTTGCAGAATTTAATGGTGCATACAATGGTTCTGAAAAATTTAGCTCAGACAAGCGTTTCGCTTTCTTCCCATCTGTTTCTGGAGGTTGGATGATTAGCGAAGAACCTTTTATGGCTTCATTGCGTGAAAAGGAAATTATTGATATGTTGAAATTCCGTGTTTCTTGGGGTCGTGTAGGTGATGACAGCATCGGCGGACGTTGGTTGTATCAAGATTCTTATTCGTATGGCGGTAATGTTGAAATGGGTTCTATCAATCCAGGCAATACACCTTATACATTCTATAAGATTGCTACATTGGGTAACCCGAATATTGGTTGGGAAACAGTAGAAAAACGTAACTTCGGTTTGGACTTCTCTGCTCTTGGTGGATTCCTTGCTGGTTCTGTGGACTACTTTAATGATGTTCGTAATGACATTTTGATTGGTGGCGGTAGCCGTGCGATTCCTTCATACTTTGGTGCTACAGCGCCAAGCGCTAACTTAGGTAAGACAAAGAGTAGCGGTTACGAATTGGAACTCCGTTTGAACCATACTTTCAAGAATGGTGTACGTGCTTGGTTAAATTCAAGTTTGACTCATGCTATTAATGAAGTCGTATTTAAAGATGACGCTGCTTTGTTGCCTGAATATCAAAAGGCCGCAGGCCATACCATTAATCAAACTTATGCATACATTGATAAAGGTAATTTGGCTTCTTGGGACGACGTAATTGGTAGTACTGCGTGGACAACTGCTAATGATCTTAAGTTGCCTGGCGACTATTACATTATCGACTTCAATGGTGATGGTCTTGTTGACGTGGATGACCGTGCTCCTTATCAATATGCTTCTATCCCACAAAACACTTACAATGTTGCATTCGGATTTGAATGGAAGGGATTCAGCGCTATGGCACAATTCTATGGCGTAAATAACGTATCTCGTGAAGTAAACTTCCCAACATTCCGTAGTACAGCTCACGTAGCTTATGCAGAAGGTGATTATTGGACTCCTGGTGGTAATGCTACATTGCCTACTCCACGCTGGGGAACAACAATTGATGCATCGGCAGTTGGTACACGCTATTGGTATGATGGCTCATTCTTGCGTTTAAAGAACGTGGAATTGGCTTATACATTCAAGAGCAATCTGTTGAAAAACATAGGTGTGAACAGCTTGCGCGTATTCTTGAATGGCGACAACCTGTATATGTGGACAGACATGCCCGACGACCGCGAATCTAACTTTGCTGGCGGTTCTGGTGATGGTGCATATCCTACCATGCGTCGTTTCAACTTGGGTATTGACATCTCATTATAATATAAGAATAGTATGAACATGAAATATATTAATCGTTTTTCAATGGTCTTAGCCATCATGATGGCAACCATGGTGGGTACTACATCGTGTACAGACTATTTGGATAAGGCTCCTAATAGTGATATTGCAGCGACAGACCCATATAAAAACTTCAAAAATTTCCAAGGTTTCGTTGAAGAACTATATGCTTGTATTCCCGTAGTAACCAACAATGAATATCATACTTGTTGGAATTATGGTGAAGAAGAATATTGGGAGCCTCAAGAAACACGTTTGCAAGCTCGCGACGTGGATAATGGAAACTTTTGGGGTTGGACTACTGCTTACTATGGTTATCCACGTTCGGGTAATTTCGGTAGCGGCAGACGTGAAAAGGCAAATCTTTGGGGAGCCTGTTGGTATGGTATCCGCAAAGCTAATATCGGTATTGAAAGTTTAGATTTGTTGGTAAATGCAACTGAAGAAGAACGTAACCTTATTGAAGGTCAACTTTATTTCTTCCGTGCTTGGTTGCACTTCATGGTTATGGAATGGTGGGGTGGTATGCCTTACATTGATCATGTGTTGCCTGCTGACCAAACTCCTACTTTGAGCCGTATATCATGGCAAGAAGCTGCTGAAAAATGCGTTGCTGATTTGGAACATGCTGCAAGCTTGCTCCCTATTGATTGGGACCAAACTACAGTAGGAAAAAATACATTGGGCAAGAATGACCAACGTGCCAACAAGATTATGGCCTTGGCTTATAAAGGTAAGGTGTTGCTTTGGGCAGGTAGTCCATTGATGAACTCTGTATCTGGTGGTGCAAAGGCATATAATACAGACCTTTGTAAGCGTGCTGCAGATGCTTTTGCTCAAGCTTTGAAGTTGACTGAGCAAACAGGTCGTTATGAATTGGCTACAATCGACCAATATAACGATTTGTTCTTGATGCACAACTCTGGTGGTAAGATTCCAGGTGTAAAAGAAGCAATTCTTTTGGAAAATCTTGCAGAACTTTCTCATCGTTGGCGTTGGAATATGGTGAACGACTGGCGCCCACAATCTATTGAATCATCTGGTATTAAATGTTGGCCAACAGCAAATTATGCAAACTATTTTGGTATGGCCAATGGATATAGATTGCCTGAAGATATTACAAAAGCTGATGCAGAATCAGGATATGATCCCTCTTTGCCTTGGAAAGACCGCGACCCACGTTTCTATAAGAACTATATGTTTGATGGCGTAAAATGGAAAAGTACAGGTGGTGCTGGTGGTACAGCCGAACTTTTTACTGGTGGACGTGAATCGGAAGAAGTTAACAATAAAAAAGGTTGTTATACCGGTTATATGAACACTAAGTGGTGCCCTCAATTGATGAATGGTAGCGATGGCTATAAGGAAAATAACCTTGCTGCTCTTAGCTTGATGCGCTTAGCCGATGTATATTTGATGTATGCTGAAGCTACATTGATGGGATATGGTAGCCCAACAAGTACAGCAAAAGATTATAATCTTACAGCTCTTGCTGCAATTAATAAGATTCGTCAACGTGCTGGCGTCGCTGATGTATTAGATAAATATGCGGCAAGTCAAGAATTGCTTCTTGATGAATTGCGTCGCGAACGTGCTGTAGAATTGGCATTCGAAGGTATGCGTTTCCACGATTTACGCCGTTGGTTATTGCTTGACAAGTACCCATATAACGTGAAAACAGGTATTGAATTCGATCGTAAGGATCCTAACAATTATGATTACGATAATCCTGAATTGAATCCTATTCAAAACTTACGCGAAGTGGTATTGTTTGAACGCAAATATACTGATCGCCATTATTGGTTCCCAATTCCTACAAAGGATGCTAACCTTTATGAAGGTTTCTATCAAAACCCAGGATGGTAATCTTGTTGACGTATAAACATAAAAAGATTCGAAAATGAAAAGAATGTATAAATATATTGGCTGTACAATGCTTGCCATGGTTCTTAGTGCAGGTGTGCGCGCTCAAGACGGTAAGGATAGCCTGATAAATGTGGCTTTTGGCAGTGTGGCCCAAGAAGATGTGATTCATGCCATTTCGAAGGTTAATACAGCAAAGCTTACAGATAAATTGAATAGTTCGTATAGCTTGATTGGCCTTGATATGGTCGGCGGTTATACGGGTAATATTTGGGGACAAGAGGCCTTGATTATGGTAGATGGTATGCCCCGTTCTGCTGCCAATGTTCGCGCATCGGAAGTAGAAAGTGTAACTGTGTTGAAAGATGCAGCATCGGTAGCTCTTTATGGTAGTCGTGCAGCAAAAGGTGTAATCTTGATTACGACCAAACGCGGTAAGGAGCAAGACATGCAAATAGATGTACGTGCTAATGCAGGTATCAATCTACCTAAGGTATTTCCTAACTATTTGGATGCAGATTGTTACATGACTTTGTATAATGAAGCTCGTCGTAACGATGGATTAAGCGACTACTACGATGCTGCAACAATCTACAATACAGCTATGGGAACTAATCCATATCGCTATCCAGATATCGACTTTTATAGTGAAGACTATCTTAGAAAGATGTATTACAATGCCGATATGACTGGTGAAATTTATGGCGGTAACGATAAAACACGCTACTACCTAAATTTCGGTATGGATTATAATAATGACCTTTTGAAATATGGTGAAGCAAAGAAGGCTTATGACATGAACCTAAATGTACGTGGTAATGTTGATATGACTTTATCTTCATGGTTGAAAGCTACTACAAATGCTGCAATTATTATCAATAATCAATATGATGGTCGTGGTGATTTTTGGAGTAATGCTGCAACATTGCGTCCCAACTGGGTTACTCCATTACTTCCTATTAGCATGATGGATCCTAACAATGCACAAATTCAAGAACATATTACTAATAGTATTCACTTGATTGATGGTAAATATTTGCTTGGTGGTACTAATGCTACACAAACAAATACCTTCTCTCAATTGCTTGCATCAGGATATGTGAAGGAAAAAGCTCGTAAGTTTATGTTTGACGTGACCTTGCAAGCCGATCTTAGTGCTTTATTAAAGGGCCTTACTTTCAAGACTGCTTATAGCGTGGATTATATTTCATACTATTCAGAAGCTATTACAGAAACTTATGCTACTTATGAACCAATATGGTCTAATGTAAATGGTAAAGACATAATTATTGGTTTGAATAAGTATGGTGAAGACAAGAAGGCTACTAATGAAAATGTAGGTAAGTCTACTTATGACCAAACAATGATGTTCAGTGCACAATTTGATTACGTGAACACTTTTGCTGAAAATCATAATGTATCGGCAACACTTTTGGGATGGGGCTATCAAACACAAGCTTCTGCCGACTCTGATCACGGTAGCAACTTGTATCACCGTACAAGTAATGTGAACTTAGGTTTGCGTGCTGCTTACAACTATGCTCACAAATATTATGCTGATTTCAGCGGTGCATATGTACACTCATCGAAGTTAGCTCCTGGTAATCGTGGTGCATTCTCTCCGTCATTGTCTTTAGGTTGGAGAATCAGTAATGAAGATTTCTTTAGTGATAATGTAAACTTTGTTGATGATTTGAAACTTACAGCATCTTATGCCAAGTTGCATCAAGATTTGGATATTACAGATTGGTATCTTTACAAAGGTTACTTCATCGATGACTTTGGTTGGTATCAATGGCGCGATGGTGTAGGTGGTGGTTGGACTACAGGTTCTAAACGTGGTGATAATGAAAACTTAGATTTTATTACTCGTGAAGAATTCCGTGTAGGTCTTGACGCTACATTATTCAATAAATTGTTGAAGGTGAATGCAAACTACTTTGTACAATCTACTAATGGTTTGTTAACACAAGGAGCTTCAACAATCTATCCTTCTTTCTTTACCGATTTCTTGCCTTGGACAAACTACAATCAAGACAAACGTACAGGTGTTGACTTTGCTTTGAGTGCAAATAAGAAGTTTGGTGATTTTGATGTAACATTCGGTGTTAGTGGTATGTTCTACTCTTCAGAAGCAAAATTGCGTGATGAAGTTTCTGACTACGACTATTTGCTTCGTCAAGGTCGTCCTTTGGATGCTGCTTATGGTTATGTATGTGAAGGATTCTTCAAGGATCAAGCAGATATCAACTCACATGCAAGACAAACATTCGGTGAAGTTAAGCCTGGTGATTTGAAATACAAAGATATCAATGGTGACAACATAATTGACTCTAACGACCAAATTCAATTGGGTAAAAATGGTTGGGCCGCTCCTCCGTTCTCTTATGCAATGAACTTGACTGTTAAGTACAAGGACTTTACATTCTATGCTCAAGGTGCAGGACAAAGTGGCGCAGTTGATTTTAAGAATAGTTCATATTATTGGAACAGAGGTACAAGCAAGTTTTCTGATGTTGTTTGGGGACGTTGGACTCCTGAAAATGCAGACAAGGCAACATATCCTCGTTTGACAACTACAAATGGTGATAATAACTATCGTAACTCTACATTCTGGATGTACGACCGTAACTATTTCCGTTTGAGCAATGTACAACTTACTTATGACTTCCCACAACAAATGTTCCAAAATAAAGTGGTGAAAGATTTGAGTATCTATCTAGGTGGTAGCGACTTGCTTACAATCTCTAAGGAACGTAAACACCTTGATATGAATATCGGTTCAGCCCCACAATACCGTAACATTTATGTAGGTTTGAAGGCTTCTTTCTAAGTATATAAACAAAGAAACAAGAAGAAAATATGAAAAAGATATTATCATTATTTATTGCTTTAAGCTTGATGGTCAGTAGCTGTGACGACCTCTTCGAACCTGCTATTGAGAACTTCAAGGATGTGGAGCAAATGTATAACGACCCAACCTATGCGTTAGGACTTCTGGTAAATGTATATCGTACAATTCCTGGAATCTATGACAATAGCGAGTATGGCACTGACGATGCAGTAACCAACCAAAAAACAAACACTTTCTTGACAATGGCTACTGGTTCTTGGACTGCTGCCTCATATACTCCTACCAATCAATGGGCTAATGCAATTGGTGCAATCCAATATATCAACCTTTATTTGGAAAATGTAGATAAAGTAAATTGGTCTACAGACGAAGAATTAGGTAAACTGTTTAATCGTCGTACAAAAGGTGAGGCATATGGATTGAGAGGTATGTATATGTACTATTTATTGCGCGCTCATGCAGGATTTACTGCCGATGGTGATTTGTTAGGTGTGCCTATTTATACTGAATTCCAAACTGTAAATTCAAACTTTAATCGCGAACGTGATACTTTTGAAAAGTGTGTACAACAAGCATTGGACGACTTGGATATGGCTATCGAATTACTTCCTATGGAGTATGATGATGTGAATGCAGTTCCTGCTGGATTTACCTCTATTACACAAGATTTTGGTAAGTACAATACTGTTAATGGTGCCAAAGCTCGTCAATTGTTCAATGGTTTGATTGCTCGTGCTTATCGTGCTCGTTTAACTTTGTTGGCTGCAAGTCCAGCATTTCAAGATGCAAGTAACACTACTACTTGGGAAGATGCTGCTCTTGCTGCTGCAGATGTGCTTAATTACAAAGGTGGTGTTAGTGGTTTAGCAGCTGATGGCGTGGAATATTATTTGAAAGCAGTTGTTGATGTTGCAGCTGATGGTGTTAATCCGAACGAAATCCTTTGGCGTGAAAATCGCACTTCTGGCGATAATACGCAAGAATCGGCAAATTTCCCACCTTCATTGTATGGCGGTGGTCAAATGAATCCTTCACAAAACTTGGTTGATGCATTCCCTATGGCTAATGGTTATCCTATTGCTGATGCTAATAGTGAATATGATAAGGCTAATCCTTATGCAAATCGTGACCCTCGTTTGGGTAAATACATTATTTATAATGGTAGTACAGCAGGTGTAAGCAATAGTGTTATTTTAACTGGTAGTTCACTAGGTACAGATGATGGTGTAGATGCAGTTGAGCAAAAGTCAACTCGTACAGGTTACTACATGCGTAAGCGTTTGCGTATGGATGTTAACTGCAATCCGAATTCATCTTCTAACCAACAACATTATACTCCACGCATCCGTTTCACTGAAATGTTCTTGGATTTTGCTGAAGCTGCTAATGAGGCTTGGGGACCAAAAGATGCGCGAGAAGGGTATTCTGCATACGATGTTATTAAGGCTATTCGTCAACGTGCTGGTGTTGGTAATGGTAATGACGCCTACTTAGAAGCTTGTGCTGAAAGTAAAGACAAAATGCGTGAATTGATTCGCAATGAACGTCGTTTGGAACTTTGTTTCGAAGGACATCGTTTCTGGGATTTACGTCGTTGGAATGCAGATTTGAACGAAACTGTTAAGGGTATTGACTGGAAGGCTGATGGCACATACGAAATTAAGGATGTAGAAAAGCGTTTGTATGAAGATTATATGCGTTATTGTCCTATTCCTTATTCAGAAATACTTAAATATAGTAATTTGAAGCAAAATAAAGGCTGGAATTAATTCTTAATAGATTTATTAATATAAGAAAATAACAAAAGTATGAAAAAGAATATATTGAACATTGCAATGGCTTCGATGTTGCTTGGCTTAGCTGCATGTGATAACCAAAACAATGAATTTGATGATTTCGACTATCAGACTGTATATTTTGCCAACCAATATGCTACGCGTACCGTAGAGTTGGGCGAAGATGAATTCGTAGACAACTCAATGGATAATGAGCATAAGATAAAGATTAAAGCTATCTGGGGTGGTGGATATGATAATCGCCGCAATGTAATTATCGATTATAAGGTGGACGAATCATTGTGCGAAAATTTGTACTTTAAGGGTACTAATACTCCTGTATTGCCTATGCCAAGCAGTCACTACAAATTGGCATCTAAGCAAATCAACATCCCAAAGGGAAGCATCTCGGATGGTGTTGAGGTGGAATTGACCGATGCGTTTTTCGCTGACGAAAAGTCATTGAGCAACAATTATGTAATTCCTATCGTAATGACTGATGTTCAAGGTGCAGATTCAATTTTAGAAGGCAAATCTACTATTGCATCACCTAGATTGACAAAAGCTGATGATTGGAGCGTTCAACCAAAGAACTTTGTTCTTTATTGTGTTAAGTTTGTGAATCCATGGCATGGTGAATACTTGCGTCGTGGTGTAGATCAAGCCACCCTTGCAGGTGTTTCTAAAACTATTGTTCGTCATGCTGAACATGTAGAAAAGGATGAAGTTGTTGGTATCAGCACAAATGGTTATCGCAGGAATATACTTTCTTTGACGGCAAAAGA
>JAEIGA010008669.1_pt1 | contig 15401 bp, 13 predicted proteins | sample 9270691 | NCBI WGS metagenome assembly JAEIGA01 (sample SAMN17057246, study PRJNA624740) | gut metagenome | biome: biome; isolation source: fecal sample | host: Bos grunniens | place: China: Xizang | collected 2019
CAGAATCCGAATTGGCAATTATATGCATCCGAATAAGTTTTTCTTTTAACGCTTGTCCGTCTTTCAAAAGCCCCAATCCGCCTAAAACAGAGGAAATAAGCAATACGATTAGGATTAGCTTGATCAGTTTCTTCATAAAAAAACACCGTCCATACTGAAATATCTCCAGTATGGACGGAATATTCAAATATTATACAGGTTTGGCAATAAAAACATTGGGATAGTTCTCTTTTAACATATTACAAATGACAGCTGCAAACTCAAAATCTGTCACAATAGCGAACACCGCAGAACCGGAACCGGTCATCTGCTGAGCTAAAGATCCATAGCTGTTGAAAATAGATTTGATATAATTTAATTCCAGATGATCCTCGGTAACTACCGGATCAAAAACGTTATAAATATTTTCCGCAATTTTCCCCAGATCACCGGCTAACAGAGCGCTTTCCATCGCCTGATGATCAGGGTGTTTAGGAATCGAAACCTCATCTATTTTCTTATACAATTCCGGTGTAGAAGAAGAGAAGTCCGGCTTGCATACTACAAAGCAACAGTCCGGCAAATCCGGAAGCTTACGTAATCTCTCTCCCCTGCCTTCTACCATTGCAGTTCCGCACAGGGTGCAAAAAGGCACATCGCTGCCTACCATACTACCCAATTCTGCCAGCGCCATAATAGAAAGCGGATTACCATAATGCTTGTTCAGCGATCTTAAAACCGCACCGGCATCAGCACTACCACCACCAAGACCTGCCTCCATGGGAATGCGTTTTGTAATGCGAATTTCGATACCGGAAGTTTTCTTACCGGTCTGTTCAAAGAACACCTTAGCAGCCTTCCAGGCAAGATTCCGTTCATCACAGGGAACACCTTCTTTATCACAGTGCAGTTCCCAGGGTTTTCCGGTATCCACATCAATTTCAATATCATCCCGAATGGAAATGGTCTGCATAACGCTCTTTAAATCATGATAACCATCCGGACGCTTCCCTAAAACATCCAGAGTTAAATTCAATTTGGCAAAAGCGCCTTCGTATAATGTTGTCATAAAATGGAATCCTTCCTGTGTTTTTCTTTATTATAACAAAAAACAAGATATTTGCAACGATTTGTATATTTTAAATTTATCAGGACAAGATAGCACTATCCAAATACATGAATGGAGGTAACTTCATGGATACAATTGCATTGATTCTTTCCATTATCGGCTCTTTGAACTGGGGTCTTGTCGGTCTGTTTAAATTCGATTTAGTGGCTTGGATCTTTGGCGGTCAGGACGCTGTGCTCAGCCGAATCATTTATGGTCTGGTAGGTCTTGCAGGTTTGTGGTGCATTACCCTTTTGTTCCGCAGAAACCGTGACAGCATTAACGCAGATTGATTAAAATTGCCGAAATGCAAACGCATTTCGGCAATTAAAATACTTATGAATCAATCAACCTTAACATAGGACATAGAAATCCAACCGGAGGAAATCTTACCCCAAGTCATGCCATCAGCAACCTTTGTTTCGGTAATAGTAACCTTTTCATTGGGTCCAAGTTCTCCAACCTTGTCATAGGAAGTGCCAGGACCACTGCGCACATTAAGTGAATCCTGTACAGTTACAGTACCGGTGATAACACTGGAAGAGGAGGAAGAACCACCGCCATCTTCGGATACACCGCCGTTGCCTTCGACACCGGAATCCTCCTTAAAGCTGCAGCGTACGATGCAGCTCACCTTTTGACCCTCATATTCAGCATGAATCTTAGTCATACCGTTACCGACAGCAACAGCCTTGCCATCAATAAAGGTAACAACAGATTCATCATCACTGGACCAGGTAATCAGATTCTTAGCAATTTCACCATTATATAAAACCCAACTCTCACCCTTATAGGACAGAGTAAAATCATTACGATTCAACCGAAGTTCTCCAACAGGCTTGGAAGGATTACTGGGATCAGTTGTACCGGGAGTGCTTTCCGGTGTGGTGTTATCAACAGATCCACCCTGGGACTGCACAGTAACAACACATTCCTTGGTAATCTCACCACAGGTGATGATAATCTTTGTAGTACCCTGACCTACAGCTGTGATCTTACCCTTGTCTGTAACAGTAGCAACTGCCTCGTTTTCAGAACGGAAGGTAACTGTTTCAGAGGGCTTTTCAGGTGTGGTCTTAACATCCAGCAGCTTGGCATCTCCTGCCTGCTCAAACATAACAGTGTATGTATCAAGTGTCAAATCACGACAGGTTAAATCCAGATTGCTGCCAAGGTTGTCAGTAGGATTGCTGGGATTCGGATCAGTGTAAGGTGCAAAGAACTGGATTGCAATGTAAGCAACTACGCCAATAATTGCAAGCAGCAAAATGATAGCTGTAACCACAAGACCACGATTAGATTTGGAATCATCATCTTTATGTCTTTTCTGAGTAGAGTTTTTTCCGTTATTACCGGCAACAACCGATGCCTTCGTGCGCTTTTTAACGTTGGACTTGGAGAAGTGGCCACCCTTTACGTGGGTATATCCTGTGGATACCTGACCGTTACTCTTAACCTCGTTGGTCACACGCTGCGCATCTCCGGGGCGAACAGAACCGCAGATGGGACACTGCTTTGCTGTTTCGGGATAAGAAGACCCGCAAATATCACAAATAATTTTACTCATATACATTACCTCCTGATTCGCAAAATCACCTGTAAAATTCATTACGCAATAATTATATCATTTCTTGCTGAATAAAACAACCATAAACATGTTGCTTTTTTTAGAAATTTATTTTATGATATACGAGATGAGAAAAAGGAGGCGATGCGTGTGTCAGAACCAAGACTAATTTCGCCAATGCTTGATAATTTTTTGATGGGTAGTTCCATCAGTGAACATCATGGTGTTTGTTGTTGTCCCGCAATGGAAAATGACACCAATGACAGATATATTGTAAAGGTAATCTCCGTTCCTGCGTCCCCTACGCAGACAGATGCACTTATACTCTCCGGTGCATTCACAGATGAAGATTCTGCGCTGAATTACTACAAAGAAATTTCTGAGGAAATCGCAAAAGAAATTGATGTCCTGGAAAAACTGTCTGAATTAGAATGGTTTATTCCCTTCAAAGCCCATCAGTTAGTACCAATGGAGTCCGGCAAAGGGTTTGAACTTTACATTCTGGGCGAATATAAAAGAACTCTACAAAAGCATTTCAAACGACATATTTTTACCCATCTGGACGCATTAAATTTGGGCCTTGATTTGTGTGCAGCCCTTGCTATGTGCAGAAAATACGGCTATTTATATGTAGATTTAAAGCCCAATAATATTTTTGTGACCGACCAACGTCAATTTCGGATTGGTGATTTGGGATTCATCTCCCTGGATGCGTTGAAATATGCCTCACTTCCGGAAAGATATCAAAGTGTCTACACGCCTCCTGAAGTTCGGGATGCTTTCTCCACTTTGAATTCCACAATGGATATTTATGCAGCCGGTTTGATTCTCTATCAAACATACAATAATGGCGAATTGCCTTTTAATGATGATGTTCAACCCGGTGATCCCCTGCCCGCTCCCCTGTATGCCGATTATGAAATTGGTGAAATTATTCTAAAGGCCTGCGCACCCAATCCCGATGATCGCTGGCAGGATCCCATGGAATTACGTCAGGCAATCATTAACTATATGCAGCGCAACGGCACAATGGATACCCCCATCGTTCCGATGCCTGTTCAGGAAGAACCTGAACCTACTGAACAAGATGATGTTGATACTGCCGAAGACGAAACCGCCATCGAGGAGGTTCCAGATTCCGTAACAACGGAAGATGCACAGATCGAAAATGATTCTTCCGAGGAAATTGAATCCATCGAAGAAGCAGAACCTGTTGCAGATGCCGAATCCGTCGAGGGGGCAGAAACTGTTGAGGATGCAGAAACTGACGAAGATGAAGTGATTTCCGATGATGCTTCTGACGAATGCGATCCCGAAGAAATCCCTGCAGATAACGTTGAAATCACAGAGGAAGTCACTGAGATTTTAAATCAGGCTGACGAATTGGCAACTCTCGAAGTCCCTGAGCCTGTTGTAGTACCGGAGCATGTAGATCTTCCGACACCCGATCCCATCGAACCCGAACCGGAGCCTGATCCCGAACCCGACCTTGAACCCGAAGCCGAGGATGATATATCCGGTGATACGGAAAATATTGAAAATACAGAGGCCGCAACGGAAACTGAAGAGATTAACGAAGCAGAAATTTTACTTTCCGATCTTATGCAAGAACAGGATGAAGCGATGGAATCCGATACTCCTCCCGTACGTAGTCATTGGATTCGCAACACAATCATTGCGCTTGCTATTATCGCTTTACTGGCATTTGGATTCTATTATTATAATAACCATTATTTATTGCCAATAGAGTTTATTGCAGTGGAAGGCAGCGAAGATTCTCTTACCGTTTTGGTTACTACTGATATTGACGAATCTATACTGCAGGTCATCTGCTCCGATACATACGGCAATCAGATTGCTGCGCCTGTCGAAAACGGAAAAGCAGAATTTACCGGACTTGTGCCTAATACCGCATACAGCATCAAAGTCGTTGCCAAAGGCTTCCATAGGCTCACAGGAAGTGCATCAACTGCATACTCTACTCCCATCCAAACTAATATCGTTCAGTTTGATGCAATCACCGGAAGCACAAAAGACAGTGTCATTTTAAGCTTTACGGCAGAAGGCCCTGTCTGCAACGAATGGACCGTTGAATACTCTGCTGACGGTGAAGAACAACGCACTGCTACCTTTGTGGACACCCAGATGCTGACGCTAACCGGCCTGACTGTTGGCAAGGAATATTTGTTCCGGATTGTTCCAAAGCAGGATCTGTATTTGACCGGTCAAAGCGAGATTACATTCACGCCTCGAGAACTGATTCGCGCTGAAAAGCTTGAGGTAATCAGCTGCACTAACAACACACTAACTGTTACATGGTCTGCACCCGAGGGGGAAGAAGTTTCCGGTTGGTCTGTGCGGTGCTTTAATCAGGATTATAGCCAGAGTATTGTTACTACTGATACCACTGTAACCTTTGAAGGTCTTGACCATACTAAGGAATTTGATGTAGAGGTAAAGGCCATCGGAATGAGTGTTGGCGAAAAGGTAACTGTACCTGCCAATTCTGTTACCGTGTCCAATTTCAATATTGATACCTCAGATCCCACAAAGTTTACTCTATCTTGGCAGACAAGTACGCCTGTGCCGGAAGATGGCTGGATGTTATGTTACACCATTGTCGGTCTTGGGAACGAACAGACTATTCTTTGCGAGGCAAACAGTGCCGTGATTGAATCCCTAATGCCCAATGCGACCTATCGTATTCATATTGAAGATATCAAAGGCGCAGTATTGCTTGGCTCTCAGGAAGAAATCACCACGGGCGATGCTGTAAATTTCCAAAAGCAGTTTGAAACATTCAGTCTTTCCCGTGAAGATCTAACCTTCTACATGGTTAAGACACCTCCCTATCCCAACTGGGGGCGGTATGATTTATCCGATGATGACTATACAACCACCTTCCCTGTTGGACAGTCCGCCTCCTTCTTGATTCGTTCTAAAAAGAGTTGTTATACATCAAATGAACTTGTTACAACAATGTTCGTTGTTCGGGATGCATCCGGAACACCGCTGTTAACTAGTCAGCAAACCAAGATTTGGGGCGATATGTGGACGAATTACAACTGCAAAATGCCTATTCCTACAATGCCTACGCAGCCCGGCACATACACGTTGGAAGTTTACTTCAACGGTGGTTTGGCCAACGTACAGGCATTCACAATTCAATAACAAAAAAGCAACCGTTTTTACGGTTGCTTTTTTTGTAAAAATAACGTATTTTTTTGAAAATACTCTTGAAAAGCAAACTATCACGTGGTATATTAACAGTAATCTACTTTATAGGAGATTGGTAATGAATATTTCTGTAAATTGCGCACAGGTGTATTATTACTACTATTACTTTTTTAACACCAAAAAGTAATAGCGATTTGTGCTGCAATTACATTCTACCTTCTCTGTATTTTTAGGAGCCGCACAGTTTCGCGCTGTGTGGTGATTTTTTATTTTAGGAGATGCTTTTATGATTGCTGTATTAAAAAGAGGAACTACTCCTGAACAAACTGATCATCTAATTCAGTGGCTAAAAAATATGAATCTGGATGTCCACGTTTCCAATGGTAAAGAATTTACCATTCTTGGATTGGTGGGCGACACCAGCAGAGTGGATATTGATCTGCTGAACAGCCTTGAGATTGTAGAAAGTATCAAGCGTGTTTCAGAACCTTTCAAGCAGGCTAACCGCAAATTTCATCCCAATGATACCGTAGTCAGCTGTGGTGATGTGAAAATCGGCGGCGGTAATTTTGCTATGATTGCTGGCCCCTGTTCTGTAGAAAACAGAGAGCAGATCACTGAGGTTGCAAATGCTGTAAAAGAATACGGCGCAGATATTCTTCGTGGCGGTGCATTTAAACCCCGCACCTCCCCTTACGCCTTTCAAGGATTAAAAGATGAAGGCATTCACTTGCTTTTAGAAGCAAAAAAAGCCACCGGAATGCCCATCATCACAGAAATTATGAACATTCGCTCCATTGATCTGTTCCAAGACGTGGATATTGTTCAGGTTGGCGCAAGAAATATGCAGAATTTTGATCTTCTGCAGGAACTTGGAAAAACCAACAAACCTGTCCTTCTCAAGCGTGGTCTGGCAAATACACTTCAGGAGCTATTAATGAGCGCAGAATACATCATGAGTCAAGGCAATGAAAATATTATTCTGTGCGAACGGGGCATCCGTACCTACGAAACCTATACCAGAAACACATTAGATTTGTCTGCAATTCCTGTTCTTCACGAACTGACACATCTGCCTGTGGTCGTTGATCCCAGTCACGCTACTGGACACTCCTATCTGGTGCCTTCAATGGCAGTCGCTGCTGCAGCAGCCGGTGCTGACGGAATTATGGTAGAGGTTCATAACAACCCCGCATGCGCTATGTGTGACGGTGCGCAATCCCTTACTCCCGAACAGTTTAAGGAACTCAACATCCGCGTGCAAAAAGTACGAGAGGTTTTACAATGAAGGTTGGTATTTTAGGTCTTGGTTTGATCGGTGGCTCTCTTGCCCGTGCATACGCAAAGGCCGGACACACAGTATATGCCTGCGAACAGGATGAAAATATGCTGCTATTTGCGCAACTGGCCGGCGCAGTAACCGGCAAGTTGGATGAAACAACCATTCCCTCCTGCGATTTGCTACTTTTGGCTATATATGCCGACGGGTCTGCTGCCTGGTTGGAAACCAATGCCCCACTTGTTTCTAAGTCTGCACTGGTGATTGACTGCTGCGGCATAAAGAAAGCTATTTGTAATCGTTGCTTTCCGCTTGCGGAAAAGTATGGATTCATGTTTATCGGTGGACATCCCATGGCAGGCTCACATAATTCCGGCTTTAAATTCAGTCGTTCCAATCTGTTTCAGGGTGCGCCTATGGTCCTTGTACCCCCTCGATTTGATGATCCCGAACTGTTACAATGGGCAGAAGAATGTCTGGAACCCTGTAAATTTGGTTCTTTCTCTGTCACAACTGCTGAAGAACATGATAAAACGATTGCATTCACCTCTCAAATGCCCCATATCGCCAGCAATGCCTACATCAAATCCCCTACTGCCCTTTCCCACAAAGGATTTTCTGCAGGTAGTTATAAGGACTTGACCCGTGTTGCATGGCTGAATCCCAAGATGTGGGCAGAATTATTTCTCTCCAATAAAGAAAACATTCTTTTTGAACTGGATGCATATATCGAAAGTCTGAAACAATATAAAGATGCCATTGTTAAAGATGATACCGACGCTTTGATTTCCCTATTAGATGAAGGACGCAAAAGAAAAGAGGAAGTTGACGGATGAAAACGATTCACGTAAATGCATCCCATGCCTACGATGTCTTAATCGGCAACGATCTTCTACCCAATATTGGTCAGCACCTGCTTTCTGCGGTGAAAAAAAACTGCAAAATCGCCATTATCAGTGACAGCAATGTGTTTCCTCTTTACGGGGAACAAGTGATTGAAGATCTGAAACAAACAGGTTTTGAAGTTATCAGTTATACATTTACCGCTGGTGAATCCAGCAAAAATGCTTCTACATACCTGGATATTCTGAACTTCTTGGCAGAAAATCACATGACACGTACTGATGCTGTCTTAGCTTTGGGCGGCGGTGTTACCGGGGACATGACCGGATTTGCGGCAGCTACCTACCTACGAGGCATTTCCTATATCCAGGTGCCCACAACACTGCTTGCAATGGTCGACTCTTCCGTTGGCGGAAAGACTGCTATCGATTTACCTACCGGTAAGAATTTAGTAGGCGCGTTTTATCAGCCTTCGTTGGTTATTTGCGATTTGAACACACTCAATACGCTCCCCCGTACAATCTTTTGCGATGGTTGCGCAGAGGTCATTAAGTATGGCGTGCTCTATGATGATAAGCTATTTTCCCATCTAAAATCCCAAGGTCTTGCATTTGATAGAGAATCTGTGATCGCTCGCTGCGTAGAGCTGAAACGCAATGTAGTTGCAGAGGATGAATTTGACAAAGGCGCAAGACAACTACTGAATCTCGGTCATACAATCGGCCACGGTGTTGAAGCACAAAGCAATTACACTATTTCCCACGGACAGGCTGTTGCTATCGGTATGGCTATCATCGCCAAGGCCGCTTGCAAAGAAATTTATCCGGAATTGATTTCAGTACTGCAGAAATTTCAATTACCTATAAACACCTGTTTTTCTGCAAAGCAACTGTTCACAAGCGCATTGTCCGATAAGAAACGATCCGGCGGTACTGTGAATCTGATTGTACCGAAAGCAATTGGTGAATGTTACATACAACCAACTCCTGTTGAAGAATTAGAATCCTTTATTAAAGAAGGTTTATAATATGGATTTAACCATTTATCCTAGCATCCTTTCCGGGGAAATTCAGGCAATTCCCTCTAAGTCCCAAGCTCACCGAATGTTGATTTGTGCCGCCTTTTCTGATAAGGAAACTACATTGATTTGTCCTCAAACCAATGATGATATTCAGGCAACTGTCAACTGCCTCAATGCACTTGGCGCCAATATCATACGGACAAATAACGGATATTTGGTTTGTCCTGTTAATTCCATTCCGGATTCCGCTGAGATTGATTGCGGTGAAAGTGGATCAACACTTCGTTTTTTGCTACCTGTGGTTTGCGCTCTTGGGATAGCGACTACCATTCATATGCATGGTAGACTCCCCTACCGCCCCCTATCTCCTCTTTGGGAGGAATTGAAACGAATGGGTTGTATACTGACGCGTCCCACCGAAACAACTGTGCAGACACATGGAAAGCTCCACGCAGGCAATTATATTATTAGCGGAAGCGTTTCCAGTCAGTTTATCTCCGGTTTACTTTTCGCTACTGCATTGATGGACGGAAAAAGCACGATTACTATTACGGGTAAAATTGAATCCAAGCCTTATATCGAAATGACACAGTTAGCGCTCAAAACTTTCGGTATTAACACAGAGAACTTTCAGATCATCGGAGGGTTTCCCTTTTGCTCCCCCGGTAACCTCACTGTTGAGGGTGACTGGAGCAATGCTGCCTTCTTCTTAGGGGCAAAAACATTGGGAAATCCTGTTACCGTTAACAATCTGAACTATGTTTCCCCCCAAGGTGACCGTGCAGTATATGATATCCTGTCTAATATAGCAGACAACCCATCTGTTTGTGCCGCTGATATTCCCGATTTGGTACCGATTCTTTCTGTAATATTCGGTGCAAAAAAAGGGGTTCAATTTACTGATATTGCACGTCTTCGGTTAAAGGAATCCGACAGAGTGAAAAGTGTTTGCGATATGCTGAATACACTTGGAGCGCAAACCTATGCAACCGAAAATACATTGACTGTCAACCCGGGTAATTATCACAGCTGTACAATAGATGCTGTCGGTGATCACCGAATTGCCATGTCTGCCGCCATTGCTGCGACTGTCGCAGACGGACCTGTTACCATTCTTGGCGCAGAATGCGTAGCAAAATCCTATCCCTCTTTCTGGGATGAATTCAAAAAACTTGGAGGTCGTTATGAGTAGTACCTATGGTGAAATACTGAAGCTGTCCATTTTTGGACAATCCCACGGCCCTGCCATCGGTGTGTCCCTTGACGGGATCCCTGCCGGACTTCCTGTTAACATTGATACATTGCAAAGTTTTTTAAATCGACGTGCGCCCGGCCAGGGTGATTTTGCTACCCCAAGAAAAGAGGCCGATAAGCCAGAGTTTCTTTCCGGAATCGTAGACGGATACACCTGTGGTGCGCCTATTGCTGCCGTAATCACCAATTCTAATACACGTTCCGGCGATTATGACAATCTTAAGGACTGTCCCCGTCCCGGACACGCAGACTATCCCGCCCAGATCAAGTACAAGGGCTACCAGGACGTTGCCGGTGGCGGTCACTTCTCCGGACGATTGACTGCACCTCTGTGCATTGCTGGCGGACTATGTAAGCAATGGCTTGAGATCAAAGGCATACGGATTGGCGCCCATATCAGCTCAATTGCAGGAATTGCCGATGAACCTGTGTGTTTAGATTGGATATCTCCTGAATTGGACAGCATTCAAACAGAGTTTCCAGTTGTGAATACAGAAGCAGGTCAGAAAATGCGCGAAGCAATTGCAAAGGCCAAAGCCGAAGGTGACAGTGTTGGCGGTACCATTCTGTGTTTTATAACCGGTCTGCCTACCGGTCTTGGCAATCCTATGTTTGATGGAATTGAAAGCAAATTGGCTCAAATTCTTTACGGGATCCCGGCAGTAAAGGGTGTAGAATTTGGTTCCGGTTTTGCTGGAAGCGAACTTCGTGGCAGCCAAAACAACGATCCCTACACCATAATAGAAGGCTCTGTGCGAACAATTACCAATCAGGCGGGCGGCATTCTTGGCGGCATTACCACGGGTATGCCCCTTGTATTCCGTACCGCTATCAAGCCCACTCCTTCTATCGCAAAAGAACAACGGTCTATTAGCCTAAAAAACATGGAGGATCAGGTACTTTCTATACAAGGACGGCACGATCCCTGTATTGTTCCCAGAGCTGTCCCTGTTATTGAAGCGGCCACAGCAATTGCAATATTTGATATTTGTCTAAAGGACGGATATATCAAGGGGTAATACATATGGATATCAAAGATTTAAGAGCACAAATCGACTGCATTGACGAAGAATTAGTAAAACTATTCACTAAGCGCATGGGTTTATCTGCACAAGTTGCAGACTATAAAAAAGAAAGAAATCTGCCGATTTATGTGCCTGCCAGAGAGCGGGAGATTTTACTGGACGTTGCTACCAAGGCTGGTCCTGAAATGGCAAATTATACCCGGGTACTTTACTCTATGCTTTTTGAACTTAGCCGGAGCTATCAGCGTAAACGCAACACCGAAACAACACCCCTGTACCAAACCATTACCCGCTCCATAGAAAACACCCCCAAATTATTTCCCCAATCCCCTATGGTCGCATGTCAGGGTGTAGAAGGCGCCTACTCACAGATCGCCTGTGAAAAGATTTTTAAATCCCCAATGATAATGTATTTCAAGAGCTTTGATGGGGTATTTAATGCCATTGAACAGGGTCTATGTCAATACGGCATTCTCCCGATCGAAAACTCCACGGCTGGCTCTGTTAAGAAAGTTTATGATTTGATGATTCATCATAACTTCTCCATTGTGCGTACTTTCCGAATGAAGGTTGATCACAATTTGATTGCCAACCCCGGCACTAAGCTCTCTGATCTGAAAGAAATCTACTCCCATGAACAGGCAATCAATCAGTGCAGTGATTTTCTCAAGGGGTTAACAGGTGTACAAATTATTCCTGTTGAAAATACTGCAGTTGCCGCCAATATGGTTGCTCAATCCGGCAGAAATGACGTTGCCGCAATTTCCAGCCATACCTGTGAGGAAATTTACGGTCTTACCTGCCTTGCTGATTCCATACAAGATGCCGGAAACAACCGCACCCGTTTTATTTGCATTAGTAAGAATCTGGAGATCTATCCTGGCTCTGATAAGACCAGTATTATGATGGTGCTTAACCACAAACCCGGTGCGCTATATAAGGTGCTGGCACGTATGTATGTTCTTGGCATCAACGTAATCAAATTGGAATCCCGTCCCATTCCTGACCGGGATTTTGAGTTTATGTTCTATTTTGATCTGGAAACATCCATCTACTCCGAGGAATTTGTGCAACTTATGTGCGAGCTTGACGATCTTTGTGAGGACTTTAAGTATTTAGGAAGCTATACCGAGGTGGTATAATGAAATGCGGACTTTTGGGCAGAACCTTAGCCCACAGCTATTCACCACAAATTCACAGCTATTTAGGAGAATATTCCTACGAGCTTTTTGAACGGGAACCGGATGACGTTGGAAATTTTCTACGAACCGGTGACTTTACTGCCATTAATGTGACAATACCGTATAAAAAAGATGTAATGCCCTACTGTGCTGAATTAACTGACTGCGCAAAAAAAATGGGTGCTGTGAATACGATTGTCCGTCGTGAAGACGGGCAACTGGTTGGTCACAACACCGACTATTTTGGTTTACATTATACGTTCAATCGAATGGGAATTTCCCTAAAGAATAAGAAAGTTCTTGTTTTAGGCAGTGGAGGTGCATCGGTTACAACCGTAATCGTTCTGCGTGAATTAGGGGCAAATGTGGTGATTATTTCTCGTTCTGGAGAAAATAACTATCATAATTTGCAACTACATCAGGATGCCGCTATGATTGTAAATACCACCCCTGTTGGAATGTATCCTAAGGCTGGCGCTTCACCTGTGAATCTGGATATGTTCCCACATTTGGAGGGTGTGTTGGATATCATTTACAATCCATCAAGAACAAAACTCCTCTTGGATGCTGCCGAAAGAAATATACCCTGTGAAAACGGTCTTTGGATGTTGGTTGCCCAGGCCAAGGAGGCTGCGGAATGGTTTACCGGATCAAAAATTAGCGACGATGTTATACCCGTGATTTATGATAAGATGTGCAAACGAATGGAAAATATCGTACTAATCGGTATGCCCGGATGCGGTAAATCCACAATCGGCAAAGTACTTGCCAGTGAATTGGGAAGAACCTTTTTGGATGCTGACCAAGAAATCGTTAAAAAAGCCAACATGGCAATTCCCGAAATTTTTGCAGAATTGGGTGAAGAGGAATTTCGCAGAATTGAAACAGAAGTTTTGGCTGAATTGGGACAAAAATCCAGTCTTGTTATTGCAACAGGCGGCGGGTGTGTTACGCAGGAGAGAAACTACCCCCTTCTCCACCAAAACGGAACTATTTATTGGATTCAACGTGACCTCTCTTCCCTACCCACAGACGGAAGACCTCTCTCTCAAGCCGGTAAACTGGAGCAAATGTATTCACAAAGAAAGCCATTGTATGAAAAATTTGCAGACACGCAAATCCTCAACGACAGTAGCATAGAAAATGCTGTAAAATCAATAGTTAAAGGACGTGCATTATGAAGATTTTGGTGTTGAACGGGCCAAATATTAATATGCTTGGAATCCGTGAGCCAGGTATTTACGGAAAACAGACCTTTCAGGATCTATTGCATTTAATTCAAGTAACGGCAGAAAATGCCGGAATTGAAATTGAACAGTATCAGTCCAACCATGAAGGTCATTTGATTGATAAGATCCAAGCAGCGTACGGTAACACCGATGGAATCGTTATCAACCCTGCCGCCTATACCCACACATCCGTTGCTATCTTGGATGCGCTAAAATCCGTTGGCATTCCCGCTGTGGAGGTGCATATCTCCGATGTGGATTCCCGGGAGGATTTTCGACAAATATCTTACGCCGGCCTTGCCTGCGAGAAAACAATTAAAGGGCAAGGCATTGACGGATACAGACAAGCAATTGAATATCTCACAAATAAATACAAAAAATAGAAGTGCATTACGCACTTCTATTTTTTTAATTCATAACACATGGTGCAGCTACTTTGTGTAACTGTCCCATCAATATATTTTGCTGAATCAGAAAACAATTCAAAGCCACATTTTTTATGAAGATGTAAAGAAGCAATATTTTTCTTATGAATATGGGAGTATACAATCTTATAGGAAGAGGATTGGAGATATTCCAATACCAATCTGACCAAATTGCCTGCATGCCCCTTCCGTCGGCTCTCAGGAGCGGTGCTAAGAGCTTCAAGCAAAACCCCATCAGCATATGGCTCTATTCGCAATGCCGCCTGGTAGCGCTCGTCTGCAATCCACAAAGCATAAAATGCATCCCGTTGACGAAAGAAGTCCTCACGAAGGTAGGATTCAAACCCATCTTCTGCCCTGCGTAGCTGCTCATCCGCATTACAATCTGGAAAAAAAATTCTCCCGTTCTCGCAGTTATCTTCAAAGTACACTTCCATCAACTCAGAAATATTCAATTCCGTAAAGGATTTCACAATCTTTAGCATATAGTACTCCGAGGCTGAGGTTATAAAGCTTCACCTAAGATGGATTTTGTTGCATAGGCATTAAGTTTCATATCGGAAATATTTCCAGCAAGATATTCGTAATAGGCCTGCGCGCCAATCATAGCCGCATTATCTCCACATAAGGACAAGGGCGGCAGAAAAACATCCGCACCTACTTTTTCCGCACAGTCCAAAATATCTTTCCGAATCCTTGAATTAGCTGCAACACCACCGGCAACGGCCAGTTTTTTATAGCCGGTCTGCTTCAGCGCCATGGTAACCCTAGGGACAAGCGTATCGGAAACAGCAGCGCAGAAACTGGCGCAAAGACTGTTAATGTCCAGTACCTCACCTACCTGTTCCGCATGATGAATCAAATTCAGCGTGGCGGTTTTCAATCCAGAAAAACTCATGTCATAGGGATTGTTTCCGGGTTTAGCACGAGGCAAATCATACATTGTGTCGTCGCCGGTAGATGCCGCCTTATCTAAAGCTGCGCCACCGGGATAAGGCATACCCAAAACACGACCAACCTTGTCAAAACACTCTCCTGCCGCGTCATCTAAAGTGGTTCCCAAAATTTCCATTTTGGTGTAGTCCTGCACATCCACAATCATTGTATGGCCGCCCGAAACCACAAGGCACAGAAACGGTGGTTTCAGCTCTGGGTAGGCAATGTAATTTGCCGCAATATGACCTCTGATATGGTGAACAGGAATCAAAGGTTTATTGAGTGCCATAGAAACAGCCTTGGCAAAATTTACACCTACCAAAACTGCGCCAATCAAACCTGGTGCATAGGTAACGCCAATACCGTCAATATCATCC
>JAEIGA010008670.1_pt1 | contig 15401 bp, 13 predicted proteins | sample 9270691 | NCBI WGS metagenome assembly JAEIGA01 (sample SAMN17057246, study PRJNA624740) | gut metagenome | biome: biome; isolation source: fecal sample | host: Bos grunniens | place: China: Xizang | collected 2019
ATTTTATGCTTCGAATCCATAGCCGTAGCCTATGCGTGTGACAATGTTCTTTCCGTACGGCGCAATTTTCTTGCGCAAGCGGGTGATGTTTACATCGATGGTCCGGTCGACCACAATCACATCGTCGGGCCAGATGCTGGAGAGCAATTCCTCGCGAGAGAAGATCTTTCCTACGTGAGCCAAGAGAAACGAAAGGATGTCGAACTCCTTCCGAGTCAGGAGGATTTCTTCACCTGCCACGTAACAACGTTTGGTCTGTACATGGACCTGCAACGTCTGGTAACTCAACACCTGCGAATCACGCGGCTCTGCCGGTCGACTCCGACGCAGGACGCTCTGCACACGGGCAATGACCTCCTTCAATGAAAAGGGCTTGGAGATGTAATCGTCTCCTCCGATTTCAAGACCCCGTACCGTATCGGCTTCGGTGTCACGGGCAGAACAGAAGATGATCGGAATGGCGGCCGTTTGCGCGTTGGCTTTGAGGTGTTCCGCAAAATGGAACCCACTCATCGCCCCCATCATCACATCCAACAGGATCAGGTCATAGGACAAAAGTTCCATCGTCAGGGCCTCTTCCGCACTGTGAGCAACATCCACAGCATAACCGGCCAACTCCAGGTTCAACTGGAGGATTTCGCACAAATCCTCCTCGTCGTCCACCACCAACATCCGAATCGTTCGGCTATCCAGAGGCCTACAAATAATCGTCGAAGTACAAGGAAACTTTGTCCATCAAGTGGATGCGGTCGCGGCCCAAAACATTGTGCTCGGCACAAGGATAAGGGAAGTAATCCACTTGCACGTTGTTGATGATGCATTGACGGATGAAACTCAAGCTGTGCTCCCAAAGCACCACGTTGTCGATAGCTCCTTGGCAAATCAACAATTTTCCTTTCAAGTCTTTGGCCTTGTTCAGCAAGCTGACTTTTTCGTAGCCTTCCGCATTGCGGTGGGGTGAGTCCATGTAGCGTTCGCCGTACATCACTTCGTACCACTTCCAATCGATTACCGGGCCACCGGCTACCGCCACTTTGAAGACCTCCGGATAATTGGTAATCAAGGAGATGGTCATAAAACCACCGTAACTCCAACCGTGAACGCCGATCCGCTCTGCATCCACGTACGGCAACGAGGTCAAGAGTTTGATACCCTCCATCTGGTCGGCCATTTCGGCTTGACCACATTGACCGTGGATGGCTTTTTCAAAGGCCGCTCCGCGGTTGGAGGTACCCCGGTTGTCTTGTACATACACCAAGTAACCGCGTTGTGCCATGTACATTTCCCAACGACGCAATTCGGCACACCAGGTATTCTTCACCATTTGGGAGTGGGGTCCACCATAGACGTAAACAATGACCGGGTATTTCTTTTCGGGATCGAAATCCTTCGGTTTGATCAGACGGTAGTAGTTTTCGTAAGCACCATCGGCACTGGGAACCGTTCCCAAATCAATCTCACACATCGCATAATCGGCCAAGGGATCGCTTGCTGTGAACAGATTGGTCTCAAACTTCGCATCGGTCGAGCGCAAATCAATGACGCGCGGCACATTCAGGCTGCTGTAGGTATCCAAGAAATACTTGCAGTCACCGCTCAGCTGGATGTTGTGCCAACCTTCGGCCGGAGTCAAGCGGGTGCGTTTACCCGAACGGAACTCTTGACGGTAGAGGTGGTTTTCCACCGGAGAAACCTCTGCGGAGGTGTAATACACCGCTTTGGCATCCTGGCCAAGGTACTGTACATCGGCATCCACCTGGGTCAAACGTTCTACCTTACCCTCCAGGTCACAGAGGTAAAGGTTGCGGTAACCGTCGCGGTTGTCGGTACGGTAAATGAACTTCTGGTCATCGCCTTTCAAGAAAACGATGGGATCCTGCGGTTCTACGTATTTTTCGTTGCTTTCAGTCAAGAGGGTCTTGATGAACTTGCCGTTTTCGGCTGCATATTGGTTGAGGTGCATTTCCTTTTGGTCGCGGTTCAATACTTGGACAAAGATGGATTTTCCATCCGGACTCCAAGTAATGTTGGTCAAATATTGTTCACGACCGAAATCATTCACTTTCAATGTCTTGTAAGTCTGTAATGCAAGATCAAAGACCACGAGTTGTACGTTTTCAGAAGGCATACCAGCCATCGGGTACTTGATGTTTTTCAAGGAACCGGTACGGGTGTTGATGTCCAACAAGGGGAAGGTCGCAACCGCAGATTCGTCTTTGCGGTAATAGGCCAACTTGGTTCCATCAGGAGACCAGAAGATACCCCCGGCTATTCCGAACTCGTTGCGGCTCACGCTCTGACCGTTCACGATGTTGGTATCCGCATCATTGGTCACAGAGAAGACGTTGCCATTCTTGTCGCAGTAGAAGAGGTTGTTCTTGCGGGTGAAGGCAAACACATCGCCCTTGGCCGCTGGGGTAAAGTTCGCGACGTGTTTGGGCATTGTAAACGAATAAACCAAGGTCTTCTCGGCGATGTTGATTTTGTAATAGGTTTCATTCTGAACGAGGGAAATGTGATTCACGTCCAGCCAACGGTAATACGGGAATCGTTGCAAATCGGTCTTGAGCAAAGCATTGACTTCGTCCAGTGTAATGAGGTTCAATTCCACACCCAGGGCCGGTTGGCTGGCTACCAGAGCTTTGTCTGCCACATAAGTCAGCACAGAAGTTTCCGGTCTCCATTGGTAGGCCTTGTTCCGGGGATTCAGGTGAGCACCCAAAATGGTCTCCTCCATGGTCAATATTTTACCATCCGAAGCGCCGGCTTCTTTTACCGAAAAAACACCGGGTTGGGCAGAAACAGACAGCCCCATACCCGCTACCATCAAACTCATCAGAATGCGTTTCATATCGTTATCTTGAATCTATTTACTTGTTATCAGCCGCTTGTTTTTTCATCGATTTCTCTTCTTCAGAAAAAAAGCGCCATTGAAAAAGAATGAGGTAAAAAGCTCCCACCGTGATGCAGGAGTCTGCAAAATTGAAAACCGGACGGAAGAAAACCAGTTCCTTTCCACCCACGAACGGCACCCACTCGGGCCATGTCGTATCGATCAACGGGAAGTACAACATGTCCACAACCTTGCCGAAAAACATCGGAGCATAGCCCCCACCCTCGGGAAGGAACTGTGCCACTTGCTGGTAAGTGGACTCGCCAAAGAGTACCCCGTAAAACAGACAATCAATGATGTTGCCCAGGGCTCCTACCAGGATCAACACAACACCCACCAGCACTCCCATCGGGGCCTTGCGCTGCAACAGACGGCGCACATACCAGAACAGGAAGCCTACCAACACAATACGGAACAAGGTGAGCAAGAACTTACCCACAGCTCCCCCGAAGGCCATGCCAAATGCCATGCCCTTGTTCTCAATAAAATAAATCTGGAACCAATCGCCCAGAACAGAAAAACCTTCCCCGATGGTCATCTGCGTCTTTACCAAAATTTTGGATACCTGATCAATCAGGATCAGCAGAGCACCCATCAGGAAAAGTTTCTGAGAAGTGGTCAACTTCATAGATCGTTAGCGATTCTGGTTCATTTTCGCCTCGATACTCAACGTTGCGTGAGGCACGATTCTCAATCTTTCCTTCGGAATCAACTTACCGGTTTCTCGGCAGATTCCGTAGGTCTTGTTTTCAATACGGATCAGAGCGGCTTCCAAAGAACGGATGAATTTGAATTGACGTTGTGCCAATTGGCCTGTTTCTTCTTTGGACAGCGCCGATGCGCCTTCTTCCAATACTTTGAAGGTCGGAGAGGTATCTTCAATATCGTTGCTGGCACTGTGGTTCACAGATGCAGTCATTTGTGCATACTCCGCACGTGCATTGTTCAATTTCTCGAGAATGATCTCTTTGAACTCCTGCAACTCCTCATCGCTGTATCGCACCTTTTCTAATTGTTCGTTCATAACATTCAGTTTTTCAAAATGTTTCACTTTTGTTTTGTAAAGATAACAAGTTACACTCTTTCTACCAAAATTTTGAGTGTGCCTTCGTCCCATTCAACGTCGGCGGCACCTGCTATATTTTGCTCGCAGTGGATTTCTACAGCCAAGGTTTGTTGGCAAACATACTCAGCAAAATCCACCAGGGCTTGTTCAATTTCTTCACGGGCTTCTACGGTAATGCGGATGCGGTCCACAACCTCAAAGCCACAGTCTTTGCGCAAGTTTTGAACACGGTTCACCAATTCGCGGGCCACGCCTTCGCGTTTGAGCTCTTCGGTGAGGGTCACGTCCATTGCAACGGTCAAACTACCTTCTGAAGCAACCAACCATCCCGGCATGTCTTCCGAGGTGATTTCGTAATCCGCTGCTTCCAACACCACGTCTCCCGAAGGCAACGCCAAGGTATATGCAGCAGCATTGCGTTCGATGGCTGCAATTTCTTCTTGTGCCATGGCACCAAAGGCAGCAGCAATTTCTTTCATCTGCTTGCCGTATTTTTTACCCAATGTCTTGAAGTTGGGTTTGATCTTCTTGGTAATCAAACCTTGAGTTTCTGTGATGAATTCAATTTCTTTCACGTTCACTTCGTTCAAAACCAAGGCTTTCACTTTTTCAAGTTGTTCACGAACTTGCTCGTTCAATACCGGTATCAACAAACGCGCCAAAGGTTGACGAACCTTGATGTTCACTTTTCTACGCAAAGCCAACACCATAGAAGTGGCTTTTTGTGCCAAATCCATGCGTTCTTCCAAAGCCGGGTCGATGAGTTCAAGTTGCGGCTCGGGCATCAGCACATAGTGAACAGAAGCCTCTTTGTGTGCACCGGATACAGCATTCAAATCCAGGAAGAGACGTTCCATAAAGAACGGTGCAATCGGAGCTGCGAGGATGGCAACCGTTTCCAATACAGAGTACAAGGTTTGGTAAGCCGCCAACTTGTCATCGCCTTGACCGCCCCAGAAACGTTTGCGGTTCAAACGTACGTACCAGTTACTTACGTGGTCACAAACGAAATCTTGGATCAGACGGCCCGCGTTGGTCACGTCGTAATCTTCGTAGCAAGCAATCACGTCGCGGATCAACGAGTTCATCAACGAAATGATCCAGCGGTCAATTTCCGGACGGTCTTGTACCGGGATTTGGGGAGCTTGGTTGTCAAAGCCATCCAAGTTTGCATACAAGGCAAAGAAGGAATAGGTGTTGTACAAGGTTCCAAAGAACTTGCGTTTCACCTCGTCCACACCTGCCGCATCAAACTTCAAGTTATCCCACGGTTGGGCATTGGTCAACATGTACCAACGGAGGGCGTCGGCTCCGTGTTCGTCCAATTGTGCGAACGGATCCACCGCATTGCCCAAACGTTTACTCATCTTGTTGCCTTGCTTGTCAAGTACCAAGCCGTTGGACAAGACGGTGTTGAATGCAGTTTTGCCCGAAACCATCGTCGAGATAGCGTGCAAGGTAAAGAACCAACCACGGGTTTGGTCCACACCTTCTGCGATAAAGTCTGCGGTTTGACCGAATTCCGGAGCTCCCAATTTGGCCAAGGTTTCTTGGGCAAACGGCATGGCTCCTGAGTCAAACCATACGTCAATCAAATCGCTTTCACGACGCATCGGTTTGCCACTTTCCGAAACCAGGATCCATTGGTCCACGTAAGGACGGTGCAAATCGATCTTTTCGTAGTTTTCTTGTGAGAAGTCGCCCACCACGAAACCGGCCTTGCGGAACGGGTTTTCGGTCATGAAGCCAGCTTCTACCGAACGGTCCAACGCCTCCATCAATTCGGCTACCGAACCGATGCAACGTTCTTCCTGACCATCTTCCGTACGCCAGATCGGGAGCGGAGTACCCCAGTAACGGCTACGGGACAAGTTCCAGTCTTGCAAGTTTTCCAACCACTTGCCGAAACGGCCGCTACCGGTGGATTCCGGTTTCCAGCGGATGGTCTTGTTCAACGCAATCATTTGCTCTTGAACGGCAGTCGTACGCACAAACCACGAGTTCAACGGGTAGTACAAGACGGGTTTGTCCGTTCTCCAACAGTGAGGATAGGAGTGGGTATGTTTTTCGATTTTGAATACTTTGTTTTCCTGTTTCAACCAAACGCAGAGGTCCACGTCGAGGGTCGGAGTTTGATCGTCGGCTTGCGGATCGTAAGCATTCTTCACATAACGGCCGGCGAACTCACGATAAGCGGCTTCGTTCACGGCTTTGGCCACAAAGTCCGGATGCATGTCTTCCAGGCGGTAGAAACGACCGGTGCGGTCCACCATTGCCTGGCGCATACCGTTCACATCTTCCACCATCAACGGAGGAACACCGGCAGCCTTGGCCACCTTGTCGTCATCGCCCCCGAAGGTCGGCGCAATGTGTACGATACCGGTACCGTCTTCAACGGTCACATAATCTCCCGGAATCACGCGGAAAGCACCTTCACCCGGGTTGATCCAAGGCATGAGTTGTTCGTAACCGATGCCGCAGAGTTGAGGACCTTGCATCGGTTCACCCAACACTTCAAAAGGAACGAGTTTGTCACCTGCCTTGTAATCCGACAAAGCCAATTCGGCAGCTTTGGGATTGAAGTGATGATTCAACAAGTCTTTGGCCAACACATAAACGGCCGGCACACCGGTATAAGGATTGAAAGAACGGACACGGATGTATTGGATGTGAGGACCCACACACAACGCGGTGTTGGACGGCAAAGTCCAAGGAGTGGTCGTCCAAGCCAGGAAGTAAACATCCGCACCTTCTGCACCTTCAAACAGGAATTCAGAACGTTCGTCACGCACCACGCGGAATTGGGCCACACAAGTGGTATCCTTCACATCGCGGTAGCAACCGGGTTGGTTCAACTCGTGGGAGCTCAAACCCGTACCGGCCGCAGGAGAGAACGGCTGGATAGAATATCCCTTGTACAACAGACCCTTGCTGTGGATGTCTTTCAACAAATACCACAAAGTTTCGATGTAGCGGTTGTCGTAGGTGATGTACGGGTTGTCCATATCCACCCAATAACCGATGCGTTCGGTCAATGCCACCCACTCGCGGGTGTATTTCATCACTTCCTTGCGGCAAGCGTCGTTGTAATCATCTACTGAAATTTTCTTTCCGATGTCTTCTTTGGTAATGCCCAACATCTTCTCTACTCCCAACTCAACAGGCAGACCGTGCGTATCCCAACCGGCTTTGCGTTGCACCAGAAAACCTCGCTGAGTCTTGTAGCGACAGAAAGCATCTTTAATGGAACGAGCCATCACGTGGTGGATACCCGGCATGCCATTCGCAGACGGGGGGCCTTCAAAGAAAACAAACTTCGGAGCACCTTTTCTCAATTCCAACGAAGTGCGGAATGCAGCTTCTTTCTTCCATTTTTCAAGGATCGAGCGGTTGATTTCAACGCTATCCAATTTTTTGTATTCAGCGAATTTCATATTATGAATCTATAAAGTTTGCAAATATACAATAATTAAGTACTTTTGAATGAAAATTTTTACCTATGAACACAATTGACATCATCATTCTGGTCCTGTTGGTCCCTGCAATCTACAAAGGTGTCACCACAGGCTTCATCAAACAAGCAACAGGCATCATCGGCATCCTCCTCGGAATCTACTTTGCAAAGGAATTCGCAGACCTGCTAGCAACCTACCTGCACAACTGGATCAGCGCAGATCCGGCCATCGTCCGCATCCTTGCATTTGCCCTCATCATGATTGCCGTCTTGTTCGCACTGAACCTTGTGGGCAAACTCGTCGAAAAGATCTTCCAACTGGTCATGATGGGGTGGCTCAACCGGCTTTTGGGTATTGTTTTCGCAATGGGAACCACAGTCATCGTACTTTCGATGCTGGCCTCCTTGGTAGTCTACACGAATGAAAACTGGTTCTCCCTCATCCCGCAAGAAACCTTAGCAGAATCCAAACTCTTTGGTATTCTGACAGATATCTACAACAATATTTTGCCGTTTTTGAAATTTAAAAACTAGTCTTTTTTCCAAATTTTGACACAAATTCCAAAAACGTAAAAACCGAATTCAAAATTTACGAAATGGGGCGGTCCTTCGGGATCCGCCCTTTTTCTTTGCATCCGAAAACAACAGTGTATGGAAACCAAACTCCTACCGGATCAACTCCGCACCAGCGTCGTCGGCATGTTGCCGACCCTAACCCGACAGGAACGCCGACGCTACCGGACCGCCGTGGTTCTACTCTTGTTCATGAGCCTGTGTGTCGTCTGGTTCGCCATCCGGTAAGCACTCGAAACAAAAACCAAACAGGGAACAGTGTTGGAGAGGTCACAGCCACGGAAAGGGGCAGACGTCGGCTGGACAACGAAGGGAAGGTTCCCTGTTTTTTTAATACGGATTGCACCATGCTACACAAAGGAAGAATTCGACAACTCGACCAAGAAGATTGCGGGGCCGCTTGCCTGGCCTCGGTCGCAGCCCATTACGGCCTGCGCCTGTCGGTGACCTTTGTCCGGGAATGCTGTGGGACCTGTGCCGATGGAACCACGCTGAAAGGACTTCGGGATGCCGCCCTACGCCTGGGTTTTGAAGCCGAAGCCTTTCGTGCGCCCCAACGCAGTTGCTCCGAACTCGATTTGCTCCCCACCCCCGCAATCCTGCATTTCCAACGGGTTGACGGATGGCTGCATTACGTCCTGCTGCTCCACAAAGGAAAGCAACGGGTCCGCATCTTCGACCCGGCCGATGGCAGTACCCGTACATACTCGGACACCGAATTGCAAGAACGCTGGTCCGGTTACCTGCTTTCCCTCGTTCCTGGCTCCGGCTTCCAACCGGGGACACACGGCCATTCCTGGTGGCAACGTATCCAAGCCTTGTTGCGGCTCCACCAACGGGAATGGCTCCCTGCCTTGTGGGGTTCCCTGGCCTATGCCGCTGTGAGTTTATCCACCTCGCTCTTCCTAAAAATCATCCTTGACCAAGTCCTCCCGAACCAGGCATCCTATCTTTATTTGATCATCGGTTCTTTTATGTTAGTAATGGTAATCCTTTCTTTGATTACCGCCTATTTCAGGTCCTTGTTTGTGGTTCGTTCCGGGATCCTGATGGACGGAGGACTTGTGCTTTCTTACGTCCGCCACCTATTCAAGCTTCCCCTCGCCTTCTTTCTACAAAGGAGTGTCGGTGAGCTGAATGCTCGGATTGGAGATGTTTTCCGCATCAGAGCCTTTGTCTCCGGCAAAATGCTGATATTGGCTATCAGCTTCTTAAATCTTCTTCTTTCTTTCACCCTTCTCATTCACTTTTGCTGGAGGCTGGCTCTGATTTCTTTTGCATTCCTACCCGGATACGTCCTGCTTTACGCCTGGGCCTACCGGTCCTATAAGACCCTCCACCGGGAAACCCTGGCCTCCGGAGCCCAGTTTGAAGCCACCTGCCTGGAACGGCTCCGAGGCTTCCGTACGGCCAAATGGTTCGGAGCTGAGAACCGTTTTGTCCAACAAATCGAACGGGTCTACAGCCGGTTTGCCGGCCACTTGTACCGCAGCGGCCAAAAAACCATCTTCTTCAACACCTGTACCGAAGGCTGGTCCAAACTACAGACCTGGACCACCTTGCTTGTCGGCAGTTATTATGTAGAACAAGGCTACTTGTCCATCGGAGAACTGGTCTCCTTTTATGCCGCCATCGGCTTCTTTACCACACCGATTCTCAGCCTCATCGAAAGTTGCCAATCCTTCTCCGAGGCCAAGATTTCATCAGACCGGGTCTTTGAAATCCTGGAACTACCCGAGGACAAAACAGGGCACCATCCGGAAGGTCAGCAACCGGCCATATTGCCCTCGACGTTCACGGCCATCCGCTTGCAGGATGTTGGATTTACCTATCCCGGCCGCCTTCCTTTGTTCCAGCACCTTTCCTGCTCCTTTCCCCGGGGCAGCATCACCGTCCTCTTCGGTTGCAGTGGCTGCGGGAAATCCACCTTGGGATCCCTGCTGCTACGCACCCTCCGTCCCGATCAGGGAAAGGTACTGGTGAATGACCTGGATGCCGAACTTTTTCCGACCGATGCCTGGCGTGATTGGGTCAGCCTGGTTCCCCAACAGGCCGGACTGTTCGAAGGAAGCATTGTCGAGAACATCGCACCCCACACCCAGGAGCCCGACCTGGATCGCATACACGAAATCTGCCGGACAGTCGGATTGCAACCCCTGTTGGAGAAACTCCCCCAACACCTGTGGACCTCCATCGGCGAAGGTGGCCAACTGCTTTCCGGTGGTGAGCAACAAAAGGTAGCCCTGGCGCGAGCCCTCTACCGAGACCCGGCCGTCCTGATTTTGGATGAGGCAACAGCCCACCTGGATCCAGCCTCACGCCAAGCCTGGCACAGGCTCCTCAAACAATTGGCCCAAGCAGGCAAGTGCATCATCCTGATCAGCCACAACGAGGCCTGCTTACAAGAAGCCGATTACACCCTCAACCTGGAACAACTGATGCGCATCAGCGAAGGTGGAAGACCGCGCACCTGAACTTGCGGTCATAACCTAAATACCTAACACAATGGAAGGATTGAATTTATCGGAGAATGGACTTGTGCGTTTGGGTCCTTCCGAAATGGTATCCGTCTGCGGAGGCAGCAAACTTGATGGGGACGTGATCCGCAAGATCATTGGCATCCTCATCGGGGCCATTGCAACCGCCTACGAATACCTGGATGATTTTATCAAAGGTTTCAAACGGGGTTGGGATACCATAAAAATGGAGGCATCATGAATCGTTCCCATTCTTGGATCCGAATTTCCGAGGCCGAAGCTTGCTCGGTAGTAGGTGGAAGAAACGACCAGATTGGCAAACTCTTCGAACAACTGGCTGCTGGCTTTGGTATCGTCATCAAGTTCTTTTGGAACCTCATCCAGAACATCAAAGAGGGCTTGTTCCCTCCTGAGACCAACACCCCGTAAACCCATGATTTGTTTGCAAACCCTACCGATTCGAGGCGAAGGGATGCGTGGATGGCTTGCCCCACGCACCCTTTTAACTTGCTTGATCCTTCTGTTCCAGTTCTCAACTTCGCAATTCATCCAGGCGCAAGTCTGGAGTCTGGAAGACTGCATCCACTATGCCTGGGAGCACAACCCCCAGATCCACAGCGGAATGCTCAAAGAGACCCAACAACGGATTGAGCACCAAGGCAGTTGGGCCGCATTCCTACCGACTCTGACCAGCGGTGCCAGCACCGACGCCCAAAGCACCAACCCCTTCCACTGGCAATGGGAGTGGGAAATCCAAGGCAACCTCAACCTCTTTGAAGGCGGACGCCGGATCAACCAGTTCCAAGCCACCAAGGCACTTTGGCACGAAAGCATCGCCCAAAACGAATGGTTGCGAAGCCAGCTCCGGGAACGCATCACCCAACAGTTCCTGCAAACCCTGCTGACACAAGAACTTTTCCTGCTGGCAGAGCAAAGCCGTTCGCACGTGGTAACCCAACGCGATCATACCCAAAATCTCGTGGACGCCGGCACCTTGCCCTATGCCTCGCTCTCCGAACTCGAAGCTCAAGTGGCCCGTGTCCTTTACCAGGAGACCCAAGCCTTCCACCAATACCAACAAGAACTGCTACTCTTGCGGCAACTCCTCAACCTGCCGCCGGACCAACCCTTCTGCCTCGATACCAACCAGACCTCGCTCATTCCCCCGTTCGAACCCCTCAATGCAGACCAACTGTATGCACAAACGCAGCAACACCCGCAATTGAAGGTCGCTCGCCATCAGGTGGCGTCCACGCGACACCACTGGCTTGCTGCGCAAGGGGCCCTGTTCCCCACCCTTTTCCTGCAGGCAGGTTCCAATCCCTACCTGCGCGGAGAAATCTCCATCCGCTTGGGACTGCAGTGGACCCTGAGCAATCAAGGCCACACCGTGCGCACCATCCGAACCGCCGAACTGCAACACAAACAATCCCAACTGCAACTGATGCAAGTCCAACAGGACCATTACAAAACCCTTCAAACCCTTATCCACGAAGCCACATGTGCCTACCAACAATTTTTAGCCGCAACCCGCAATCATCAGGCCCAGGAGGACGCCTTCCGACACGTTGTCAACAAATTCAACTTGGGTTTGCTCGATGGAAGAGATTATGCTCTCGCGCATCAGGAGCGAATCCAAGCCCGCTGCGAAATGTTGCAAAGTCAATACGCCTACTTGTACCAACGCAAAATCCTCGAATACTACCAAAACACCGGAAATGGCTGGGAATAGGCGGTGCAGCCCTCCTGCTGCTCTGGTTGGTGATGGACGGAGAAGAGATCCCCGTCGTGCAATGGACGCACCCCCAACGGGGTTCCCTGGTGGAGACCGTCCCGGCCAACGGCAACCTGCGTCCCCTCGTGGAAATAGCTCTCTCGCCAGACGTTTCCGGTGAGATTGTCGCATTGTACGTCCGCGAAGGAGATTGGGTCCAACAAGGGGACCTGCTGCTAAAAATACGCCAGGACATTTACCTATCTGCCGTGGACCAAGCCGAGGCATCCCTACAAGCGGTCCAGGCCCAACTCCGGCAAGAACGTTTCCAGTTCGAACAGCACCAACGACAGTACGAACGCAGCCAAATGCTCTACGAACAAGGTTCCATCTCCAAAGTCGAATACGAAGATGCCGAAGCCGCCTACCGGCTGGCCGAATGCCGGTTGGAAACAGCCCAGCACAACGTTGCCAGTGCCACCGCCATGCGCAACGAAGCGCGGGAGAACCTAAAAAAGACCCTGGTCTATGCCCCCATTGAAGGCACCATCTCCCGACTCTCCGTAGAACAGGGAGAACGCGTGGTCGGCACCAGTCAAATGGCCGGCACCGAAATGCTTCGCATTGCCGATTTCCGACAGATGGAAGTCCGGGTGGATGTAAACGAAAACGACATCCTGAAAATCCGGGTGGGCGACTCTGCCCGCGTCTCGGTGGATGCCTACCCCGGCCGCACCTTTTCCGGCTTGGTCACCCACCTGGCCAACTCCGCACGCGGGTACGAACAATTGTCCGCCACCACCCTGCCTACATTCCGCATCCGCGTCCTGCTGCTGCCTGAATCCTACGCAGACCTCTCCTGGGAAGAAGCATTCCGCCCCGGCATGTCTGCCAGCATCGAGATTGAGACCAACAGACGGGACAGCATCCTCATCCTGCCCCTGTCATGCTTTGTCCAACGCCCCCACATCAAATGTCCCTGCGTCTTTGTCTGTTCAGATAAGGGACAAGTCCACCTCACCGAAGTACGGACCGGCATCCAAGATCTGTCACACATTGAGGTCATTGAAGGCATTTCCGAAACAGAAAAAGTCCTAACCGGTCCATATACCCTCATTCACGATGCGCTGAACGACGGAGATTTCGTATCTTTGCAACATGAATAAACACCGATTTCTCCTGATTGAGACCAGCACCGAAGCCTGTTCGGTAGCCCTGAGCGAAGGCGACACCCTTCTTGCACAACGTTCCATCAACGAACCGAAGGCCCATGCCCGTCTGTTGGCACCCTTTGTAACCGAAGTTCTGGCAGAAGCGAAACTCTCGCTGTCGGACTGCGACGCCATTGCGGTTAGCGAGGGACCGGGATCTTACACCGGCCTTCGTGTGGGAGTCTCAACCGCCAAAGGTCTCTGCTACGGTAGTCAATTGCCCCTGATTGGCATCGGCACCTTGCACATCTTGGCAGAAGCCGCTCTCCAACACCTGGCATCGGAGAACATCGATCCGACACAAACCTCCATCCGCATCCTGCCAATGATCGATGCCCGCCGAATGGAAGTCTATACAGCGGCCTTCGACGGCCAAGGACAGGCACTCGAAGAAGCCCATCCGGTCATCCTCAACGAAGAAAGTTTTGCCGAAGACTTTGCCAACGTGGATTGCCTGGTCTTCATCGGTGACGGTGTGCGCAAATTCAAGGAAATCCTTCCCAAAGACCTGCAAGCGAAAGCCCGTTGGTACGAAGAATGCCCTGATGCGGCAGCCATGATCCGTCCGACCGAAGCAGCCTTCACAAAAAAAGAGTTCAAAGACGTTGCGTACTTTGAACCCTTCTATCTGAAAGACTTTGTGGCTGGCGTCAGCCGCAAATCCTTGCTCTAGAGCAATCGTTTGATCACACGTTCCAGTTTTTCCGGATCGAACTCGTTCTTTTCGGGACGGATGTTTCCGTCGCGGTCAATGATGTACATCGCCGGAATGGAGCCGATGTTGTAATAAGCGGCAGCTACGGAGTAACGGCCCATACCGTCACAAACGCTGACCCAAGGCAACTGTTGCTCTTTCACGGCCTGTGCCCACATTGTCTTGTCGGTATCCAAAGCAACTTGGTAAATTTCCAGACCCCGTTTGTGGTATTTTTCATACAAAGCCTTCAATTCGTTGTTGAACAGTTTGTGGGAGGGTTCCGTTGCTGTCCAGAACGAGAGGACGATGACTTTGCCCCGCAAATCGGAGAGGTTCTTCACCTCGCCATTGCGGTCTTGCATACTCAGATCCGGGAAGTCTGCTTCGGTTGCCTGACCCAATTTCTCGTTCAGGCGGAGAAGTTGTTCGCGCAACTCAGCCTCTTCCTTGATCGCATGCAGGTACGGGCTGTTGGGGTAGGTCACCCGCAATGAATCGTACACGCGTGCGAAATACAAACCATCGCGATGATCCGAGAAGATGGACAATCCGTCGCCCAAACTGCGGTACAAGACCGGAATCTGCACCAAAGAATAGGGGTGCTCCATTAGGAATCGGATGGATTGTTGTTTGAACTTCACATAGTAACGGCCCAATTCCACTTGGTAACGTTCTTGGGCTGCTTTATCCCCCGCTTCGCGGGCACGGTCCATCAACAAGGACAATTCCACAAACTTCGCTTGGGCTGCATCAAAATCAGCTTCCTGTTGTTGGAACAAGGTCGCTTCTTCAGAACCGGTAACGGCTACTTTTCCGTCTTCCAAACGAATTTCAATGCGATCCGACGCGGCCGCCACAAAAGAGGCCAATCGTTCTTCACCTTTCAACAAATAAAAGAAGTCCGGTGTTTCAGACAAGGCTTCCATTTTGTATTGGAGGCTACCTCCCTGAAGTGTCAGCGTATCCACCGGAAGCAATTGATTCACTGCCAATTTTGCAAGAACCACTTCGGTACCGGCTTCCATTTGGGGAGCCACTATGTTCAATTCTGCCGTTTGACGGGCACATCCCGCCAGCGTAGCGGCCATCACCAAGCCGCAAAACAATCGTTTCATCATACTTCCAAAGATTTAGCAATCGAGGCTGCAATCTCCTGAAACTGTTCGGGAGTCAATTTTGCCTTTTCTTTTCTAAAATCCAGATCCCCTTCGCTTTGAAGCGGCACCAGGTGGATGTGTGCATGGGGAACTTCCATTCCCAAAACAGCAACGCCAACGCGTTTGCAGGGAATCGCTTTGTAAATAGCTTCCGACACC
>JAEIGA010008671.1_pt1 | contig 15399 bp, 12 predicted proteins | sample 9270691 | NCBI WGS metagenome assembly JAEIGA01 (sample SAMN17057246, study PRJNA624740) | gut metagenome | biome: biome; isolation source: fecal sample | host: Bos grunniens | place: China: Xizang | collected 2019
AATTAAAACAATACTCAATTCCGCAGATATGAAAGCAATCCCTTTGTATGAAAGAGTGGGTTTCCATACTTCATCAACAATTATGTACATAGACCTTTAAATTCAAATTGATTTGACAATAAGACAAATTCCAATTTATCGAATAGTAAACCCCGACAGACTTTTTTAATCTGTCGGGGTTAATCTTTGTTTCCTGCGGTGCAGGTTTTAATGCTCACGAGCAAACTTCCTTATGAGAAGGAGACTTTTCCGTCAGGAGTTTACTGTTAAAACCAACTTGTTATAAATATCTCAAGTCCTATAAAAATGAGGATAATGCCGCCTAAAATACCGGCCTTTCCTGCAAGCCTTGTGCCTGCTTTTCTGCCGATAAATATACCGCCCATGCAAATGAAAAACGTTACGACTGCAATTATAAGAGCGGCAACGATTGCGGAAATAAGGTCGTGTTCGGCAATTGTAAAACCTACCGAAAGAGCATCGATAGATGTTGCAATCCCCTGAACTACAAGTCCGAAAAATCCCACGCCTTCTTTTTCTTCACAGGTTTCGTTGCTTGTTAATCCTTCATAAAGCATTTTGCCGCCGATAAATCCGAGTAAAAGAAGCGCGATCCACGGTATGAGCTTTTCAAATGACTGAAAATGCTGAACTACTGTTTTAACACATACCCAGCCTATCATAGGCATCAATGCCTGAAAAAATGAGAACATTCCGGCTATACCGAACATCTTTCTTTTTTTCATACAAGGTTCGTTCAGTCCGTTTGCCAAAGATACGGAAAACGCATCCATCGCAAGACCTATTCCGAGCAAAATACTGTTGAAAAAGAATGTAAATCCCCAGTTCAGGTTTCCTCCAAAATAAAAACAAGTATGGAACAGACCATACTTGGTGTCGGTTTATAATAAAGACCCCATGTATAGCTAATCCGATATACATGAGTCTCGCAATTTGAAGCAAGCCAGGCTTTCGCCAGGATGTTGACTTGCTACGTCGGAATAACGCTTGCTACTCCCTCATTCTTTTAATTATATCATAGACTGCATTATTTGTCAATTGATGTCAAGAAAAAGACAGAAATGGAAATTGTGTAAAATTTAGTAAAAGTATTGAAAATAACGTCAGGTTGTGGTATACTGTATAAGTAAAAATTTTGATTATGAGGTAAAAAATAGTGAATATCAAATCATTGTTCGCACCCACGGATATGACTCAGGGTACTCCGTGGAAAAGTATCCTTATATTTACTTTGCCGATGCTTCTCGGTAATATTGCGCAGCAGCTTTACAGCACGGTTGACAGTATCGTTGTAGGTAAATATATCGGAGATAACGCTCTTTCTGCGGTTGGCAGTTCAATGCCAATTCTTAATATGCTTCTCGTTTTATTTATCGGTATTTCTGCCGGCGTTACAATAATGGTATCTCAGTATTTCGGTGCGAGAAACCGTGAAGCGCTTTCCGTAACTATCGGTAACGGAATTACGGTTACAATTATTTCCTGTATTTTGCTTATATGTATAGCAACACCGTTTATCCGTCCTATTCTTGAAATATTGAACACTCCCACCGATCCCGTTGTTTTAAGTAATCCGGATTACACGATTCTCGATGCGTGTGCCGACTATCTCACAATTTCTCTTGTCGGTATCGCAGGTATGGCTTTTTATAATATTTTAAGCGGTATAATAAGAGGTCTCGGTGATTCAACTTCTACGCTTATCTTTCTTCTCGTCGCAACAGCGGTAAATATCGTTCTTGATATTGTTTTTGTTGCGGTTTTGAATATGGGTGTCAGCGGCGTTGCAATTGCAACTGTTATTGCTCAGGTAGTTTCATCCATTCTTTGTCTTGTTAAGCTTGCAAGAATGGGCGTACATTTCGACTTTAAGTTCAAATATCTCCGTCCCGTAGGTCATTATGTTAAAACGATTATCCGTCTCGGTCTTCCTTCCGGTCTTACTCAGATGATCTTCTCCTCTGCGATGATCGTTGTTCAGTCTCTTACAAATCAGTTCGGCGCGCAGTTTGTTGCGGCAAACGTTGTTATCATGCGTGTTGACGGTTTTGCTATGATGCCAAACTTCTCCTTCGGTACTGCATTAACAACTTATGCCGGTCAGAACGTAGGCGCAGGGCTTTACGATCGCGTAACAAAGGGTGCAAAGCAAGGTACGTTGATGGCTGTCGGTGTTTCCGCATCGATAACCATGCTCATTCTTATTTTCGGTAAATTCCTCATGGGCGTATTTACAGATACAGCAGAACTTGTTGATATGAGCTATAAGCTTATGCTTATCCTTGCTGTCGGTTATATTGCAGTTGCGGTAACACAGAGCCTTTCAGGTATTATGAGAGGTGCTGGCGACACAATGACACCGATGTGGATCTCTCTTATCACAACCGTTGCTATCCGTGTTCCTATCGCATACGGTATCTCTTTCCTTACAAGAACAGAAGAGCTTCCGTTCGGTATTCCTCAGTGCATTCAGATCTCTCTCCTCTGTTCATGGGTGATCGGTGCAGTTCTTACTGCAATCTTCTATGCAAGAGGCAAATGGAAAACAAAGGCGATAAAATAAACGGCGTAATCTCTGTTTTATAAAATATCCGATCAGCACAGCTGCACGCTGTGCTGATTTTTATTTATAGTTTCATCAAAAGCTCTGATTAAATTATATTCATACTTGACAAAAAATATATGTTTTGGTATACTAAAATATAATTGTATAAAATTATATTATAATGCTACGAAGTAATTATTAAATAAATAATTGATAAAGAGGAATATAAAAACATGGCTGAATTAATTAAAATTAACGAAAACGGAATATTTATTGCATTAAAAATTACAGATGACGGAAAAGCCCGTCTTTTATATATGGGATTAAATGAGCTTGATGATGAACAACTTCCTGCAGGTAATGCCTACAGTCTTGTTCAGGTCAAAACTGCCGATTATGGGTACGAGGATCATCACGGTGCTAAACATATCTCTGCGGGTTTCAGTGAGAGACTTCGTTACGTTTCTCATTCCGATACCCGTTCTGCAGACGGAAAGCAACGTATTTTCTCAGTTACACAGCAGGCAGATGATGTTTATGTAACATCCTACCTCGTTTTTTATTCGGGTATTGCGGCTGTCAGATCATACACAACAGTTGAAAACCGTTCCGAAAAAGATATAACTATCGAATATATTTCATCTTTTAATTTGTATGGAATTTCTGCGGGCGGAGAAGGAGAATGGGATAAAAAGTGTAATATCTCCATTCCTCACAATACTTGGCTCGGAGAAGCACAGTGGTATAAGCATTCTGTTTCGGAACTCGGTCTTTCAAAGGTTGGCTGGTCAACAATAAAACCGCTGATAAAATCCAGTACAGGTACATTTGCTGCAGATGAATTCCTCCCTGTAGGTTATTTTGAAAATGAATCTGCAGGCACTTATATTATGTGGCAGATAGAAAATAACGGTTCATGGATGTGGGAAGTCGGCGATGAGGCTAACGAGCTTTATCTGCTCCTGTCCGGACCGTGTCAGGATACGGCAGGCTGGTGGAAAACACTTCACAACGGCGAATCTTTTGAAAGTGTCCCCGCCGCGGTTTCTTTCTCCGCTAATGGCTTCGACGGTACATTGGCTGAAATGACAAAATACCGCAGAGCGATCCGCCGTCCCAACAGAGACAATGAGGATCTTTCTGTCATTTTTAACGACTATATGAACTGCCTCGGCGGCGATCCTACAACCGAAAAATTGTTTCCCCTTGTAGATGCCGCTTCAAAATCAGGCTGTGAATATTTTTGTATCGACTGCGGTTGGTATTCCGACGGCGGATGGTGGACCGGCGTAGGCGAATGGATGCCTTCAGGTGCACGTTTCCCCGGTGGCATTCAGGAACCTCTCAATTATATCCGATCAAAAGGTATGGTTCCCGGTCTTTGGCTTGAGATCGAAGTAATGGGTATTCATTGTCCGTTGGCTGATAAACTTCCCGATGACTGGTTCTTTATCCGTCACGGTAAACGTGTTATCGACCATGGCCGTTATCAGCTCGATTTTTCAAATCCCGATGTTAGAGCATATGCAACAGGCGTTATTGATCGTCTTGTTTGCGAATACGGTGTCGGTTACATTAAAATGGACTACAATATTGAAGCCGGAATCGGTACCGAATGCGGCAGCGACAGCTTCGGTGACGGCTTGCTTCGCCATAACCGTGCATATATTGCATGGCTTGATGAAATATTTGCAAAATATCCCGAATTGATAATAGAATGCTGCTCCAGTGGTGCTATGCGTGCAACATATGCTCTTCTTTCACGTCACAGTATCCAGTCGAGCAGTGACCAGACCGATTATCTGAAAAATGCAGTTGTTGCAGCAGCTTCTTCTGCGGGTATCTGTCCTGAACAGTGTGCCGTGTGGGCATATCCGCTCAGAGATGCTGATGTTGAAAACGTTGCTATGAATATGGTCAATGCAATTCTTGTACGTATTCATCAAAGCGGTCATCTTGCTGAAATTTCTCCCGAAGGCTTTGATATGGTTTCAGAGGGTATCTCTGTGTATAAACAGATTCGCGGTGATATCAAAACAGCTCTTCCGTTCTATCCCACCGGTATGCCTCATTTCTCCGACGACTGGTTCTCTTTTGCGCTTGACTGCGAAGATAAGATCTATCTTGCTGTTTGGAGACTTGACGGGGGAGACGATACTTTCGAAATTCCTTTCAAGGATATATCTATCAAAAATGCAGAATGCATATATCCCGTAAGTCTTGAAACAAAGTATTCATACAACGAAAATATTCTTTCTGTCAGCCTGAAAAACAGAACTGCAAGATTGTTCAAGATTGAAAAATAATTTTTTCATTTGAGTTTTTTAACATATGGGAAGGAGACGATAAGTTATGACAGACAGAGAAAATTTTATCTCCATTGCAAAAAGAAAAGGGTTCGAAAGAATGCCTGTTTCGTTTAATATGTGTCCGTCTCTTGCGGAAAAATACAATGCCTACGTAAAAGAACACCCAATAAACGTTCCTTGGGATGTCGATTATGTTGGCGGCGTGAATGCAGCATGGACAGATAAAAGCGTCTTTCTTGATAAATATTATAAGGATATATCTTTTAAGGCAGGTACAGGAATTGACGGCTGGGGTGTTGCTCATGAACCGGGTTCTAAATATGCTTACCATATGACAAAGATGTATCATCCGATGGACGGCTTTGATTCTGTTGAACAGATCCTCGAATATCCGTTTCCCGTTTATGATAAATCAACGCTTGAACAGAGAAAACAGGATGTTGAACAGCTTCACCTTAAAGACCGACCCGTTATGGGTGCTATGCAGACTACCATCTGGGAAAAAGCATGGTATATGCGCGGCATGGAAAATCTGATGTGTGATATGCTTTCCGAGGACGATATGGCAACAGTTCTTCTTGATAAGGTGACTGATCTTGCCATAATGCAGGCTGAATTCTATGCCGAATCAGGTGTAGATGCTCTGTTCCTCGGCGATGATGTTGGTATGCAGCATTCGATAATGATGAGTGTTGAACTCTATGAGGAATGGCTTATGCCTCGGCTTAAACGTGTTATTGATGCCGCAAAAAAGATAAATCCGGATGTCGTTGTGTTCTATCATTCGTGCGGACGTGTAACAGAACTTATTCCCTCGCTCATTAAAGCAGGTATTGATGTGCTTGACCCCGTTCAACCCGAAACAATGAATTTCAGAGAGCTTCACGAACAGTTCGGTGACCGTCTTTCTTTCCACGGAACGCTCGGCACTCAGTCCGTTATGCCGTTCGGTACTCCCGAGGATGTACGTCGAACTGTCTTTGAAAATCTCGATATCGCAGGCGAAAAAGGCGGCTTGTTCGTTTGCCCCACACATCTGCTCGAACCCGAAGTCCCCGTCGAAAATGTTATCGCATATATCAAAGCGTGTGCGGATTATAAAAAATAAAATTAAGGACATAGATTTTATCTATGTCCTTTAACTTATTTCTTCGGCTTTATTTCATTTACAGTCTGTTTCCAATTTTCTTTTGTTTCATCGGAAACTGCGGGTGCGATGTCTGTATATTCAGCGGAGCAGGGGATGAGGTTGTTGCCAACTGCAACACAGCGAAGGGCTTTTACGGCATCTTCTTTGTTTGTTATAAACATTTCGCCGTTGCAAACTGTAATATTTATCGGTTTACAGATAGGCTCGTCCTTTGTTTCGATCGCGGTATTGATATCTTCTTCTGTAATTTCTACGGTCGGGATAAGTCTGCCGCCGTACATAAATATCTTTGCCGCTTCTTCTCCGTCGATAAATTTCTTATAGGAAGTACCGATCAATTCAGCTGCCAATTCGGCAGGAGATGCAGTCGTGTCAACAACAAGGTCGTAGTTGCCCATAAAACTGCAGTCTGCATTGTAAAGTGTTTTATATCTGAGGTTTTCGCTTGTTTTTCTTTCTCTGATCTTATTTGCAGCCTCTTCAACGCTTGCAAAAGTTTCGGATGTACGTTTTTCATCGTTGAAAATTCTCTTTGCAGATTCCTCAATGGATGTTGCAAGATAAACGCGGAATGTTCCCTTTGTAAAAAACCATGCCATACGTGAGTCAATGATCAGATTTCCGGGTTCTTCGGATAAGAGCTTGAGACGGTCATCCATTTCATGGTCGATTTTCGGGTCGGACTCCATGAGCTTGTTCAATTCAACAACAGATATACCTTTATCTGCCGCGATCTGGCGAACGATAGGGCCTGTCGAATAAATTTTTGCTTCGTATTTTTCGGAGAGGATCTTTCCAACGGTGCTTTTACCGCTGCCGAGATCTCCTGTGAGTGAGATTCTGAAATTCATGTTTTTACTCGCTTTCTTTATCTGTTGGTGGCAAAACTTGACAGTTTTTCTTAAAAGGGGTATAATTAATGTAGGTAATCAAAAATACAGAGAAAATATTTGTCGTTTTTTTTCGGGAAGACGCGATAATTCACGAAAAATTGATGGGGGACGTAACTGTGCGGAAAATTTTATCGTTTGGAGAAGAAATAGCTTCTCTCGGAAACGCACATATTATAAAAAATAAAAAAGAAGATACTTTTTATCTTGTTATACCTTTCGGTTCAACAGAAATAACAAATGCGGGAAAAAGGCTTTTAAATTTTCTGCCCCGTAAGGATGATCATTCTGCAAAGTCCATAACTTTTTCGGAACAGACCGTAGCTTCTTTTCTTTCAGATATAGGTATCCCTGAAAATGTAAGAGGTTTTTATTATCTTCGCACAGCTGTTATGACGGCGGTAAACGAAGAAGATAAAGAACACGTTTCAGGTCATATTTATTCTATTTTAACATCGGAATACAACACATCCGTATCGAAGATCGAACGTAATATCCGCTATGCCGTGTCCGTTGCCTTTGACAGAGGAGATCCGTCTTTGCTTTCAGAGGTTTTCGGATCATCATACAGCTCCGATACGGGACGTCCGACAAATCTCGATGCTATCTATTCTATTTGCAGTGCTTTGAAAAAACGGGCGGACGTTTGATTATTTGAGCATTTCGAGAATGGCTTCTTTGGAACGTGCACCAACTGCTTTGTTGGTAATTTCACCGTTTTTGAACACTATGAGAGTGGGAATGCTCTGGATACCAAAGCTTGATGTAAGTTCGGGCTGGTCGTCAACATCAACCTTGCATACTTTGATGTCTGTATTTTCTTCTGCTATCTGTTCAACAATGGGCGCGATCATTCTGCAGGGTCCGCACCATGTTGCCCAAAAGTCAACAAGAACAGGCTTGTCCGACTTGATAACTTCTTCTTCAAAATTTTCGGATGTCAATACTACGTATGCCATTTTTTTACACCTCATATATTTATATTGATCGATTGCTTTAAATTTTAAAATCACTTTAATTATATCATGGAGTTACAAGTTTGTCAACACCTCTATTCTTTATAATTTTGTAAATTTATAAGAGATCATTGACCGAAAAAATCAATGATCTCTTATCTTTTACATCTTATTAAAAACGTCTTTTATATTATCAACCTGAATAAGCTCTATATCCGATTCAAAATCGATCCTGTTTCTTGACGGGACGACGGCTCTTTTAAAGCCGAGGGCTTTAGCTTCGGATATACGTTTTTCGAGCGCTGTGACGGCTCTTATTTCGCCCGCAAGACCAACTTCTCCGATCAGTATCGTATCTTCGGGGATAATAAAATCTTTAAGTCCTGAAGCCAATGCAACTGCAACAGAAAGATCTGCCGCAGGCTCGTCTATTCTAAGACCGCCGATTACGTTTATGTATGCGTCCGATGTTCCGAAAAACATCTTGCATCGCTTTTCAAGCACAGCTATGAGAAGATTGAATCTTCCGTAATCGAAGCCTACGGAAACTCTTCGCGGCGTAGGAAACGGGGTTGGAGCAACGAGTGCCTGTACCTCTGCGATTATCGGACGTGTACCTTCAAGAACACATACCGTAGCAATACCCGAAATATTTGACGGCTTGCCCTGTAAAAACACTGCTGACGGGTTTCCGATCTCTTTTAGTCCGGTGCCTGTCATTTCAAAAACGCCTATTTCGTTTGTTGAGCCGAAACGGTTTTTGACGGCACGAAGCATTCTGTATTCGATATTTCTTTCTCCTTCGAAATACAAAACAGCATCAACCATATGTTCCATAACCTTCGGACCTGCAATCGAGCCTTCTTTATTGACATGACCGACGATAAAAACGGGTATCTCTTTTGATTTTGCAAAGCGCATGAGCGAAGCCGTACATTCTCTTACCTGAGAAACACTTCCCGGAGCGGATGATACGCTTTCATGGCTCATCGTTTGAATTGAGTCGATTATAACAAGCCCGGGATTCTTCTCTGCTGCCTGTTCGCATACTGTTTCAATATCGGTCTGAGCGAGAATAAAAAGATTTTCGCTGTGTACACCGAGTCTGTCTGCGCGTAAACGGAGCTGCTTTGGGGATTCTTCGCCCGAAACGTAAAGAATAGGGATCGATTCACCGAGCTTTTCGCATATCTGAAGAAGAATTGTAGATTTACCGATGCCGGGTTCACCCGAAACGAGCACGAGCGAGCCTTTAACGATGCCGCCGCCGAGGACTCTGTCGAGTTCTCCGATACCGGTAGTCATACGTGTTTCTTCTTTGCCCGTTATTTCTTTAAGTTTAACGGGAGCATTGCCGCTCAATGCATTTGAAGCCGTCTTTTTGACTGTTTTTTCCGGCTTATCTGAAATTATTTCTTCGTTTAATGTGTTCCATGCTCCGCACTCAACACATTTACCTGCCCACTTTGGGCTTACTGCACCGCATTCGGAGCAAACATATACTGATTTTGTTTTCATATCATTTCACTTTAAAATCTGAAATAAAGGAACGGGTTGAAGCTTCCCGAAACGAGGCTTGCCGTAACAAGGAACCAAATAACAAGGCTTACGGGAATAACAGCAACTTCAAGCGCTTTTCCGTATTTGGGCATAAGTTTATTTTTGATATAGGGAAGGGTGGGGATAGATGCGAAGATGAGTACGACAAGAATTACTATATTTGTTAAAAGCAGATAAATAAATCTTTCATCTGCAAACGGAACACCGCCGAAACCGAACATCGTTGCGAGATATCTGCCGCAAACGGACATATCTTCAATAGCAAAGAATACCCAGCTTATGAGAACAACAACAAGCAGGTATATGTGTCTGAAAACTCGCGGTATCTTTTCCATCCATTTGAGAAGGAACTGTTTTTCAATAACGAGAAGCACACCGAAGAACAAGCCCCATATGATGAAGTTCCAGCCTGCACCGTGCCAGAAGCCTGTACAGAACCAAACGATAAAGAGGTTTCTGAAGAATTTCCATTTAACAACTCTGTTGCCGCCGAGGGGAATGTAGAGGTATTCTCTGAACCATGAACCGAGAGACATATGCCATCTTCTCCAGAATTCGGTGGCAGACTGTGAAATATACGGATAATTAAAGTTCATGCAGAATTCAAAACCAAACATTCTGCCGAGACCGATAGCCATGTCCGAATAGCCCGAAAAGTCAAAGTAAATCTGGAAAGCAAAAGCAATAATACCGAGCCACGCGGTAAGAACAGTCATTTCGGATTGAGGAAGCTCTGAAACCGTTGTCCAGAGAGCACCGATATTGTTTGCGAGCAAAACCTTTTTCGCAAGACCGACAGTGAAAACTTTTACACCGTCTCCGAATGTTTTAAGCTCGTCTGTTCTGTTATCAAGCTGTTCAGCAATGGTTTTATACTGTACGATAGGACCTGCGATAAGCTGGGGAAAGAGTGTAACATATGCGCCAAAGCTGATTATGTTTTTTTGTACAGACGTCACACCTCTGAATACATCGATAGTGTATGACATAGTCTGGAAGGTGTAGAATGAAATACCTATCGGTAAAACAACGTTTAAGAAATCAATTCCAAAACCAAAGATATTGTTTATGTTATCAATAAAGAAATTGCTGTATTTGAAAAAGCCGAGAAAACCGAGGTTAAGAATGACCGAAACGGTTATGAGCGCCTTTGCGATATGCGGTTTCGTTTGTTTATATTTGTCTATATAAAGAGCAAATATGTAGTTGTGCAGAATTGTAAATAACATCAGCAGGATGTATGTCGGCTCGCCCCATGCATAGAAAATGATGGAAACAACAAAAAGAACAAGGTTTTTCCATACATTTTTTTTGCCTCTCGGAACGACGAAATACAAAAACAATGTTATCGGCAAAAAGCAGAAAAGAAATAAAAGTGAACTGAAAAGCATAGTTTTTCCTCTTTTTTCATGATAATTTATTATTGCACGATCTGATCATAAATATTCATTATAAGTATATCACAAATCATGTGTTGTTGTCAATGATATTTTTAACGGTTTCGTTGTTGTTCGGTGTTATTATCATAACGACCGCATTTGAATATCTTAGTATTTCTCCATTTTTTGCAGTTTCCGCTTTTTCGGGAGAAATAGCGCTGCAGATGGATACTATCTTATTTTTTCTTGTTTTAACAGCTTCTTCGACCATTTTTCTGCCCTCATCCGTGGAAAAACGAAAAATCGCGATCTCGGATATGTTTTTACCTGCAGGCAGAAGAATGCAGAAATCGTCAAGCAGCTCGGTTTTTTCAATGTTATAGTAGTTTTTCAAAATATCTTTGCTGTTCGGATTTTCGGGGATGTATTCTCTTGTGGCTTCCAATACGGTATCTTTGGCTATTTTTGACATTATCTCTTTTGAAGATACTGAAATAACCGTTGAACGTGTGTTTTCGCCGCAACTGCATGATGTTAAAACAAAAAAAACGGAAACAGCGGTCAAGATAAATATTTTATATTTTTCGTTAAAAAATGATATCATATATGCTCCTGATATAAAGATGGTTTTTAGGGAAAAAAGTTCCCTTTTATTCCGTACCTTTTTGTGAACAAATTCAATATTATTGTTTTTTTATTCTCTTTTTTTATTACGGTCAGTTTTTGGTCGGAAAAATTTATACTACATTGACAAAATTATGAAAATGTGATATACTTAACTGATAGAAAATTAAACCGTAAAAACGGAGGATAAATATATGACAAGTAAGGAAAGAGCAAAAGCACTTGTTGCTCAGATGACACTTCCCGAAAAACTTTCTCAGCTTACTCATGAGGCTGCCGCAGTTGAAAGGCTCGGTGTTCCCGAATATAACTGGTGGAACGAAGCCCTTCACGGCTACGCAAGAAGCGGTGTTGCAACTATTTTCCCTCAGGCTATAGGCATGGCGGCATCGTTTGATACTGTTCTTATGAAACAGGTCGGTGATACTATTTCAACCGAAGCACGTGCAAAATATAACGAATATAAAAAATTCGGCAGAACAAAAATTTATCAGGGTCTTACATGTTGGTCCCCCAATATCAACATTTTCCGTGATCCCCGTTGGGGCAGAGGCCATGAAACTTATGGCGAAGACCCGTATCTTACAGCTGAAATGGGTGTTGCTTTCGTTGAAGGTATGCAGTACGGCTACGAAGAAAACCCCAAATTCAGAAAAGTTGACGCTACTCTTAAACACTATGCCGCTCACAGCGGTCCCGAAAAGGGCAGACATGCGTTTGACTCTATCGTAAACGAAAAAGACCTCAGAGAAACCTATCTCGCAGCATTTAAGTATATTATTGAAAAAGCACGTCCTGCTGCTATCATGGGTGCGTATAACCGAGTAAACGGCGAACCTGCATGCGGCTCCAAGAGACTTCTTCAGGATATTCTTTTCGGCGAATGGGCATATGACGGATACGTTGTTTCCGACTGCGGTGCTATCTGCGATATCAATGCTTTCCATAAGCTTACAAAAAATGAAGCTGAAAGTGCTGCTCTGGCTGTTAATAACGGATGCTATATGAACTGCGGCTCTGCTTTCAAATATCTCAAAGTTGCAGTTGCTGAAGGTATGGTTAGCGAAGAAACAATCACCAAGGCTTGCGAAAAGCTTTTTGAAGCACGTTTCGATCTCGGTATGTTTGACGAAACAGAATATGATAAAATTCCTTATTCCAAAGTCAACTGCGAAGAACACAGACAGCTTGCTCTTGAGATGTCCAGAAATGCAACCGTTATGCTCAAAAATAACGGTATCCTTCCCCTTAAAGATAAAGAAAATATTAAAAATATTGCTGTTATCGGTCCCAATGCAGATACTGTTTCTGTTCTTGTCGGTAACTATAGCGGTACTCCCTCTGAGTATACCACTCCTCTTTACGGTATCCGTAATGCAGCAAGAAAATACGGTAAGGATGTACGTTATGCTCTCGGCTCCAGACATACAAATGATGGCGGTGACTACGGCAGCATAGAAGAAGCTCTTATCGCAGCTAAATATTCCGATGTTGTTGTTCTTTGTCTTGGTCTTAATCCTCAGCTTGAAGGCGAAGAGGGTGATGCTTATAACAGTGACCTCGGCGGCGATAAACCCGGTCTTTCTCTTCCCCAGCCTCAGCTTCATCTCTTCGAGATGATCAAAGCCGTTGGTAAGCCTGTTGTCGTTGTTAACGTATCCGGCAGTGCTATCGATCTTCGTTTTGCAGATGAACAGGCAGATGCTGTTCTTCAGTGCTTCTATCCCGGTCAGGATGGCGGTAAGGCACTCGCAGAAATCATTTTCGGCGAAGTTGAACCCACCGCTAAACTCCCCGTAACCTTCTATGCTTCCGACGATCAGCTCCCCGAATACACCGACTACTCTCTCAAGGGCAGAACCTACCGTTATATGACTGAAAAACCGCTTTACCCCTTCGGTTACGGTATCGGTTATAATAAATACGAGGTTTCCAACGTTACATGTGATGCTGTTGTCGGCGTTAACGGCGCTACCGTTACCTGCGATATCGAAAACCTCGGTGATCGTGACGGCGCTGATGTTGTTCAGGTATATATCGGTCATAAAAATAAACCCGAAGCTCCTATCTATCAGCTTATCGCATTCGATAAAGTATGGCTTAAAGCAGGCGAAAAGAAATCTGTTACCTTTGATATCTCCGTAGACAGATTCATGCTTTACAACAACGACGGCGAGCTTCTCCTCGAAGATAGCGATGCTGTTATCTACGTCGGCACTTGCTCTCCCGTTAAAGATGAACTCTGCAAGACTGTTGATATAACAATTAAAGCGTAATTTTCATAAAACAGAAATTCTCCTCTCATATCGAGAGGAGAATTTTTTATACCCCATATTTCAACTTTACTCTTTCTAATTTCTCGCCGAACGGTTTAGCCAAAAGCGCAAAGAAAATAAGATTTGAAATTGAATAGATCGCGGTATGCGGAATTGCGGTTACGAGAGCCGCAATATAAATTTCCGAGGTCAAAGCATCACTGTACCATGTTACGGACCAAAGATCCATAACAAACGAATACATTATCCCTGCCAAAACACCGTAGACTATCAGTAAAATACGACTTTTCTTTATGTATTTTGACAGCAGCCCGCCGATAAGTCCGATCATGCCCCATGCAAACATCTGGAACGGTGTCCACGGTCCGTGACCGAACCAAAAATTTGAAACGAGTGCAGACATGGCTCCCACTAAAAAACCTGCTTCTCCGCCTATGTAAACGGCTGTTATAACCGTCAGTGCAGTTATCGGTTTAAATATAGGAATAAATCTGCCAACTACCGAAAGCGCTGTCATAACCGCGACGATGACAAGACGCCTCGTTCCCGTTTTTTTCTTTTCAAATCCGCTTATAAAAAGCACAAGTGAAAGAACGCTTATGACAATACTGATCGCGGTATAGCTTTTTTCTTTGAATACCAAAACTCCGACCGCAAGTATTGCAGGAACAAGCAAAAATGGAATTATTATTTTAAGAATATTTCTCAGGGCGGCATTTTTTATGGTGATCATCTTTTTGCCGCTCCGTTTTTTTTCATTATCTCAACAGCATCCGAAACGGTCGTAACTCCGTCGTAAAATCCTCTGGTCATCTTGTTTGCGGCAGTTGTATAGAAGCTGTTGCCCGAGAAAAATTCCTCCGGAGAGGAGCATGATGTGATCTCTCCTCTGAAAAACATTGCGCATCTGTCCGCACAGTCTGCCGCAAATTCAACGTCATGTGTTACACAAACGATAGTCATGCCTTGCTCTTTGAGCTTCTTTAAAACATCTGTTATTGCTTTTTTTGCATATGCATCAAGGCCTTTTGTCGGCTCGTCAAGCAAAAGTATCCTTGGCTTCGTTGAAAGAACCTTTGCAAGCGCCAAAAGCTGCTGCTGTCCGCCTGAAATATCGTAAGGATGTCTATCGTTAAGCTCTGAAAGATCATAGGGGAGGTCTGAACTGTCAATATTAACTTCCGCAAGCTCTTCCCTGACGGTGTTTTTCAAAAATACTGTTTGAACATCCTGCGGCAAGAGAGATATGCAGTTTTTATAAAGATCTCCGTTTTTGTAATCCTTGATCTTTTTGCCAAATACCTTTATAACGCCTGAATATGGCTTATTTATGCCTGCCGCAGCCGAAAGACTTGTTGATTTGCCTGATCCGTTGCCGCCTAAAATACAGAAGATCTCGTTGTCAAACACCTTGAAATCAAGACCTCTGATAATATCCGGAAGATCACGTCCGTATCTGAAATATACATCCGAAAATTCAAGCACAGGGGTCTTTTTATCTTCATTCTTCGGCTTCTTTTCAACAGTTTTTATGTCGTTTAAAAAATTTGATTCGATAAAATCTCTGCCTTCTCTTACTGTAAGAGGGCAGGGGACGGAAAGATTGAAATTATTATAGATCCTTACCGCCGCAGGCATTCCCTCTATGAGTGTTTTGTTTTCATACAGTGCCTCAACGGTCGATCTTGT
>JAEIGA010008672.1_pt1 | contig 15398 bp, 11 predicted proteins | sample 9270691 | NCBI WGS metagenome assembly JAEIGA01 (sample SAMN17057246, study PRJNA624740) | gut metagenome | biome: biome; isolation source: fecal sample | host: Bos grunniens | place: China: Xizang | collected 2019
GATGGAATCTGCCCCTGCCTGGATAGCTGCCGCCAACGATTCACGTGAACCTACAGGAGCCATTATTTCGAAGTCTTTTATATCGTACATAAAACGTTTTGTTGAAGTTATATGCAAAGATAGCGGTTTTTTCTGTATTTTTGCAGTGAATATAACAATAATGTCATTTCCCAGTGTCATCGCTAAACAAAGCGAAGGATCTGGTTACATTTACTTTAAGTTTACAGATTCTTCACTTCGTTCAGAATGACATAAGACCCCTATAAAATAAACAATGAAGATTAGAAATATAGATTTGGGCGAGCAACCCATTGTACTGGCTCCCATGGAAGATGTAACCGACCCCGCTTTCCGCTTGATGTGCAAACGGTTCGGTGCAGATATGGTCTATACCGAATTCGTATCGGCAGATGCCTTGATACGCTCGGTCAACAAGACCATGGCCAAACTCAACATCGATGAACAGGAACGCCCTGTCGCTATTCAGATTTATGGAAAGGATGTACCTACCATGGTAGAGGCTGCCAAGATAGTGGAAGAAGCCAAACCTGATATTCTGGACATTAACTTCGGATGCCCCGTAAAGCGTGTGGCAGGTAAAGGAGCCGGTGCCGGAATGCTTCAGAACATCCCCTTGATGTTAGAGATTACCAAAGCTGTGGTAGATGCTGTAAAGATTCCCGTAACAGTAAAAACCCGTTTAGGCTGGGATCATAACCACCGCATCATTGTGGACCTGGCAGAACAATTACAAGATTGTGGTATCGAGGCATTGACTGTACACGGAAGAACCCGTGCCCAGATGTATACCGGTGAAGCCGATTGGACATTGATAGGCGATATCAAGAAGAATCCGCGCATCCACATCCCTATCATAGGTAACGGTGATGTCACTTCCCCCCAACGTGCCAAGGAATGTTTCGATCAATATGGAGTGGACGGTATCATGATAGGACGTGCCAGCTTTGGACGCCCCTGGATTTTCAAAGAAGTAAAACATTATCTGCAAACCGGCGAAGAACTCCCACCGCTGTCATTCGACTGGAAAATGGAAGTGCTTCGCCAGCAAGTATTGGATAGTGTCAAGTTATTGGACGAACGTCGGGGTATCTTGCATGTACGCCGTCATTTAGCCAATTCACCCATGTTCAAGGGAATCCCCAATTTCAAGGAAACACGTATCAACATGCTTCGTGCCGAAACGGTGAAGGATCTTTTCAGCATCTTGGATTATATCAAGGGGCACTATGCCATTTAAATTTGTTATTCCGACAACCGAAAGGTTTACCCTAACACCGTGCGGAACACACTCGATGCAAACCAACGCTTGTACATCCAAGTAGAAAGTATGTAGATACATACGGCCGACATCCATCCGGCAAATACATCAATAAGATAGTGTGCCTGAATGTAAACGGTAGCGCAACAAAGCAATACATAGAAAGGAGCCAACAAGTAGCTCAGCTTACGGTTTACACGCCAAGCCATTATCATGCAGATGGTAGAAATACCTACATGCGAACTAGGGAAAGCAGCCGTAGGACGCTCGCCCACCTCTTGCGAGGCTTCTACCAAACTATAAAAGAAGCCATTATGCACATCAGGTCCGGGGAGCAATACGGCATTGTGATTGAAGTAATCGCCAATGGAAAGAAAGTTCTCTGCCACCACATTATCCATACCGATGGCCGGAAAATAAAATTGCGGACCGGCTACAGGTACAAAAATGTATATCAGATAATAAATAAAAAAAGAAGTGACCAGCACAAACGATACCTTTTCAAACCACTCGAAACGGAAAATAAAGTAGTAGATAGCTACAATGGCTATCATGGGATAATAAGCAAAATATCCCATATTGAAGGGTTCGCTGAACCACATACCCGGACAAACCTTCATAAATTCTACCGATGGCTGGCAATCGAACATTCCTTGCTCTACCGAAGCAAAAAGATGGTCGAGATTAGGAAAAAGACGGTTGAACTCAAAGGTATCGGGATACCAATAAGCAAGGAAAGCCATTTGTACCGCCATACGGGCAAAAGCCGAAAGACGGCACGGATATTTACGATACAAATAGATAAGTGCAAAAGTTATAACCACAATACCTATCCTATCCAACAACATTTGTATAGGGTGATCCATTTGCGAATACAGACACAATATTAGAATTGTGGTAATCGCATTGTATATCAAACTAATGCTTTCTACAGCAAACAAACCTTTCGAGTCGTCAACCCGCTTGAACCAATCTAAAGCCATCCTTCTTTCTTATACCATGCAATGATTTCCTTCACTCCTCTATCCAATAGATATTGAGGCTTGTAACCCAATTCATTGATAAGAGGAGAAATGTCGCATTGCCAATTACGTTGTTTCATGATTTTATACTTGTCACCGTTCAGTGTACTGGTCTTTCCCAACCATCCGGCAACCTTTTCGGCAAGCAAAGATACAACTTTTAAAACAATTAACGGACATTTCACATGAAGAACCCACGGATTTCCCAACTCTTTCTGTATCAAGTCCGAAAATGCACGGGCAGAATACACCTGTCCGTCGCTCACAAAATACGCACGACGGGTAACATTCTTTTCGATAGAAAGATACACAGCCTGCACCAAATCCTTTACATAGATAAAGGTCAAATCCTGACGTTTAAAACCGGGAGCAAAATCGATATGCTGCCCGATACTCTTGGCCATAAGGAAATAATCACGCTCCCGAGGCCCATACACTCCCGTTGGACGATAAATAACATACGGGAACCCTTCCAAGGACTGAAGATACTTTTCCGATTTGAGCTTGCTTACTCCATAAGCGGTATTGGGTTGTGCCTCGTCGGCCTCGCTGATGGGTTGATAGGTATCCTCGTGAATAGGTCCGAAAATACTAAGCGAACTGATATAAATAAAATGATGCGGCACCATATCAAGTTCCTTCAAAACCTCTACCAAATTCACGGTTGCCTGATAATTCCCTTTATCAAAATCCTCCAGATTCTTGCATTTGGTTACTCCGGCACAATGGATCATATAATCCCATCCCTTATGTTCCTGTTTATGTTTGGCAAGCTGTTCTCTCAGTTTCTCCTTATCACCCAAATTCAGTTCCGCAAAACGGATACGTTGATCCTGCAGATACTTCCGGCTACTGCTTTTGCGCACACCGGCCCATACCTGCATTCCTCGTTCCAATGCCCCTTCTACCAGAAAGCTACCAATGAAACCACTGGCTCCTGTCACGAGTATATTCTTGTTTTCCTTTTGTAAAGACATATATCTATTTTTGAAATGACAAAGATACACGAAAGTTGTCATTTGATAAATAATTTTACTAAATTTGTCCAAAAGAACGATAAATACAGCGATATGAGACTATTATTTACCCTTACTTGACCAATGGAATGGTGATGGCAAAAGTAGTCCAAGATTGTTTCGAAGTATAAGGACGGAGTGTCAATGTTCCCCCACAGATACGCATAATTTGTTTGCTCAAACTAAGCCCAATACCGTTCCCCTCCTCTTTCGTGGTAAAGAAAGGAACAAAGATTTGTTCTGCCATTTCATCGGTAATGCGCGGACCGTTATTGGACACTTCAATACAGACCGTTTTCTCTCCTTGATTAAATGCAGAAAGGCGTATACATCCATCGGTAGTACCGATGGCCTGCATGGCATTTATCTGCAAATTGGTAATTACTTGTGCCAACAGGTTTTCATCGGTCCATATAATCAGTCCATCAGTTACCTGCAACTCTACTTTAATATTCGGATAATTAGATGGATGCTTTGCCAACTGAATCATACGTTTCAAGAAAGGCTCTACATAAAAGAGTGAAGGTTCAGGTGACGGCAGGCGGGTTAATTTCCGATAAGAATTTACAAAATTCATCAGTCCGTTGCCTGTGGAATGAATGGTTTCCAGTCCTTGTTTCATTTCCACATCCTCGGCACAAGGAAGAGTGAGCAACGTTTCACTTAACGAAGTGATAGGGCTGAGAGAGTTCATAATTTCGTGTGTTAGCACCCGGGTAAGACGTATCCACGAATCTATCTCCCGTTCATCCAGTTCATTATTGATATCATTCAAAGCTATGATACGCAATTCTTCATCCTTGATATGAATGCCCGATACCCGTAAAGACAAACTAACGGTTCCTCTTTCTGTAGAATAGCTTGCTTGCAGCTTGTCGCCTGGACAAGCTTTCTCCATCATATCCTCCAATCCTTCAGAAACAGTTAAAAGTTGCCGGATATGTGTAAAGACATCCAGTCGCAATAACTCCAACGCTTTTCGGTTTTTCTGGATAACCACTCCTTTGCTATTCAATACTACAATACCTGTCTCTACAAAATCAAGAATCAATTCGTAATACTTTTCCCGTTGGGCGGTTTCTATCTTTACATTATACAAAATTTTGGCAATGCGGTTCAACATCACATTTACATGCAAACTCTCTCCATCTTTTACCTTTTCATGGAAATGTATGGCCGAATCATCGTTTTCAATGGCATCAAGCAGAAAAACTAATTTGCGAGTATTATGCATATAGACTTGGTAGAAATGCCAAAGGGCAACCAACAGACAAACTACCCCCACAGGCAACCAGAGCCAATTGCAGACAATGGCCAACCATGTACAGATAGTCGTTAGCATCAAGACAATACCCAATCTCATCCAAAATGTATCCAGCAGTTGCTTCATCATAAACCGAACTTCTTCATTTTGTTGTACAAAGTCTGCCGAGTTATTCCCAATTCCGTTGCCACAGCCGAAAGATTACCCTCATTCCGCTCAATGGCCCGCTTAATCATTTGCACTTCCATTTCTTCGATAGTTCCTACCGATGTATTCAAGGCAGGAGCAAGTGTCTTGCGGGAGAATTGGAAATGTTCTTCAGAGAGAGTGGCACCTTCACTGATAATGACTGCCTTTTCGATAGCATGTTCCAATTCACGGATGTTACCATACCACGGATGTTCTTTCAGTTTTCGGATAGCTTGAAGAGAAAGAGCCATCTTCCCTCTGTCGTATTGTCTGCCAAATCGTTCAATAAATCTTTCCGCCAAAGGAATGATATCTTCTTTCCGTTCGCGCAAAGGAGGTATTTCTATGTGAATGGTATTCACCCGATAAAGTAAGTCTTCACGAAATAGGTTCTGCACCACCATTTCAGGTAAGTTGCAATTGGTGGCGCATATCAGTCGGATGTCAATAGGGATTGGCTGGTTACTTCCCACTCTGACAATACTCCGCCGTTGAAGCACGGTAAGGAGTTTGGCTTGCTGGTGATAAGGCAGATTGCCTATTTCGTCAAGGAATAAAGTACTCCCATGAGCCGATTCAAACTTACCGGGCCTGTCGGCATAGGCACCAGTAAACGATCCTTTCACATGACCGAAGAGTTCACTTTCGAACAATGATTCGGTAAGGGCTCCCATATCTACGGCTACCATTTCCTTGTCGCTCCGTACAGAAAGGGCATGAATCTCCCTGGCCAGCATTTCCTTACCCGTACCATTTTCACCGGTTATCAATACATTGGCATCGGTCTTTGCCACCCGTTCCACCAATTCACGGAGTCCTTTCATCGCTTTACTTTCTCCCCAGTACATCTGCGATTTCGGGGTAAGGCTTTCCATCTTCTTCCCTTTACCGGATGTATGACAAGCCGATAACAGTGTTTCCACCAAACGAGTATTGTTCCAAGGCTTCACAATGAAATCGTCCGCTCCTTCCTTGATACCCCGTACCGCCAATTCGATGTCGCCATACGCTGTAAAGAGCACTACAGGTATGGAAGAATATGTTTTCTTGATTTCGTGCAACCAAAACAAGCCTTCGTTACCGGTATTGAGTCCGTTCCCAAAATTCATGTCGAGCAATACTACATCCGGTTTTTCCTCCTTTAAGGTAGCCATAAGTGTTACGGGTGAAGGTAAAGTTAAAATCTTGTCGAACTTATCCTTCAACAATAACTTTACGGCCGATAATACTCCTTTATTGTCGTCCACTACTACGATGGTCTTTTGTCTTTTCATGGTTCGTTTACATGTTACCACACAAAAGTATGGATAAGAATTCTAATAACCTATACTTTGTCTATTTTTTGGACAATCAAAATTTTGCGGCTATGTCCAATTTTTAGGCACCGGTGTCTAATTATTGGACAGTCTCCCCCATTGCTCAAAAAAACAATCCACATGTTATCAACAGTTTACAAGTTTGGCACGGTATTTGCTATAGAATTAGTGAGAACGAATAATGAGAAATAAAATATTAATTCTCTCATTATCATTACAGGAAGTGGCGTTGCGAAACGGTGCTTCCTTTTGAAGAGAAACAATAATAAAAAATAAATAATTATGATTCAAATTGAAAGACTCAGTAAAGTATTCCGTACGGAAGAAGTAGAAACCGTAGCATTGAACAATGTACATCTGAAAGTGAAGGAAGGCGAATTTGTAGCCATTATGGGACCTTCGGGCTGTGGAAAATCCACCTTGCTCAACACTCTGGGACTGCTCGATAATCCCACCGAAGGAAGCTACAAGCTCCTGGGGACCGAAGTGGCCAATCTACATGAAAAGGAACGCACCCGCTTGCGTAAAGGTGTAATCGGTTTTGTGTTTCAAAGCTTCAACCTGATTGACGAACTGAATGTGTACGAGAATGTGGAACTCCCTTTGGTATACCCCGGCATAAAGCCCGCCGAACGCAAGAAGATGGTGACCGATATGTTGAAACGCATGAACATCAGCCATCGTGCCAAGCACTATCCGCAACAACTCTCGGGCGGCCAGCAACAACGAGTAGCCATCGCCCGTGCCGTTATCACCAATCCCAAACTAATCTTGGCCGACGAACCTACGGGTAACCTTGACTCGAAGAACGGACAGGAAGTGATGAACTTGCTGACCGAGCTGAACACCGAAGGAACCACCATCATTATGGTGACCCACTCCAAGCACGATGCCGGCTATGCGCACCGCATTGTACATCTGTTCGATGGTAGCATTGTAGCAAATATCGTAGAATAAAAAGTAGAATGATGAAACAAATCTATTACGTTATACAAACCATTGTCCATAGCCGTGGTTCCAATGCCATCAAGATTATCTCCCTCGGCTTGGGGCTGATGATGAGCATCTTGCTCTTTTCAAGAGTTGCTTACGAACAGAGCTTTAACACTTGCTTCAAGGAGCATGAGAATCTTTATCAAGTATGGAAAAGATTTCATTTGAAAGATGGCACAACCCAATGGAGCCAATTTTGCGTTGGAAAGACGGCTGGTGCCACGTTCGAAGCTTTGCCCGATATGATAGAAAGCGCTACGACCGTCAGCATTTGGCTGGCTAGCCAACCCCTGTATCATGGCGAAACGAAGTTCGATATTCGCAAGATTGTGGCAGATTCGCTTTTCTTTGAGACTATGGGCATCGAAGTGACCAGTGGAAATCCCGTACAAGACCTTCAACAAATGGATGTCATCTACCTGAGTGATGGCTTGGCATCCCAAATGTTTGGTGATGAAGACCCGATAGGGAAGGTCATCAGCTACAACAAGCAGATGCATTTGACCGTTCGGGGAACATTTGCCGATATTCCTGCCAATAGTACCCTGCGAGCAAAAGCCGTTGTTTCCATGCCGACCATTTGGAACAGGGGGTGGGGAAATTATTCGTGGGAAGGAGGCGATAGTTGGCCAAGCTATTTCCGTATCAAGCCCGGCACGGACATCGAAAACTTGAACAAACGCATGAATCTGGTGATTGAACAAAACTATCCTGCTAATGCAGCATTCCAAATGGAGGCCGAAGCCCGCCCTATCCGTGATACCTATCGAAACCAAGATGACGTAAAACGTATGACGGGCATCATGTCCATCATGGGAGGTGCTATCCTGTTCATCACCGCCCTGAACTATGTACTTATTTCCATATCTTCATTGAGTAGACGCGCTAAAGCTATCGGTGTACACAAATGTAGTGGAGCAGAAACAGATACTATTTTCGGCATGTTCCTATGGGAAACGGGTATCATCATTGTAATTGCTTTGTTGCTGATGGGATTCCTAGTACTTAACTTTCAAGATTTTGTGGAAGATACGGCTTCAACCAAACTTACCTCACTCTTTGCTATCGACCGTATTTGGGTTTCCTTGTCAGTAATAGGCACTTTATTTCTTATCGGAAGCGTATTGCCGGGATATGTTTTCTCGAAAATACCTGTAACCCAAGTATTCAAGCGATATACAGAAGGTAAGAAAGGTTGGAAACGTCCGTTGCTCTTCATCCAGTTTGCCGGTGTAGCCTTCATCGGTGGCATTATGATTATCGTGATGTTTCAATTCCATTATGTATTGAACAAAGACATGGGTTATAACCCCGAACGCATCGCCGTGGAATATCAGTATTGTCCCGACTATGACACCAGTAATATGGTCAAGACTTTCTACAAGGGATTGCCTTACGTGGAAGCCGTTACTTCCTCGCTTGACAACGGCCCATTGTGGGGATATAGTGGAGAAATGATGTTAGATGAAAGCGGTCAGTCCTTATTCTCAACTAAGTACGATTATATGGCCGAGGATTATGCTGATATTATGGGTATCCGTGTGAAACAAGGGCGTTTTCCCCGTGCCAGTGGTGAGATAGCAGCTAGCGAAACATGGTTGAGAACACGTGGTTGGAGTGCCGAACAAGCCCTCGGTCAGACCATTTATACCGAAGAAGGGAAAGTGAAGATTGTAGGTATCATCAAGGATTTTCAAATCGGTAATTTCTTGGAAGAAAACAGACCTTTCTTGATGCATTTCCAACCCATGTTCAGTGGCTCTATTCATATTCGCTTGAAAGAACCTTTTGCCGAGAACTTGCAACGATTGAACAAAGAAGCAGGAGAGGCTTTCCCGGGTCAAACCATCAATTTTGAAAGTTTGGAGCAAGCATTGGCAGATTCTTACAACTCCATCCGTGTCTTCCGAAACGCCACTATCGTCGCCACATTCGTCATTTTCTTCATTACCTTGATGGGCTTGATAGGCTATACCAACGATGAGACTAATCGCCGTTCCAAAGAGATTGCCATCCGCAAGGTAAACGGAGCCGAAGCTTGGGGCATCATCGAACTATTGGCAAAAGATGTGTTATGGACGGCACTCCCGGCTGTACTCATCGGAACCTTGGCCGCATGGTATGTAGGGGAGTTATGGATGAGCCAATTTGCTGCAACCATCGAAAATACCATCCCTTATTACATCATGACTTCCATCCTAACATTGGCCATGATTGTGGGTATAGTGATTACCAAGACCTGGAAGATAGCCAATGAGAATCCGGTGAAGAGCATCAAAAGTGAATAATTTATATAACAAGAATGAAACAAATCTATTACGCTATACAGAACATTATCCACGGAAAGGGAAGCAACATTACGAAAGTACTGTCCCTCTCGTTGGGACTTACCATCGGCATCCTGCTTTTTTCGCAGATAGCCTTTGAGCTGAGTTATGAACGTTGCTATCCGGAGGCAGATAACCTATCGTGGATAGGAGAAGCCCAGAAAGATGCCAAAACCGGCGATATGGGAAGTTACGACCGCACATCGCATGCTCCAATGGCCGATGCCTTGCGAGACGACCTGCCCCAACTGATAGAAAACACTACAGCCCTATATACTTATACTGGAAACAAAGTCTACAAGGACGACAAGCATCTGGAGGATTTGGATTATATTTATGCCGACGAGCATTTCTTTTCTACCTTCGGTATTCCCGTACTGCAAGGCAATTCGGAAGAACTTAAAACGCCTTTAAACGCTTTTGTTTCCGAAAGTTTCGTGGAGCAATATTTTGCAGGTGAGAATCCCGTGGGAAAGACGATTACATTCGAAAAGAAACGTGTTGTCACCATCCGGGGCATCTATCAGGATATTCCTGAAAATACCCAGTTCAATTTTGACTTGATAATATCCGTCAGAGGTGGTGAGAAATCTTATTTTGGTGGTGGTGATTGGACAAGAAACGACATTTATATGACCATTGTCCGTAAAAAGGACGGTGTTGACCGCGAAACCCTGAACCGCGAAATAGGTAAGGCCATGGAACAATACCGGCCCAACAAGCCCTATGCAGAAAAGATACATGTATATGATGCGCAACCATTGGTAGATATTCAATGGGATAGCAAAGATACACGTACCCGTCTGTACATCTATGGTTTCTTGGGATTTGCCGTATTCTTCGTGGCTATTATGAACTACGTGCTGATAGCCATTGCCACCATGAACCGTCGTGCCAAAAGTGTGGGTGTACATAAATGTAGCGGTGCCACTACGGGCAACATCTTCGGCATGTTCCTGATGGAAACCGGTTTTGTGGTCATCGCATCGGTGTTGCTCGCTCTCTTTATCATTTTCAATGCCAAGGACTTGATAGAAGACTTGTTGTCTGTCCGCTTGGAATCACTCTTTACATGGGAAACTTTGTGGGTGCCGCTATTGACTATTCTCATCCTGTTTGTGGTAGCCGGTGTAATGCCCGGACGCTTGTTCTCCAAAATTCCCGTAACCCAAGTGTTCCGTCGTTATACCGATAGCAAAAAAGGTTGGAAACGCTCCATGCTTTGTGTGCAGTTTGCTGGCGTATCGTTTGTATTGGGCGTGTTGTTGGTAGCATTCATGCAATACCATTACATGGCTTATGCCGATCACGGCTTCCGATCCGAAGGTCTGGTAGAAGCTCAGGTGGCATTCACTGAAGATGAAATCCAATCCGTTAAGGAAGACCTTCTCCGTCAGCCCATGATAGAAAGCGTGTCCACTTCCATGCGTCCCATCATCGGTTCATATTGGAGTCGTCCGCTGAAAAACAATAGCGGTAAAACCATTGGCACTCTGATGTTCAATCCTTGCGACAAGGATTACGTAAAGACCAATGGCATCACTCTGATAGAAGGCAGGGATATAATGAACGAAGGAGATGTATTGGTAAACGAAGAGCTGGTACGACTGATGCAATGGACGGACGGTGCAGTAGGCAAGCAAATCAATGTACACAAGAAAAACGGCCCCATTGTGGGAGTGTTCCGCAATGTGCGTAGTATGAGTATGGGAAACAAGCAATATCCTATTGCCTTGGTTGGTGCAAAGGGTATAAATGCATTAAGCGTCCGTCTGAAAGCCCCCTATCAGGACAACTTGAAGCGATTGGAAGAATATATGGCTGTTACCTATCCCACGAAAGCGTTTAAATTCATCCCGACGGACACTACATTGAATCAAATCTATAAGTATGTAGAACGTTTCCGCAACTCTGTATGGATAACCTCTACTTTTATCTTGCTCATCGTATTTATGGGCTTGATAGGCTATATCAACGATGAGACTGCCCGCCGGAGCAAAGAGATAGCCATACGCAAAGTGAATGGTGGTGAAGCCTCGGACATTCTAAAGCTACTGTCTGTAGACATTCTTTATGTAGCCATTCCTTCCGTACTCATCGGTACAGTATGTGCTTACTTGGTGGGCAAGTCATGGTTGGAAGCCTTTCACGAAACCATTTCCTTGAATCCATTACTGTTCGTTGCCACCGCCATCGCAGTATTGGTCACCATTGTAGCATGTGTCGTCATCAAGGCTTGGAAGATAGCCAATGAAAATCCGGTGAAGAGCATTAAGAGTGAATAATATAAAGACATCTTTGCACTTTACTAAAATAATACTAAATTTGTCAGAAAGAACGATAAATACAGCGATATGAGACAATTATTTACCCTGCTGCTCATGACCATCGGCTTGACCAGCTACGCACAGAAGTTCCAAAGTGACAAATTCTCCTTGCCATCGGGCAAAGAATTGAGCATTACCTTCATCAAGCATGGTACACTGATGATGGAATACGACGGACACACCCTCCACATCGACCCTGTGGGAATGTATGCCGACTATTCCAAACTACCGAAAGCCGACCTTATCCTCATCACCCACCAGCATGGCGACCATCTGGATAAAGAAGCCATTGCTACCCTATCTACTACCGACACCCGCTTGATAGTTACCTCTACGGTGAACCAACAACTGAACAAAGGCGAAGTATACGAAAACGGTCAGGTGAAACGTCCGTTCCCTTGGTTGATGATTGAAACTGTACCGGCTTATAATACCACCCCCGACCGACAGAAGTTCCATCCCAAAGGTCGCGACAATGCGTATGTACTGAATATCGAAGACCAGCGCATCTACATAGCCGGCGATACGGAAGACATTCCCGAAATGAAGCACATGAAAAATATCGACATTGCTTTCTTGCCGGTAAACCAACCTTACACCATGACTCTTGAGCAAGCCCTCAATGCCGCCCGTATGATAAAGCCGGCCATCCTCTACCCTTATCATTACAACGATACAAAAGTAGAAAAGCTGGTTGCGCCTTTGAAAGAAGAAGGCATAGAAGTGAGAATCCGGGATATGCAATAAAAGTTCTATACCCCGGTTTGCTTTAAGTTATGAATGATAAAACGATGTTTCCCGGAGTGTAAAACATCGTTTTATCATTATGGATTTTTACTTCAAATGTTTCAAAATCCAATCCAATTGTCCGTACTCGGTTACATCCGAAGTCCAATGCTCGTTGATGGGAGTGATGAGGGCTTCCTTAGGGCATGTGAGCACGTTGTAGGCCGCATAGCTGGTAGTGGGTGCGCATACATCGTCGTTGTATCCCCAGGTGATGTAGGTTTCGGCCTTCACCAAACGGGCAAAGTTCACTACATCGTAATAGGCCATGGTCTTTACCTTTTCGGGAGTACACATGCCCGGAGTACGAGAGAAGTGCGGATAGCCATCGGCACGACCTGCTTCGAAACCGGCCATATCACTCAAAGCGGGATGATTGGCTACACATTGGGTTACACGTTCGTCCAAGCCGGCAGTAACCAATGCCAAGGCTCCACCCTGACTACCTCCTTGTACAATGACATTCTTACCGTCCCACTCGGGCAGGGAAGTCAACAAATCGATGCTACGAACACAAGCCAAGTACACGCGCTTCATGTAGTAATTATCCTTGTTGTCGAGGTTAATATTTAAATAATTGCTTTCGTGACCAAAAGCTGTACTGATATCCTTGAACTCTTCAGTAGTCATGGTAGGATTCAATCCGTGGATTTCTATTTCCAAACGGATGCATCCCTGTTCGGCATAATACTTGCGCTTCAAAGGTTCCTTAATGGTCTTGATGCCGGCTCCCGGAGGGCAAAGCACCACAGGGCAACTACCTTTCTTTGCATTCTTGGGATAAGTCAGATAACCATATACGGCCTGACCGCGCTTGTTTACGGGCAATTTGATGAGGTAACAATCAGTCTTTTCCGTGCAATATTCTTTCACTAATTCTTTGGTATAGGTCAGAGGGAGAGCAGCCAATTCGTCCTTGTTCTTCTTCCAAAAGTCCTGGAAATCGGCCGGCATCTTAGTGTAAGGCTGAATCTTGTCGACCGAGAATCCTATCTTTACATGGTGTTTGTACGTTTGGTTTCTCAATTTCACGGTCATCCGGCAATCGCGGAATCCCGGTTTCTTCATGGTTCCCATAGCAATGGTGGCCTTTCCTTTCTTCAATACCACTTCGCCTTTGGCATCGGCCGGCATCAAGTCATCCCCCAATTCATAACTGATAGTCACTCCATCTTGAGGGATACCATATTGATACAATTGGATATCCACGGTAGCCTTTTCACCGGTTTTGTATAACCAGTCGGCATGATTGGGTACGGTTACCCACAACACATCACTTCTGTACGGATAGTTCTCGGCTTTCGCACCTATGCAAAGCAACATTATCCAACACAACAATAAACTGATTCTTTTCATATTTGTATACTTTTATTTTATTCCATCTAAAAATTTCAATACCGCCCGGTTGAAGGTTTCAGGTTGTTCCATGTTCATCATGTGTCCGCAATCGGGGAGCAATAAGGCCGTTCCATTCGGCAAGTATTTCAATTCCTTGGGCGAATAGGGTTTCCCTTCGCCTTTGGAGTCTCCGCGTAGCATCAAGGTAGGAACAGACGGACAGGTTTCTTCCAACCGTTTCCATGCTTCGCGAGCCCAGAACATACGCACTTCCTTGTGAAGGGGTTGCCAGGCATCCCAATCATTAATCATCTGCCACAAGGATTCCCGCATCTCTTCCCGACGGGAACCACCATCGGATATCAACGCTTCCAACCATTCGCGTTTATATACATCAATGCCTTTAGCTTTCAGTTCGGCTATTTCCTTGTCGCGTCGGGCACTTTCTTCGGCTCCCATCGGCTCGGAAGGACCTTGTACTGAACGGATGCCCCCACTGGCCATCACGCACGAAAGCATTCGTTCGGGAGCCATGGCCACCATATCGCCCGCTACAAACGAACCCATGGAGAGTCCTACAATATGCGCTTTCTCTATCTTGAGATAGTCCATTACCGCCAATAAGTCATCCAAATGGGTGAACTGGAAGGTCTCGGTTTGCTTCGAGGAACGACCATAACCGCGGAAGTCCATTCGGATGGTACGATAATGTCGGGCAAACTCATCGAATTGCAAATCCCACATACGGGTATCGAGCGAGTGTCCGTGAAGCAGTATCAACGGTTCCCCCTCCCCTTTCTCTTCATAATAAATCTTTCCTTCTCCACTTACAGGAACATAGCCCACGTTCGTCTGGTTGGTACATCCACTACACATGATCCAACCTATAAGAAAGAAAAGAACTCCAATCTTCTTCATTATACCGATGTTATTTTAATGATATGCCTTCTATTTTCCAATCACTGACTTGAAAGTGCAACTTATCCGTATCTTTTGTACTCCATGGAAACAAGCGTATATGAAGTTGCTGCCCCGGATTCAACGTAATGTTCATTGGGAAAGTAAGTTTCTGTACACCCGATACCGGTTGCTGGGCTTCGCCCAAATCGGTACGAGGATAAAAATCCTTGCCATACGCACAAGCCACTCGATAGGCTATTTCTCCTTCCAACGTAAAGGAAAGTTGACGGAGTAACAAGGTCTGTTCGGAACGAGGCAGAATGATTTCAACATATCTTTTCTGAGCCTCATCTATTTCGGCCGTCCATTGTCTGCTTTCCATCGTAATGCCCTGAGATTCTTCCTTCAGTTCGCGTAAAGAGGGATTTTCCAAGGTATATTCTATGGAAGCGCGTTCCAACACTTCCTTGACATCGGCCTTTACAGGCAACAATCGTTGCTGGTCACCGTATGAAATGGTAACATGCGATTCAACAGCACCACTTTGTGAAGGAGTAAAGTGCAGATACAAGCATTTGTTCCATAATTCCCCATGCTGATAATCATATGTCAATGCCTGTTGAGGAGTACCGTGAGGATCA
>JAEIGA010008673.1_pt1 | contig 15394 bp, 11 predicted proteins | sample 9270691 | NCBI WGS metagenome assembly JAEIGA01 (sample SAMN17057246, study PRJNA624740) | gut metagenome | biome: biome; isolation source: fecal sample | host: Bos grunniens | place: China: Xizang | collected 2019
ATATTAGCAGAAACAGGAATTGAAAGAGCAAGCGCAATCTTACCCTTGTCGCCATCTGGGAATGTAGCAAGCACCGGCGCAAGGAAAGCAAGCATCATGGCAGCTGTAGCTGTGTTACTCATGAACATAGAGAACAGCGCAATAACTGCGAGGAAGCCAAGAAGCACCATCTTAGGATTTGTTCCGAAAGGTTTCAAAAGAGCTTTTGCAAGTGTCACGTCAAGACCATACTTCTGAGCCATAATCGCGAGCGCAAATCCACCGAGGAAGAGCATTACGACTGGGTCAGCAAAAGCAGACATGATCTTGGTATAGTTCATAATACCCTCAAGTTTCTCACCTGACGCGTCGACCATAAGGAAGCCAAGTCCCTTGTTGGAAAGCATGAGAAGAGCCATAACGATGATCAACACTGAAGTTGTCCAGCTAGGAATGATCTCGAAGATCCACATGAGAGCAGCGAAGATGAAAAGAGCGATTGTACGCTGCTGGAGAACTGTAAGCCCCTCAATACCAAAGAATGAAGTAGGGACAGCAAGAAGGAAGATTGTGATGAACAGCACCAATGGGAGCAGCACACAATACTTTACTGAAAATTTGTTAGTACCCATTATATTAATTTGTTAGAATAATTATCAGTTTTCCAAAACGGGCGCAAAGTTAGTCTTTATTTGAATAAAAACAACATCTCGACGCCAAAAAGCACGACGGGACAAAGCATCTGCGCCTCATCCCGTCGTCATTCAATTATGTTCAATATAAGGATTAAACGATACCCTGCTCAAGCATAGCCTGCGCCACCTTCATGAATCCGGCAATGTTGGCACCCTTGACATAGTTGATATATCCGTCAGGCTGTGTTCCATACTTCACGCAAGCCTCGTGGATATTCGACATGATAGCGTGGAGTTTCTCGTCCACCTCTGCCGGACTCCAGCTGATATGCATTGCATTCTGAGTCATCTCGAGACCTGAAGTTGCAACACCACCGGCGTTCACAGCCTTACCAGGAGCGAAGATGATACCTGCCTTCTGGAAAGCAGCGATAGCCTCAGGAGTACATCCCATATTAGAAACCTCAGCAGCGAGCCAAGTGCCGTTTGCTATGAGTTCCTCCGCGTCAGCACCTGTAAGCTCATTCTGGAATGCGCATGGCATTGCGATGTCGCACTTGATGCTCCAAGCCTTTTTACCTGGATAGAATGTAGCAGACGGGAACTTCTCAGCGAACGGAGCAACGACGTCGTTGTTAGATGCTCGGAGTTCGAGCATATATGCGATCTTCTCATCATTCATTCCCTCCGGATCATAGATGGCTCCGTCCGGACCTGAAATTGCGATGACCTTGGCACCGAGCTGAGTAGCCTTTGTAGCGGCACCCCAAGCCACATTACCGAAGCCTGAAAGGGCTACTGTCTTGCCCTCGATGCTCTTGCCTGCGAGCTGAAGCATATGTTCAACGAAGTACACTGCACCGAAACCGGTTGCCTCAGGACGAAGGATGGAACCACCCCAAGTCATACCCTTACCTGTAAGCACACCTGTGTTGTACTGCTGAGCAAGTTTCTTATACATGCCGTACATATAGCCGATCTCACGTCCGCCTACTCCGATATCACCTGCAGGTACATCCTGGTCAGGACCTATAACCTTCCAGAGCTCAAGCATGAAAGCCTGGCAGAAGCGCATGATCTCGGCATCAGACTTTCCTCTTGGGTTGAAGTCTGAACCACCCTTGCCACCGCCCATAGGAAGTGTTGTAAGTGCATTCTTGAATGTCTGCTCAAAACCGAGGAACTTCAGGATTGAAAGATTCACTGAAGGATGGAAGCGGAGACCTCCCTTATATGGACCGATAGCGGAGTTGAACTGCACACGGTATCCTGTATTTGTCTGAACCTCACCATTATCATCTACCCAAGTGACCTTGAAAGTCAAGATGCGCTCAGGCTCAACGATACGCTCGACGATCTTTGCATCCTCGAACTCAGGGTGCTGGTTGTAAACCTCTTCAATAGACTCCAATACTTCGTGTACCGCCTGGAGATACTCCTTCTCATAAGGGTACTTGGCCTGGAGTTTGGCCATCAAGTCATTAGTGTTCATGTCTTATGTTTAAAAATAATGGTTTTCCTACTTTACCTCCCAGGTACTGCCACTGCGGAGAAGATCATCCACACACTGGATCTTTGACTTAGCCTTCACCTCTGCAAGCTGATCACGAACGCCATCATCGTAGGTAACATCCTTGACATCACGGATGACGCCAAGCGCCACTGGGAAATCAGGATATTTCATGTCCGCAAGCATCATATGGATGCCGACATGCTCCGAATGAGCGTCATGTACAAGGATATCATCCTCTGTCACACCGTTCTCACCGATCGTAACCACTCGCAGACCCATTCCGTCAAGCATGAGACCCTTATTTCGGTCCTTTCCAAAGATCATCTTTTCACCGTGACGAAGAACTATGGTCCTGTCTGCCCGTACCGCTCTGTCCGAAATCACCTTATGAGTTCCGTCATTGAAGATCACGCAGTTTGTGAGCATCTCCATCACCGAACATCCGTCGTGCTTTGCGGCAGAAAGCATGATCTCCTCTGTAAGTTTAAGTTCCGAGTCAAGGCTTCTGGCAAAGAAAGTACCCTTTGCACCGAGAACAAGGCTACCAGGATTAAACGGATGCTCTACTGTTCCATAAGGGGAAGTCTTCGAAATTGCTCCGAACTTTGAAGTCGGAGAGTACTGGCCCTTTGTGAGACCGTAAATCTGGTTGTTGAAGAGAATGATGTTTATATCTACATTTCTTCTTATAGCGTGGATGAAATGGTTTCCACCGATAGCGAGCGCATCACCGTCACCACATGCCTGCCATACGGTAAGGTCAGGATTGGCCACCTTGATACCTGTAGAAATAGCGGTTGCACGTCCATGGATACTGTGGAAACCGTATGTATTCATATAATAAGGAAGTCGTGATGAACAGCCGATACCTGAAACAATCACATATCTTTCCTTATCGTATCCCAAAGCCTCTGTCACATCAGGAAGGGCTCTCTGAAGAGCCGCAAGCACACCGTGGTCACCACAGCCCGGGCACCACCTTACTTCCTGGTCGCTTTTGAATTCTTTGAATGTATATCTTGGCATAACTTTATTCTTTTATTTGATTCCTCGATACGGACGTAAAACTTAGAGATTCTCCTTGATTGCGCCTACGATCTCCTGAACGAGGAACGGCTGACCCTGAATCTTATTGTACTGAGCATACTGGAACTGCGGCATCTTGCCTCTGAGATAGTTCACGAAGTGACCGCTGTTAAGCTCGCACACGAGAATCTTATCGAAACGTGAAAGCACTTCCTCGGTATTCTTCGGCAATGGAAGGATATAGTCGAAATGAGCGAAGCTCACTTCATTACCTGCCTCGTGAAGTTCCTGTACTGCAGAAAGAAGGTGTCCATATGTACCACCCCAGCCCACAACGAGCAACTTGCCGCTCTGTGGTCCAAGAACCTCAAGTTCAGGGATAAAGTCTGCCACCTTCTGCACCTTCTGCTCACGCTCCCTTACCATCATCGCATGGTTGAGAGGATCTGATGAGAGCACACCGCTGTGAGTCTTCTCGAGACCACCGACTCTATGCTCACATCCTGGCATTCCTGGGACTGCCCACTTGCGCACAAGTGTCTCCTCGTCTCTTACGAAAGGCTTATAAGGCTCACCTGGTGTTGCGAAAGGTGGGTTGATTGCAGGATAGTCCGCCATTGACGGAATGAGCCATGGCTCAGAACCATTACCGAGGAAACCCTCAGTGAGAAGGAGGACTGGAGTCATATGCTCAAGGGCGATCTTTGCGGCATTGAAGGCGGCGTCGAAACAGCCGGCTGGAGAATGTGCGGCCATAACGACCATAGGGCACTCACCATTTCTGCCGTAAAGAGCCTGATTGAGATCAGTCTGCTCTGTCTTTGTAGGGATACCTGTCGAAGGACCCGCGCGCTGCACGTCAACAACGACAAGCGGAAGTTCTGTCATGACAGCAAGGCCGAGAGCCTCAGACTTGAGGGAAAGTCCCGGACCCGAGGTAGTGGTCACTGCAAGATTACCCGCAAATGCTGCACCGATTGCAGTACAGATACCCGCGATTTCATCCTCAGCCTGAAGAGTCTTGGCACCAAGGCTCTTGTGAACAGCAAGCTCCTCGAGGATACCTGTCGCAGGAGTAATAGGGTAAGATCCACAGAACAAAGGAAGATTTGCCTTCTCAGATGCTGCGAGAAGTCCCCAGGCAGTCGCCTGATTTCCTGTTATGTTTCGATAGAGACCCTTCTTCTGATTAGCAGGCTCAATGTTGTATGTGTTAGGAATTGCCTGGATATTGGCTGCATAGTTATATCCGTCCTTGAGCACCTTCTTGTTAGGCTCGATGAGCTCCGGATGCTTCTTGCCGAACTTACGTTCGAGATACTGGAAGATGTACTCCATAGGACGATTGTAAATATAGCAGGCCATACCGAGAGTGAACATGTTCTTACACTTGTTCACTGTCTTCTTGTCAAGGCCGCTGTCCTTGAGACTCTCCTCTGTAAGCGATGTGATAGGAGCAATGATGATTGTCCTGTCCTCAATGTAGAGTTCTGCGATAGGATCATTCTTGAGACCTGCTCTCTTGATACCTTCCTCATCAAAAGTGTCAGAATCGATCAGAACCATGGCAGTTCTCTTGAGCCACTGGGCATTTGCCTTGAGAGCTGCGGGGTTCATAGCTACGAGGAGGTCGCAGAAATCACCTGGAGTTGTTACTTGTTCACTACCGATGTGGACCTGAAAACCGGATACTCCGGATACTGTACCATGTGGGGCGCGGATTTCGGCAGGATAATCCGGGAATGTTGAAAGTTCGTTTCCGAAGATTGCAGACATATCTGCGAACAAAGATCCGGTAAGCTGCATACCGTCTCCAGAGTCTCCGGCAAATCTGATGACAACATCTTTGGTATCGATAACCTTATGCTGCATGTTGTTGAAATTTTAAACTAAAAGGTTAATATTTGACACAAATGTATACAATTTTCCCCAAGGTTGAATGAAAATTCTAAGTTTTTTGGCAAAAAATAAGCGACCCCAGGTAATTGACCCGGAGTCGCATATTGTAATTGATTGAATTGCTTTAAATTACTCAGCCTGAGCTGCCTGTGCAGCCTGTGCCTTTGCCTGAAGCTCAGCCTGGAGAGTCTCGAGAGTTCTGCCCTCTGGAATGTTAAGCTTCACTCTTGCCTCTGGAGTAAGGTTGATACCCTGAGCCTCGTCAAGATAAAGGAAATTAGCCTTGTCAGCAACGAAAGCAACACCCTTTGCAGCAGCGAGTTCATTAACTACCTTCTGAGCCTTCTCGACGATAGGCATCTGAAGCATCTGCTGAGTCTGCTGAAGCTCCTGTGAGATAGCCTGATTGAATTCCTGGATTCTCATCTCGATCTGCTGGAGCTCTGCTGCCTTGCTCTCTCTGATTGTCGGAGTCCAGGTCTCAGCCTTCTGCTGGTACTGCTGAGCCTTAGTCTGGTACTCCTCTACCATTGCACCATAAGTCTCCTGTGCCTCGAGCTCTGCAGTTTCCATCTGTGCTCTTGCCGCATCCATCTCCGGCATGAGCATGATGAGCTCATTCATATCTACATAAGCGAACTTGAAGTTCTGTGCTGTTGCCGCGATAGACATAACTGCCATTGCAGCGATCAAAAGAATTCTTTTCATAATATTAGATAGTGTTAAAATTTTCATTCTAGAACTGCTGTCCGATCACGAAGTGGAACTGGCTTCCACCATTACCGTCATTGTTGTCGAATCCATAACCCCAGTCAACACCAAGGAGTCCGATCATCGGGAGGAAGACTCTCACACCGACACCTGCGGATCTTCTGATCTGGAACGGATTGAAATCTCTGATATCCGACCAACAGTTACCTCCCTCGAGGAAGAGGAGAGCAAAGATGGTCGACTGTGGCTGAAGAATCACAGGATATCTGAGCTCTACAGTAAACTTGTCATATACGTTACCTGCGTAATAGTTACCGGTCTGGTTGTAAGATGACATCGCCTGTGGAGTAAGAGAGTAGTTCTCATAACCACGGAGAGAGATGATCTCAGAACCGTAAGTATCGTAACCCGACATACCGTCACCACCGACTCTGAAGCCTTCGAACGGCGAGTATCCCCAGTTTCTGTTATAGTATCCGAGGTATCCGAACTGAGCACGTGCCATAAGGACGAGGTCACCTACGAGTTTTGTGAACACCGATCCCTTGAATGACCACTTGTGATACTCGATCCACTTATACCTGTTCTCTGAAGACTGGAGATTGTAATCTATCTCCTTCCAGTTGCTCACCTTGGTAGGATTGCCATCTACATCAAGGACGCCATGGTTCTTCTTTCTCAAAAGCGAGTATGGTGGAGTAAACTGCACAGACAGGCTGAACTCAGAACCCTGACGAGGGTAGATCTGCTGGTCTGTTGATGTTCTTGAAAGGCTCAGGTTATAGCTGAGGTTGTGCGAGATACCGGTATCGAAGAGGAACTGATATGCCCAATTCTGAAGGCGGTATGTCTGCCAGCTGAGCTGGTTATAAAGAACGAAGTAGTTATCAGGCCACTTAAGGCGTTTACCGATACCGGCTGCAAATCCATACACCTCCATGAACTCGTCATTATTGAGGATATTATAATATATGTATGAATTCGTCTGTCTTGTATAATACAGCGATGTATTAAGCGATGTAGGTTTCTTACCGAAGAGCCAAGGCTCAGAGAAACTTGCAGAAAGACTGGTATAGTAAGTACCGTTGGTCTGGAATCTGAGCGAGAGGTTCTGCGCATCTCCGAGAGGTACCGGTCTCCATGCTGTCTTGTCGAAAAGTCTACGGGTAGAGAAGTTGTTGAAACTTACACCGACCGTAGCGACGAAGGTGTTTCCACCCCAACCTCCCGAGAGTTCAAGCTGGCTTGAAGGCTTCTCAGTCACGTTATATACTACGTCCACAGTATTGTTCAACTGGTTAGGAATGATAGAGTAACCTGTCGCAGGGTCTGTAATGGCCTCTGGATCGAACTGTCCCATTGATGCGATCTCTCGGATAGAACGCTCGAAGTCAGACTGGCTGAAGAGGTAACCCGGACGAGTGAATACCTGACGGCGGACCACTCTCTCATTTGTAAGGTCATTACCGTTGATCACGATATTGTTGAGAGTCGCCGGCTTTCCTTCAACAACACGCATCTCGACATCTACAGAGTCACCCTCGATGTTAAGCTCCACAGGCTGTATGTTGAAGAAGAGGTATCCATTATCGCGATAAAGCTTAGAAACGTCATAGTCTGTCTGCTTTCCGCCACCGAAGAGACGCTTCTCCATTGTCACCACATCATATATGTCACCCTTCTTGATCTGGAGAATCTCATTGAGGACATCCGACTCATAAACCGCATTACCTGTCCATGTGATGTCTCTGAAGAAATACTGCTTTCCTTCCTCAATATCGAAATCGATCTGGAGTCTGCCAGGCTCTACATAGTACATTGTATCCTTTACAATTCTGGCATCCCTATAACCGGCCTCATTGAATGCGCTGAGGAGAGAACGCTTATCATTGTCATATTCATTCTCCTTGAACTTCTTGGAACTGAAGAAGTTGATTAATCTCTTATCCTTTGTCTTCTTCATTGAACGCACGAGCTTGGTCTCCTTGACATGATCCGCTCCGTTGAAAGTGATGGTCTTGATCTTCACCTTCTCTCCCCTGTCTACATGGAAGTTCACCCTGATGGCGCTACGGATTACGGTATCACGCTGGGTCGTAACATCGACCTCGACATTATGGAAACCCTTCTCCTTATAATACCTCTTGATGATGTCTGACGCTGTCTTCGAGACATAATCGGAGAACTCTCTACCTCTACGAAGATTAAGGCGTTCCTCGAGTTCCTTCTGCTCGCCGCTCTTGACACCGGAATATGTCCAACGCGACACACGAGGTCTCTCGATGATAGCGACCTTGAAGAAAGCTGTATCACGGGAAGGAGCAAGAGAGTCAACTACAACTGCAACATCCTCAAAGAAGCTCTGGAGCCACAATCTATTCACGATAGAAGAGAGTTCTTCGCCCGGAACTGTGACCTCCATGCCTTTCTGAAGTCCTGCGATCTGGAGGATCTGCTCAGGTGAGAAATAGTTGTTTCCCTCTACCCTGACGCCGCCTACAACGTATTTCTTCGGGTTGTTATAATCAATCTCTACTCCTTGCGCCATAGCCGGAATACCGGCAAGCACAAGCAGCAACGGGAGTATTATCTTCTTAAGATTCATAAGTGGTTATAAATTCAAAACTGCAAATATAAGCATTTATTTAAATTTTCATTTAACTTTTCCGTATCTGCGGTCCCTTTTTGCATAAGACTTCAAGGCTTCGTAAAATTGAGGTTTCCTGAAATCAGGCCACAACTCGTCGACAAAAAGGAATTCAGAGTACGCTCCCTGCCACAGGAGATAATTGCTTATCCTGCTCTCGCCCGAGGTCCTCACAATGAGGTCAGGGTCAGGTATACCAGCAGTCACGAGGTACTTATCAAAGGCTGTAACGCCCTCATTCTCAATCTGCTTCCTCTTATCCGGATTCTCCGCCATCTCCTCTGCCATCTTAAGGGCAGCCTGGAAGATATCCCATTTTCCGCTATAGCTGAGGAACACAATCAAGGTGAGAGTATCATTTCCTGCTGTCTTCTCCATCGACTCATCTATGGTACGGTTGAGGTCATCTGCAAGACGCGATCTATTTCCGAGGACAATGAAACGCACTCCATTTTTGCCAAGTTTTTCCATTTCAGATGCCATAGCCTTCACCATAAGGCCCATAAGACCTGCCACCTCCTCATCAGGACGATTCCAGTTCTCTTCAGAAAAAGCAAAGAGAGACAGATACTTGACACCGGTCTCCACAGCCGCTTCCACGCAGGCTCTTACGCTTTCCACTCCTTCGAAATGGCCATATATTCTGTCCTTGCCGCGTTCTTTAGCCCATCGACCATTTCCATCCATGATCATAGAGACATGAACAGGCAAGTTGCCTTTATCAACAATTTCCATATTTATTATTTGATGTTTCTTACATCCTCTCCCCAGAAAAGTTTCTGTGTCAAGGCATTTATAAAGTTGGTTCGGTTAAGCCGGACACGCTTAAGCGAAAATTGTGCCAACGAGACCGAAAGTTCGGTTCCGGAAGGGAGAAGGACTGACCTGTTATCTGACGAGAAGGTGAAATCCGCATCCCTGGATACCATTTTAAGATCTATCTGCGAAGAATCAGGAACCACTATAGGCCTGACGTTAAGATTATGCGGAGCAATAGGAGAAATGATCAGGACCTTTGCCTCAGGAAGCACAATGGGCCCTCCCACACTTAAGGAATATGCGGTAGAACCTGAACTTGTGGAGATAATAAGTCCGTCTGCCCTGTATGTCGGAAGGCAGATGCCGTCGACTTTGACCTCCACTTCAAGCAAGGCCGGACCATTCCTATGGACAGCCATTTCATTCAAGGCGCAGAGACATTCCTCCGAGATTTCCGCGTCACCGGCGGAAACTACCTTAAGCATAGCCCTGTTCTCTATGCTGTAATCATCCGCAAGAAGTGCCTGCGCGAGGTCTTCAGGGCGATTTTCCGAGAGAAAGCCCATACGGCCGAGATTGACTCCCGCAACCGGGATTCCACTGTCGGCAACAATGGCAGAGGCAGACAGGAAAGTCCCGTCGCCTCCCACACTAAGGAGCATATCCGTATCCGGCAGGAGATCGGCGGCAGACGTGACTTCATACATCACGCAGGCACCCGAGGCAAGCTTCTCCTTCAACTGGACGAACCTCGGCTCAGTGCCGAAGGACTCCTTTCCTACATATATCGCTATCTTCATTATTACTTTCGATACTATAAAAGAGCCTCAAAATTAACACTTAATTTACAAAAATTGAAGTTTATTGTTAATTTTGTAGTTTGAATCAATCATTAAAGATCGCCATGACCAGACTTAGTGTCAACATCAATAAGATAGCAACTATCAGGAATGCCCGTGGAGGCAACACTCCAGACGTCGTGAAGGCCGCAATCGACTGCGAGCGCTTCGGTGCGGAAGGCATCACAGTTCATCCACGTCCTGACGAGAGGCATATCCGATATAATGACGTTAGAGAGCTCAAGCCTGTCGTACAGACCGAGTTCAACATTGAGGGAAACCCCATACCTTCGTTCATTGACCTCGTATTGGAAGTAAAACCGACTCAGGTTACCCTTGTGCCCGATGCCATAGATGCCATAACATCAAACGCAGGCTGGGACACCATCAGCAACAGGGAATTCCTTACCGAGACCTGCGCTCTTTTCAAGGCACACGGAATCAGGACTTCCATATTCATCGACCCCCTTCCCGAAATGGCGAAAGGCGCGGCACTTTGCGGCGCCGACAGGGTTGAACTTTACACAGAGTCATACGCACATGAATTCAGGAACTGCCCGGAGAAAGCGATTGCCCCATTCATAAAGACAGCGGAAACAGTCAGGGAATGTGGTCTGGGGCTGAATGCAGGCCATGACCTGAATCTTGAGAATCTTGAATATTACATCAGGAACATCCCATGGACAGACGAGGTTTCCATAGGCCATGCAATCATCAGCGATGCACTATATATGGGCTTGGAAGAAACAATTAAGGCATACCTCACAAAAGTTAAGATTTTTTAATTACCTTTGCAAGTTCATGCGCATACGCGCAAAAAGACAATAATTTATAAATCAAAACAATAATGAAAAACACATCACTTATCCTCAGCATCATTTCATTGATCGCTGTTGTAGCATTCGGTATCCTTTCACTTACAAAGGGCAAATCAGAGGTTCAGACTCCAGCAGAGGGAGAGGCAACAGAGGCAGCATGCAAGGGCGCAATCGTATACGTTGACCTTGACAGAATCCTCATGGAATATGACATGGCTAACGACCTCAGATCTGTAGTTGAGACAAAGGTTCAGAACATCCAGGCTGAGATCAACAGAAAGGGTCAGAAACTTGAGAAGGACGTAACTGCATTCCAGGAGAAGATCGAGAAGGGTCTCCTTACTCGTTCAGTAGCAGAGGCTCAGAGCCAGAAGCTCCAGCAGCAGGAACTTGAGTTCAACAACTACGCCGGCCAGAAGCAGCAGGAGATCCAGGAGGAGCAGCTTGTCATGATGAACCAGCTCGGCGACGCTATCAAGACCTTCCTTGAGAAGTACAACGCTGAGAAGCAGTACGCTATGATCCTCACCAACCAGGCAGGTGCACCGGTAATTACAGCTGACGCAGCTCTTGACATCACTGACGATGTACTTGCTGGACTCAACGAGGAGTACATCAAGACTAAGAACCAGAAAGCTGAGTAATCATTGAAAGTAGCTATACTGTCCTGTTTCTATCCCTATCGAGGAGGAATCTCTCAGTTTAACGCATGCCTTTACGGTGAACTGAGCAAAGAACATATTGTCCGGGCATTCAATTTTACCAGACAGTATCCTGAATTCCTCTTCCCCGGAAAGACACAATTCGTGACAGAAGACGATGAGGCCGTACCGGTGGAGAGCACATCTCTGCTGGATACGGCCAATCCTTTTTCATACATCAAGACATACAGGGAAATACGCGACTGGAAACCGGATGTTCTGATAGTCAGATACTGGATGTCATATTTCGGTCCGTCCCTAGGTTATGTCACAAGAAAGATGAAGAAGCATTGCAAGGTAATATCCATCCTTGACAATGTCATTCCTCACGAGCCGCGTTTCTTTGACACCCCTCTTACAAGATATTTCCTGAAGGGAAGCCACGGAAGCGTAACCCTTTGCGAGGCCGTCTCAGAGGATCTGCTGAGAATCAGACCTGACGCAAGATACACTGTAATACAGCACCCTCTCTACTCTCATTTCGGGAACAAGCTCCCAAGAGAAGAGGCAGAAGCCAAGCTAGGCATCAGCCATGGAAAGAAGAACATTCTTTTCTTCGGTCTGATAAGGGAATACAAGGGCCTTGACATATTGATCAAGGCATTCGAGATGCTGCCGACAGACGAATATCAATTGATAATCGCCGGAGAGCCATACGGCAGTTTCGACAAATATCAGAAACTCATCGACAGACTTCCGCAGGAGAAGAAAGTCCATATGTCACTCAAGTACATAAAGGACTCGGAAGTAAAGGATTATTTTTCCGCTGCAGACGTGGCAGTTCTTCCATACAGAAGCGCCACACAGAGCGGCATCAGTTCAGTCGCGTACCACTTTGAGGTCCCTATGATCGTCACAGACGTAGGAGGACTCAAGGAGACCATCGGCGACCGAGGCACCGGGCTCGTATCTCCGGAAGGCACACCTGAGGCAATCTGCAAGGAAACGCTGAGATTCTTCAGCGACCCTGCCATCAATCAGGAATGCATCAGAAACATACGTCTTGAAAAAGACAGATTATCTTGGAAAACATTTGCCGAGAAACTGGAAGATTTCATCAAGCAGATATAATATAGAAGACCATGGACATCAGGATCATAAGAATAGCCATACTTGCCATCGCCCTTTCTTTTGCGGCGGGAGCTCCTCAGGACACATATGCCCAGAGTTATGAGAACACCCCTGTAAGCATATCAAAAGAGAAGGTCAAGGTAAACGGAACGATATGTTATTCACACATTGTATTGGAGAGGCAGACCCTGTTCTCCATCAGCAAGGCCTACAATGTAAGTCTTGATGACATCTACCGCTTCAATCCTAACCTCAAGGAAGAAGGACTGAAGAAGAATTCGATCATCCTTATTCCCGCAGAAGGCACAAAACCTGCGGAAGAGGCACCGGCTGTCCTGACACAGACAGAGGAGCCGGCACAGGTAGCCGTAGAACCGATTGCTGCAAAAGAAGAACAGCAGGAGGAAAAGGCAGAGCCTGCAGCAGAAAAGAAGGTAGAGGTGAAAGAGCAGAAGATACACGTGGTAAAATGGTTTGAGAGCCTCACAGATATTGCAGCAAGATACGGCATTACAGTGGATGAACTCGTTGCCGCGAACGACCTTGCCGGCAAGAAGATCAAAAGCAGGATGAGACTTGTCATCCCTGCCCCTGGCGAATATGCTTCCGCTAATACAGAGGAGGCTGAAACCGAAGAGGAGAAGGCTGAGGAGACCGTTACAGAGGAGTCTGTAAAGGAGACTGAGGAGGAGAAGCCTTGGTGGCACTCTTTCCGCAGAGATAAGGTCACAGCATCTGTGCTGCTTCCTCTCAAGGCGACAGGCACATCTAGCAGTTGGAGCAATATGGACTTCTATAGCGGAGTACTTCTCGCCGTAAAGGACCTTGCCCAGAACGGAATCAGCACCGACCTTAAGGTACATGATATTGCTGACGGCAAGTTGGAGGCCGGAATAAATGCCACCGAGAACAGCGATGTCATCATCGGCCCTGTTTCAGCCAAAGACCTGAAAAGCCTTTCTGCGATGGATCCTTCCAGCATGATTGTATCTCCGCTTGACCCTAAGGCAGAAAGCCTTGTTGCAGGCAATGATGGAATGATACAGGCCCCTACTCCACACAAGGCACAGTACAACGACCTTGCAGCCTGGATAAAGGAGGACAATAAGGCAGAAGATAAGGTACTGCTGATCAGCGAGAAAGGCGTAAGACAGAGCGAGGCTATAATGGAGATGCAGAACTCTGTCGATTCAACAGGCATAACATACGACGTATTCTCATACAGCATCCTTGAGGGACGCGATGTAATGGAACCGCTGAAGAGCCTTATGACACTTGACGGAGTAAACAGAGTCCTTATCGCATCGGAGAGCGAAGCCTTTGTCAATGACGTGGTAAGAAACCTCGGCCTGATGATTCACCAAAAATACAACGTAGTTCTTTACGCCCCATCAAAGATCCGCAGTTTCGAGACTATTGAAGTGGAAAATTTCCACAAGGTCAACATGCACGTAAGTCTTTCGTACTACATCGACTATGAGGATCCGAGGGTCAAGAATTTCCTTATGACATATAGAGCCCTCTTCAATGCCGAGCCTAGCCAGTTTGCATTCCAGGGCTATGACATCGCCACATATTTCATCAGCCTCTGCTCAAAATATGGAAACAGATGGCCTGAGATGATGGAGCAGGAAAGCAGGAGCATGCTCCAGAGCACCTTCGCATATCAGAAGGCAGCTGAAGGCGGTTACATCAATCAGGGTCTGAGGAGAATCGTTTATGAAAATAATTGGAAGGTCACTAAGGTCAGATAGACAGAAGTGACTTTGCGTTAGCGATAGCGGCATCGGTAAGAGAAGATCCGCTGAGCATACGGGCAAGTTCAAGGACTCTCTGCTGGTCGGAGAGTCTTTTTATTTTGGATACTGCCACAGAAGTGACGGGATCGATATCCTTGGAAACAAGGTAATGTGCCTCGCCCTTGGCGGCAACCTGAGGAAGATGAGTAATGGCGAAGACCTGCATATACTTGCCCATATTGCAGATCATTGAACCCATCTTGTCGGCTACGCTACCGGATACACCTGTATCGATCTCATCGAAGATCATCGTAGGCATATTGGTATATTTTGCCCTCATTTGCTTGAGAGCCAGCATTATGCGCGACATCTCACCACCTGATGCGCACTTTGCAACGTCAACAGGATTCTTACCCGATGCCGAGAAGAGGAAGGCTACGGTATCCTTACCTGTAGCGGAGAGGTTTTCCTCAATCACATCCACTCCGAATACAGCATACTGGAGTTCAAGAGACCTTATAGCTTCCTGGATATCCGCAGCAAAACGTACAGAAGCCTCTGCTCTGCTATCATGGAGCTTATCTGCCACCAGGTTAAGGTCCGCAGCGAGCGACTCCATTGACTTCAGAAGTTCATCTCGTCTGTACTCAAGTTGTGAGGAATCGAAGAGTTCATCCGAAAGTCTATCGCGGAGAGAGATAAGTTCATCGATGTTCGCACATGAGTGCTTCTGCAGAAGCCCATAGATCATGGACATGCGGTTCTCAACCTCTTCAAGACGGGATTCCGACATATCTGTACGGTCATTCATATCTGATACCTCAGAAAGTATGTCATCTATCTCGCGTCGGCAAGAATCCAGTCTTTCAGCCAGTTCCGATGCAGCAGGAAGGAATCTCGAGACCTTGTTCAACATCTTCACTGACTCTTTCAAAGAAGCATCGGCAGGCATTGATTCGCCAGGAGATGACGGGTCAAGGATTTCCTTGACAGCAGAAAGACAGGTCTTTATCTCCTCTGCATTCGCCAACTGCTTCTGCTCTTCTTCCAGTTCCTC
>JAEIGA010008674.1_pt1 | contig 15393 bp, 22 predicted proteins | sample 9270691 | NCBI WGS metagenome assembly JAEIGA01 (sample SAMN17057246, study PRJNA624740) | gut metagenome | biome: biome; isolation source: fecal sample | host: Bos grunniens | place: China: Xizang | collected 2019
AAATTTAATTGTTTCATAATGGAAGCGTCGCTCATTTCTATAACCTGTTGCATGCCGCGACAAGTTCCAATGTCAAAACCATTTACTTCTGCTTCTCGTAAATTTAATTCTTTAAGTTTTTTAATCTTACCAGTCCACGTATTCTCGCCCTTGCTTGCATTTTTGTTGTGTTTCAAACTAATACAACTCTGCTCAGCCAACTGACTAATGACATCGGCTATACGTTTTTTAGTATCCATATAGTTTTTAATTTCACCAGATTGGCCCGTTGCTCCAAGCTGTGCGAATGCTTTTGCAGACATATCGTTGATTTTTTGAAGTTGTAAATAACCACGTACAATTTCTATTGAATCCAAAACTCTGGTCATATCATCGTTATTACCTTCTGAATCAATATATCCAATTAATTGAGCATATAATAAAGGCTTATCTTCGTCAGACTCTTTTTCAAATGGATCGTAACCAATTAACCTAATAATATCTTTGCGATTTTTTTCAAGCTCGTCCATTACCTCAACATTAAGCTCTTTTTCATGCTCAACTGGAACTGGTACGTTAACATCATTTTTAAATAAATCACCATCACGCCATCTCAAAGTATTATACTGGCTTAACGATGTAATATTTTTAATATAAGCAGCCCATATGGTTTTCATTGTACCATTATCTTTTTCTCTGCAAGAAGACTCATAAAGATTTCTTAAAAACGGCTTGTCTAAATATTCGAGAGCGGCCTGAACAGATTGCTCTGTACAATCGCCATATATACCAGATCGGGGATTATAATTACGCGCAATCTTTGCGGCACAGGTTTTACACGGGAAAGCTATTCCGATTACAACCGCCGGGTCTGTCGACTGATAAAATTCTCCTCGTTTTTGTAAATTACCACAATGAGGACAAATAAAACGTTCATCTGATTCAGGTAAAGCAACCGTTTTCTTTTTTGGTCCCATACCTCGCGCCATAATCATCTCTCCCTTCTTCTAAACTGGTTCTCGCCAATTATTCCTCAACCTTGTCTTCTACTGGCTTTTCTTTCTTTGCCTTGATTTCTGTCATCAGGGCATCAAGATCCTTCTGGAAAGATTCATTATTTGCAAAAATTGCAATGGACGCCTCGTCAGAACCACGCAGAGGTTTTACGTCAATAATCATATTTTTGTGACATTCGCACTTTTCAGCCAACGTCTTTCCACAATATGGGCAGAACCTAGGTTCACCATTCATCTTTAAAAGTTTTCTCGTAAGTTTCATATCGAAAATAAGCTTACTCGTCTTTGTTTCATTTGTATTATTCATAACATTATTTCTCTCTTTCTATTCATTTTGTTTTGTTTTAAATTTAAATATAAATCCGCATGCTTGTTTTCTTTGTCCCAAACACACTCTAGAAATTAATTTGTATCCAATACCAGTACATTTTTCCGCTTCTCTAGCATTTGCATATTCAGCAATAAAATTACCGTTTAAATCATATTGTAACACGCACTTACCGACGTTTCCGGTTGCCTTGGGAGTTGGAAATACAATGCCATCAGTTAACTCACACCAACAACGATGGTGTCTTATATCATTAATCGTGGATGCAGAAACTCCGTATTCTCTCGATAAATCACGTGTATATGCACCATTTATCATTTTTTGAATAATATCAAAAACATCGCTCTCTGTCAGTTTTGCTTTAACACTATTTTCGCCCTTATTAGATCTAATTTGAAAAACCATATCTTTTGTGATGTCTGCAAAATATGTTCTGTTATAAATACAATACACTTGGTTTGTATATGTATGTGACAAATCCGCAATTTGATAAAATGGTAAGCTAGTATTTTGCAATAAATCACAAATTTGAACAAATTGTTCATATGATGTTGTGCGCTCACCGTTTTTCAGTTCATCAATTGTGGTATTATGAAACACAGCTATGGCAACGTCAGCCTCATTATACAATGTTATTCCATTATTTTTATAAAAATCGTACCAATATTGTTCTCTAATAAAGCGTTCTTTTTGCATGTCTGGAACAACCTCTAATATGCTAAATTCAAATGACTCTTCTCCATATTTATTCCACGCACGTTGCAAGTGTTGATTGCAATGTTTATTTTTCTTTAATTCATTTTTATGTTGCACCCATCGACCATATATATCTTTTGATGATCCAACATACCGATGATCATTTTTGACATTGACAATTTCATAAACTCCAGATATAATTTCCGTGCTTTCTCTTAATCTCTTGCTCATAATATAACCTCCAATATTTTTACATAATAAAAACGGTCTACATTTTAGCAGACCACTCAGATAACAACTTATCTAATTTATCGTTTTTTATATAAACCCAAAATAATTTTTGTGAATTAGGATTTAATGCTGCGAGTTCATACTTTAATCCATGTTCATATAAAAAATTTCTTAAATTTAAACTATAACAACAATATAGTGCTCCCATACTCTTCTCCTAAAATTCTTTTGACGATATATTACTTACAGCTTAATTTTATATTCAACGCTCACGCCTTTATTCTTTTCAACTAAAAATAAAGACGCACCCGGATTTGACGTCTTGTTTAAATTAATAGCATAGTCATCAATACCAATAATACTTGGCACATTAATCACATCTTTATTAATGCCAACAGTTTCTGCTTTATAATGATGCATGTGTCCACCAATTAATATGTTAATGTCAGTGTTATATGTATTAGAAAAATCTTTAATTGCATTTTCCATACTTTTCACCTCGCCATGTATGCCCAAAACATTGAATCCTTCAATATTTTCAAAAATCAATCCAGTGGGATTAATGGTCATTTCAAAATTAGGATTATCCTTCAAACGTGTTTTAATAATTTCTCTAACAAATAATCCAGTGTTATCATCTTTAAATGTTCCTTTTGGGGCTGACAACATTCTTAATTCTGTATGATTGCCATATGTCATTTGATATTTTATGTGTACAAACCTACTTAATTCGTTAAGCCATGAAGAAATAAAATCTGCATATCGTACAGAACCTTCAACAACACCATATCTCAACTTCATTAATTGTCCATAACGCAAAATACCATCACAAAAATCACCCAACGCAAAAATATATAGTGTATTTAAATTCTCTTTGTTGACAATGCTAATCACTTCATTAAACAACGCCCACATTCTTTGTTCAAAAATGTCTGGATTATATTGATTGATAATTTCACCATACAACCCTTTGATGGTGAACTCTGTGGCATAATGCTCATCTCCAAAACACAAAACTCCAGAAGTGTGATTGAGAGTATCTGCATAAAGTTTTGGAGTATAAAGTTTTTCTGGAACACACAATGGTTTCAAATTATTAACTGCGGCTATAATTTTTTCAGCAATTAATTCATCTCTAGATTCTTCGCGAAGCCATCGATTATATTCAAGCTTTTCCGTTTGAAGTTTAATTTTAGCCTTTTCAAGCTCTTGTTTTTGTTTAACAATCTCATTCAGCTGAGAATTATCTACTGGTAACTTACTAAATAAATCATCATAGGCTTGTTGCATTACGCGATATTTCTTTCTCCAAGCACATTCTCCTCGCCATTCGGTTTCATCGATACCAAGTTCAGTATTAAGCCTTGGAGTTAATTCGGTCCAAGTAGAATCTATTACTCCCAAATCTTTAGCTTGGCCAATTCTCCAAATATATTGCATTTCATTTTCTTCTGGCAACTTTGTTAAAATATCATTCATATCTTTATTCCTCTCTTTTAAACAAAAAAGATGGCATTAGCCATCCTTCTTTTCATCATATTGATTTTGTATAGTATTTCTAAAATCTTCAGAAAACCTCGCAAACGGCTTGACCGTGTCTGGCACAATAATTGTAGATCTGTCTCGTGGATCAACTCTTTCGCGAGGAGGCACTACTTTACATCCTATCTTTACACCTTGTACCACTTGTACCGTAACTTCTTCATCAACGGTAGCCTCATCGAAATACTCAATTACCACATCATCAAGTGTTTGTAGCAAAAGTCTAATATCTCTTTGATAATAATTACTCTTTTCTGCTAGTTTTCTAATCAATTGTTCTCTCGTAATGTGCATCTTATCTTCTCCTTTTATTCTTATATTGAAAGACCCGACGTTTTGTGCATCGTAGAGAGGCATGTCGGGTTCTGTTTTACAAATTGGTTACAGGAGTAGGGTTCGAACCTACGACCTTTAGGTTATTGTCCTAACAAGCTACCAACTGCTCTATCCTGTAATATAAACCCGAAGCCCGTAGGTCATTCGAGTATGATCTGGAGCTGGCGGTGAGATTTGAACTCACAACCTATTGATTACAAGTCAATTGCGCTGCCATTGCGCCACGCCAGCATGTCGACCCATCGTGGTCCGCAGATATTTCTATCTTAAGCGTGATGGGTTCTGTTTATAATTTAAATTACTTCGTCGGATTCTTCGTCCGCGTCAATTTCGTAATCTTCATCGTAATTTACAGAAATCTTACACTGTTTATTATCAAAGTCGTACAGCAACTCAGAAAGTCTAAAATCGCCTCGATCTTCAATGCTTACGATAAAGTCTCTTAGGTCTTCATCATATGTGAGTACGCCACAAATATTCAAAGCATACTTCTTCTTAATACTGTCAGCCATAATAATTACCTCTTTTATTAATCAAGTAAATCTGCCAGAGCTGAAGTTACAGATCTTTCAGATTTCTCTAAATGTACATATCCAAATAATGGATTGCCCTTTAATCTATCAATAGCGATATTTAAACCACTATTATCTTCAAACACCTTGGCGTCAACCTGCTTGCAGTCTCCGTCAAGCCATAAATTAGAACCCTCACCAACGCGTCCGATAAGCAGTTGGACATGTTGCTTGGTTAAATTCTCTGCTTCTGTGCACATAATAATTGCATTTTTAATATCTCTGCCTCTAATGTGACCCAAGTGTTGAATTTCTAATTGTTCATGTTGCATTAACATTTCGATTCCATCTTGGCCACCAACGTGGTCAGAAAGAGGTGCAACCCATGGAAGCAGTTTTGTTAACTCATCTCCCGGGAGAGCGCCAATATCTTTGGTGTCTTTAACACCCCAATTGTTTCTAACCCATACGATACGATCAAATTTACTTTCATAAATAAGTTGCAATGCATTGGTAACCATCAACATTGTCTTGCCGCTTCCGAATCGTCCGGTTAATACTTTAATGGTTGTATTTTTATCTTGAAGCATATCGAAAGCGCATTCTTGTTGAATGTTGCGCGGTTTAATTTTATTAACAAACAAATTGTTAACTTGCTTAAAAGACAGCTTTTTATACGCTCCGTCAACCCATTTGAACCTATCAACAACTCCATTATCGTCGGAAATAATCAAATATTGATTTTCCAAACAATTGTAGATGTTGTTTTCTGGATGAGCATATAGTTCAGCCCATTCCTCTTCGGTTGGTGTAACTTCAATATATCCTTTATACATAACAATGTCTCCAATTAAAATAGTTCCTCAAGGTCTTCGATGATTTTATCAATGACGCCAAACTTAAGAGCATCTTCTTCGTTCATATAAACATCATCGGTTTTCATTTTCTTAACCATCTTGGGATCAAAATTTGTACGCGCATAAACTTCATCATTCACACGCTTGCCCATACTATCAAAAAACTTCTTTGCACTATCTACCTGAGATTGTGTACCGCCATATTGACAGCTACCTGCATGGAACATCATACTAGTTTGTGGAAGCGCAAATCTCTTATGACCGCAAGACAGTAAATCTGCCGCAGCAGAGTATGCTGTACAATAGCAACATGTCCAAATTGGAGTCTTGCTAATCTTAATCGCGCCAACAACAGACGCAAGTACCTCGACAGAACCACCGGGTGAATCAATCATGATGAGAATTCTCTTTCTTTCTTCTACCGGCTTACCCGCATCTTCTTTATTACATCTAAAAATAAATTTAATCAGGTCTAAAGTAGCGTCATCAATATGACTATCTACATAGTAAATTCTATCTTCCTCGTCTCTGTAATAATCCCGAAGCTCAGGATCAGGAAGTTGAAGATTTGCCGTAGAACCTGAAATACCCATTAATACATTGTTTAGCTCATCCATAATTGTTCTCCTTATTTGTCTGTTTAAAATTTAGATAGGAAAATACTACCTGTTTGTATCTCTTATATCCATTAGGAAAAATCCGACCCGTTTTTTATATAACATATATTATCCTAGGATTTTCCTATGTGTATTTTATTCATTTTGTCGTGTGAGATTTTTTCTACTTTTTTCTGCCCATACTCTTTTTTGTTCAGATATGACAGTAGGTGCACACAACTCACAATATTTTCGCGGCCTTGTTTTACTTTGTTTACATAGTCTATTACATTTCTGACACCGCGTAAATCCTTGTCCATTGTTTTTCCAATTTAAATATACATACGCCAATTCCATACAATCAATATCATTAATTTGCAATACTGCGTCATTCTTATTGTCAATGAATTTAACAATTAAACACTTGGTGTCGTTTTTAAGAGGATAACCAAGCACACCATGTTGAATGATATAATGCAAAATATACTCTCTATCTTCAGATGGGACTGATATACGCGCCATTTTACACAAATCTGTAATGGAATATCGTACTAATCCATTTGTAAAACCATAAATGTCTCTTTGCTGTTTGGCCATACACAGTAGAACGAATAAAATCTTTTCAGCCCTAAGATTATTCAAAGAGCTAATAATGTCAAGTTCTAACTGCGTTATTTTAATATTATCTATATTATAAAACGGACGTTTGTGAGCTATCTTTACGGCATCAGATATGAAGTTAGAATAATAGCTTTCGTCAAAATTAGTATGATTATTGCGAAGCCACTCAATTGTCTCCTTGTATGTATCGTCATCGCTTTTATGCAAAGAATGTAATAAATATCTAGAAACGTAACCAGTTTTTTGTAAAATAGACTTTACTTCATGATTGCGACCATCATATAAATCTTTGGCAAACTTTTCTTCATCCAATATCAACACCATAATCACCGCCAATCAGTTGAGTATATAAAGAAAACTTATTTCCACAAAATTCTATATCTCCGTTAATATCTTTCACTGGATATTGAATTGTGTAATTATTGTTCTTCAACACGTTATTAAAAATTTGCTCTCCTGCAACTTCCCATGCAAACGCCTTACTTTTATTTGAAGTATAACAAACGTCCACAAGAATGTTAGCTAAAACTTCCGAATTCGGACAAACTGTGTTGCAAGCTTGAACAAAACTATCATTTAATTGTGCAACAAATGCATCTCTTTCATCCTTTGAAGAATCATTAACCTTTATTCCTTTTAAAAATAATTGCATACTTTTATTATATTCTTCATATAATTGACTAACGCAATCATACTCATCTTTGGTATATTGATTATCGCTTTTCAAAATAGAATAATCAAACGCGACATTTGGTAACACATCATTTGTCTCAAATTCATCTTCGATTTTCCAACAAATTCTATTCATTGTACCCGGAGCACGACTTACTGGCATATATTTTTCATAATAATAAATGAAATCACTTTCTTCCGCCGACTTTTCTGCTGATGAATACAAATCTTCAAGACTTTTACCAAATCTAATTTTACAATTAGACCTAACTGCTTTTACATACTTATCTAAGTCGCTTTTTAATTGTGAATAACGATATATGAAGAACCAAGGTTTAATTTCTGCCGCAACATTAGCATTAACTTGCTTATATCTAATCATCTCTTCATCGTCGTCATCATCTATTTTAAATTTTCGAGCATCCAACCACTCTTTTGGAATTGGTCTTGCAACGACACCCTTGATTCTATCGATGGCGTTTTGTTGAAAATTCATCATTGTACTAATACGATATGTAAGAATTTTATATTCTTTACTGCTTGGATCAAATTGCTCGCGCAACGAAATCATATTTGTAGCCCTATTGGTCACGCTTCCAATGGAATCGCCAAAACCATTAATATCAGACTTAATATAATCTTCTTCGGTAGGAACCTTTTTAGACATACTTTCTTGCATACACATCAATGTTGTCTTATATTCAAACGCATCCAATAGAACATGATTATTAGTACAAAAATTAGAATCTGCATCATAATCCTCTCCGTTACATCTAATAGCAGTTGTATCCCAGCTATTCAGCAAAATGCATGTGGTAATGTATTGATACCATTTCTCCATCTCTGGATTAGTAACCACTTTTAATTTACATACATTTTCAATAGATGTCATAGGTGCTCTAAAAATACAAATTTCATTCGCTTGTTTGTCTACCCAATATTTATGATAACATTCACCGCGCTTCATTAGACCTGTCACTTCAAGGCCAAACATATTTTGCATTAATGAATATGGATCATTGCCAGCAATACTATAATCGCCCTCAACATCTAACACACCAATTTTCGCACTTTTAATGCGCTTTTGAATCATTCTACTAACCTTGGACCTTACATACGGATCTTTAATAAGTTCGGGATTTGCCATTATTGCCTTACACATAGGGTCCATATGTATAACGCTTTTTTCATCTAATCCAGTGCCACACATGTACAAAATCAACTTGCGCCAATCCAAACCAAGACATTCTTTAACCTTAGATACGGTTGGCTGTATAAGCTCATCAATTTGTTGGTCCGTAAATTTAAAATCCTGCAAATATTGATAATTCGTAGTATGCACATTGCGAAGTTCACGCGGAGCACTTTTGGCAATACAAAAATCATATCCATTTTTCAGACAATTACTAATATAATCATCGCAACCAGAATATGAATTCCACAACTTTAACATGGAAACAGTAAGAATAACGTCTGCATCACGCACATCTCTTTCGTCTCCCCACGCGTCTTTGATAATGTATGTATGCGCAACCTCTTCTGCGAATTTTTTAAAATCAACAGTAAACACCATACCTTTCAAGAAGGCACATCTGGTATTATATCCGGACAACGGTTCGCACCCCTCGTTAAGAGCTTGCGCCCATGTAGCGCTCATTTCTGGAGTAATCAACCCCATACCATCACACGTATTAATTTCTATATCCATCTCTGTGTCATCACTAACACTAGGCCAATCCGGATTTTCTCCACCAGTATCTCTAACAATTTTTACTACATCTTTGAATTTTGTAAAAACATCATTGACAACAATAATGCGTGGGAATGGCACTTGAATACTAGCCGAACACTGGAGCGCAAAATACGCATTAATTTTTGCCGGAATAAATTTATAATTTAATTCCTTGCCATTATATGTCTTAACGGCCTCTCCATTTTTTGGACCCTCATATCGTCCATTGTTGATTTTTGTCATTAATGCTTCATGTATATTTTTATTAACAAAAATAATGGTGCTTTTTTTAATAGATCCCGCCGTTCCGAGAAATCTGCAATACTCTACGGTTTCTGTTTTATAACCATAATCAATCGTAATACTGAATCCATGTTTACATGCATACTTATAATCCTTTGGAGAATCCATCACAAGCATCATGTAGTGTGGTTGAAACTGTAACTCATATAGCTTATCATATTGCTGACTGATTTTATTTTTATTTTCTATTGAATTACCTTGTTTCTTAAGCAACTTAATATTTTGTTTAATATAAGATGCTTCCAAATCTGCATCGCGTTTACCGGTTAATTCAGGCATCCATCTTAGTACTTGAGACGAACCCAAACTTACAACAAGCTGAGGTTGTTTGCGAATCTCACTTAACTTCAAGGTTAAATGCCAATCATTCTTTGACAAATATCCGGTATTAATTTTTAATACAAAAATTTGATTCTTTTGTGATTTTGCCATTGATCCACCGCCTTAGATGTTAATTCATTTTGTCTCGTTCTTTTCAGCCCAATATAATGCCGCAGCAAATAATGGAAGAATAAACCACGATCCAAGCATTACTTCACACCTCTAATCTTTTCGATATTCTGCTTTTGTTTTTCAGACATTACTCTTTCCTTGGTACTTCTAATAGACAAACAACGCCGAGGGGCAGTAAATACCCCTCCAGCGACATCTCCATTTTCGTACACATATTGTTTTTGCATGTTCCAACCTTGCTTGACCGCGCGGTTATAATCTTTTAGAATAGTAGTGTCCATATACACTTCATCATCATTGATGTTTTCAATGATATAATGTGTTTCTCTTTCTTCTTTAGAAAGTTGTGATCTAATTATTTCAGTTACCACAAAATTCACTCCAATTCACTTTGTCGTGTTATTATTATAACATAAAATACAGTAAAAGTCAAGATATTATATATATAATTTACACTATATTTACAATTTAATCATTTACCACATACTGTATTCAGTAATATCTTCGGATTCTCCACATTTTGGACACTTAACCGTAATAGACTCGCTTAAACCAGTGCCTGTTAACTCGACGATATAATGATTATTATTTTTACACTTTTCATAATGCTTACGCCTAAAAGTATAATATTTATCCTTTTCGTCGCCAATCAAATCATGCAAGCAACGCTTCTGCTGATTATATAATTGTTGCGACAATCTTTGAATTACCGCATCTTTATTATATTGATTAAGTTCATCGATGAGGCGTTTATTACTTGCAACAACACTGTGATATTCTTTTTTTAGTTCGTCTAATGTCGCGTCAAAATGGCGTTCTGAGATATTAAACATCGATTTCTCCTCTTACAACTCTTTCATTTACACTCATTACAAACTTATTAATCTTATTATAATTTGGTGCGGCAGGAAGTTCTGTTTTACTTTTAGCAATCTCCATTTTGTTTTCATATTCAACAACAATATCAAAGAATTCAGGTTTCATTTGATTATCATCGCTTAAATACTTTCCGTTTCTGATATCCATTAGGAAATCATGGTCTTTTTCTCTGTATGTCACAATCTTACCTTCGTTAAGAATATCCAAACACATAAGATACAGTCTAATTAAATGCATAGCATGCTTGTTAATTTTGTTATGCTCAATTGCCTTAGAATTACGCGAGCCAATCTTGGCATAATCTTTAACAACATTGTTCATTTCAGCCCACATTGATTTATAATCACGAAGAGGATAATGCTTTAGATTGATATCCATGAAAATTTCTGTGTCGTATTCTTCTCTTTCGGACTTGTCAATGTAAAGCTTGATAGCATCATCTGGATATTCAAAATAAGATTCTGGAAAAGTTACAGATGCATTTTCAATGCTTTTGAGAATGTGAATTTCTTTATCAGACTGCGGCACATAGCGTACTGCAAGTTGTTTGAGTCTCCAAAGCTGTTGCGCAGCATATCCTCCAAATGTATGGATTGCTTTTTGAGAAAGAAACAACGAAGCATTATCAAGCAACTCTTTTCCAATCGAAGACAAGTATACATAATGTTCTGGCTTACAACCAAGCATTTCAATAACATTTGGGTTGCAATTAGACAATAAATGAATCAACTTATTGAAACTATAAATAACAGTATCAGTATCATCATTTGTGAATTGTTCAAAGTTCTTGTTGGTAAGAATTTCTTCTTTTGTATTCAATGCGCAACCGCGAATATCTACGTCAGATGTATCTATATTGGTACCATATGCATGACTACCACCAAGAGTAAGCAGAATCACATTCTTGCCAAGATGCTCGTTTGTTCTCAGAAAATCATATTCTGATGTTTTTAACATTTCTTTAATTTGATTTACTTTCATCTTGCTGCCTCACTTTTTTAGCTGTTCTATTCCATAATAATATTGCGGCATACGGAGAACACCGTGCCTCGTGATAGTCGGCCATATATTCATAACACTTGGAACATTGTACCGCCCAAAATTCATGCCAACATCCAACACGTATAACGCGAGGTTCTCCGCCGCAAAGTGGACACTTCTCAATTTTCATCTTCTGAATCCTCGTTATTAAGAAGTTCAATGGCCACTTTTAGTTTTTCAGTTACACTTTTAGCTGGATCAATGCCCTGATATATCCATAAATTTTGATTAAGCAAATCAATTGCATCAATTAATGCTACAATAATTTCTTTATTCATAGTTCTTTACCATAGTACGGCTGATATATTCTCTATCTTGAGTAAAAATCGGACACTCAGTATCAATAATCCATTTGCCGATCTCATCTCTCAGACAGCATGTTCCACGCTTAAACACTGTTGGCATATCATTGAAGTTAATTCCCCTTTGTGTCATAAGCATATCTTGAATTTCATTGCAAGATTTTTCTTGAAGCTCTTTGTGCGAAAAATGTGTTTGACCAAGCATTTGAATTGCATTGCGCGTCGCATCTTGTTGTCTCCATACAAACGCGTTTACAACTTCATCTTCGGGAATATTGAAACAACGTGCGTCGAACATTGCACCTTTATTAACTGCTTTTAATAAAGCGCCGCAATATGCAAATTCATCTAAAGTGCTAGAATTATCATCTAAAGTCTCATTATACTCGTCTACTAATTCAGTAAATATTCTATTAAATACCATCGTTGCCATGCTAGCCGAAATACTACACATCTTTTGCACAGAATATCCAAACCAAGCGTCAGTAGTCAGAGTGTCAAAATCAGTAAGTAACAGGCTGATTTCGTCAGATTGTGTGTAACCAAACTTGCAACCCTGAATATTTTCGCAAAGATATTGAAGTGTTTGGTTCATAGCGTTATGAAGAATTTCATCATATGGGCGCTTAAACCCACGCGTAAAAGAATGCCATGCCTTACCATCAAGTCTGATAATTACTGGAGTTCTTCGGGTCAGATAAGTCTTAGATCTATTCTCATAATTTTCTTTCATTCTATCGCCAAGATTATCATTCATTATTAATCACATCCTTAATATCTGGTCTGTAACTACACAAGTTCAAAGCCATATGCGACTCTAAAGCATAATCCCAATTCAACCGGGTTGGTGCTTGACTAAAAATTTGGTCATATCCTCGTCTCATCAGTGCCGCCGCCATTTTAGGTTCCACTCCGCCGCACGTACCGCCAAACATTGGAATTACAATACTATTCACATTATGTTTAATTGCCTCAAGCAACGTAGTACGCATACATTGATAGATCACTCTTGGTTCAAGGATATGAGAGGGATATTGCATTGTAGGTGTGTGAATCAAACTGCGGTGTTCGTCAATCGACACAAAGCAACTTGTTCCAACCGGTTGCTCACCATGATGGTTATCGATAATATATTGTTGAACCTTCTCTTGAAGCCCTCTGCCAAAGTATGCAGTAATAGCTGCGTCATAACCGCCATCCATAAGGCCAAATGAATTTGCTGGAGATACAACGCATTCTACATTTGGATGTTCATTCATAAAAGTTGCAAAATCAATATTGAGCACAGTCACATTATCACATCCACTAAAATACCGCTTTAGCCAGTTTGCTTTTTCTTCGACTAAATCAATTAAATAAATCTGCATAAGGATGTCTCCATTTCTTAAGTTTTTGTTCAATTAAATCACAAGTTAGTAAAAACTTACTTGTCTTTTCGTCTCTCTGCAGTTCGGACATATGATATGCGGAATACGGAAACATTACACACAGTGAAATATTCTTGCGCACATAGTCAATTAATTCCTGTCCATAGTCCAAAACACCTTTATCTGCAACTACAAAATATTCACCGTTAATATCATCATCTATATATACCACCGTCTGCTTTGGCATCATATACAAAGTGTACTCATAACCTTCCGCATCAAATTTTGCGGGAATTTTATATACATTATCAAAAGCGGTGAGTGCCGCTGAGAGTAATTTATCAATCACATCGTCCAAATAACTTACTCTCAGACGGCAATCTCCAATCGTAATTTCGCCCCAACCAGTGGTTGCATTTAATTCAATCATTTGTTATTCTCCTTGGTCTAACTGTAAACAAAGAATCCTTTTGCTCTATGATGATATATTTATCATAAAACTCAGACATCTGTACCGTGTCATCTACTGTAACTATGTATTGATATTCATTTGTTTTATATTCGGTAAATTTAGAACAAAGTAACACAGATGTCAAACATAAACAAATCGCCAAACATACCATGAATGCATTATTATCATCTGTCACAATAATGTCATTTGCAATTAATAGAAAATGAACTATTGCGCAAAGTACTACAATAATGAGCGCTACAACTGCTGTGAGTGGTTTATTAAATGATGTAATAGCTTCTTGCGCTAAAATAGTTACACCATCCATTATTAATACCTCATAATGAACAGCGCTCTAACATCCATGCTGAGTTCCTTTTGAGATGCCACCGCATGGGCCACATCAAACCTATCGTCATCCACGACATACCATGCAAACGGTCGAGAATAACCATCTTCCATTAGAATGTCAACGTGATATAAATCAACCATTTTGTCATATCCAAGCTCTTGTAATTGTGGCTTATATTTTAAAAGCACGTCTTGCATTTCTTGAGAAATATTATTTTTCTTCATGTATGTGTCCCACAACTCATCGACAGACACTTCTTCTACGAATTGAATTTCTTTTGCAACCAATTTATCTTCGGAGCAATTCCAGCTATAATGCTCACCATAGTGATCTAAGTCATATTTTCTTACACACGCTTTAACTTTAAAAAATCTATTACCATCGTCAACATAATAATACCCAAAAACATCCGAAAGATTCAAACATAAATGATATCCACTGCGACACATCTGAACTTCATTTTCTGGCATACTATATGTTTTTCCAAGTTCATATTGAAAGCCTTGGCATGTCATATCGTTTTCTGTACCCTTATATCCTTCAACCCAAACCCATTCCGTCTTTGCATCTTCTTGCTTTTGGGTTTCTTTGGTCTGCTCCTCTTCATCAAAAGGATGAGTATTCTTTTTCTTAAATCCAAACATAATTATTATTCCTTTCCGTATAAATCTTCCATAACGTCTTCATCAAAAATAAATCTTTCGTTCCAAACCATCGGATACTCTTCAAGTTCTTCATACAAATATTTGCCACAAACTAAACAGTGTGTATAATATTTTGTAATCTGATCTTCAACGCCCGCAATATAATGATATCCACACTCAGGGCAAAATGCATAAAGCGCTTTGTCACCTTTGAATTTTTCAAACTTCCAAATCATGCTCATACGCCATTTTAATTCACAATATCTGAATATACATGCCAGTTATGACATTCGCTTCTCCACGCCGTATCATTAGGATTACAGCAGTGATTTCCGCAATGCTTACAATATTCATTCACAAAATTATCAAACTTTCTTGTGTCTGGCTTACCATGCATAGCGTCATATAGCCTCTTATTGGCGTAAAAGAAATCAATCAAACTTTGTACGGTCTTATCCATCACTTCTCACCACCTCTTCAAAC
>JAEIGA010008675.1_pt1 | contig 15392 bp, 14 predicted proteins | sample 9270691 | NCBI WGS metagenome assembly JAEIGA01 (sample SAMN17057246, study PRJNA624740) | gut metagenome | biome: biome; isolation source: fecal sample | host: Bos grunniens | place: China: Xizang | collected 2019
CAATGTTGATTTACACATGGGTGGTCACCAACACAACGTATCAGTATCAAAACCAATAAAAACTGGTTATAACGGAACAGACCCATATAACTATTATTACGACCCTAACTTGAGCGGAACTCAACCAGTATATATAGATGAAAGTAATATTAATAAGAAGGGTAATCTTGGCGAAGGTGTAACTTACGTATCAGTAAATTCATCAGGTTGGAAATGCTCTGGTAAGCAAAAGAATATAACTAAGAAAGAGTGGTACATTGCTACAGCGATAGCTGGTAATGACTCTACTGATGGTAACTGGGATTACTATTCTGATAGCTTCAGCCCATGGTGGTATGATAATGGCGATTACAATGATGGAGGCTTTAAAGGTAGCAACTCAATAACTTCTCCAACTTACCAAATATTAGAAATAACTAAAGACACTTTAAAATTCACTATATATCAAGTGGAAGGTTCTAAAGCTGTTGAAGATATAAATGGTAATCAATTCACTTATGCAAAACCATTTAGTCCCGAAGTTAGTGCAGGAATGACTAGAAAGGTTATATACGAAAGAGTTATAAACAAGCAAGATAGACACGCTAGACCTACTGGCGAATAATAATGGGGGCTTCGGCCCCTTAATAAAGGGGTGAATATATGGCTAAATTCAGGCTAAGAAGCAAAATAACTGGACAATATATCGAAGTAACTCAAGAAGCTATTGAAACTCCAGTTGAAGATATGATGGGATATTTTGAGGGAAAAGACGTAGAAACAGTCTTATCCGAAATAGGGTTGAAAATAAGAAATGGAGTGGCAACTCCTTATGATATAGACTTAGTTAAGAAAATGTTAGACGCCGTTAACGATGATATTTTACGGCTAAAAGATGGCGTTAATGGTATAGTTGGTATAGACACTGAAACACTTAAAGAGATGGTTGGTAAATATGAAGATGGTAGTCTCGGTAGTGGTGGCTCCGGTGGCGGAGGCGGTGGTAGCATTGAAGGTGTAGATACTGAGGTGCTTAAAGAGTTGGTTGATAAATATTTAACTGGAACTCTTATACCACCTATGGTTCCAACAATAGAATCAGATTTCCCTGAGAGAGTTGTTGTCGAAGAAGGCTCTGGAGTAACAATAGATATTTTCTTCCAAACTCCAAACTTAGGTAGTGGTACGTTATATATTACAATAAATAACGCCGAGATAGATTTACAACCTGAAGTTCAAACTGGTGATAATAGTATTACTATAAAAGGGTCGTATCTAAACAAAACCAATAATATAATTGATATGTATGTTAAAGATAGAGTTGGTATGACTTCTAATAAATTGACATTTACAGTTGTTTCCGGAGGGGTTTCGCTTTCAACAACATTTGACCATACAGTAGACTACGTAGTCGGTCAAAATATATTATTCCCATTCACTGTTACTAGTGAAATAGATGGCGAGATTATATTATATAGAACTATCGATGGACTTGAAATCGAACCGTTAGTATGTGCGAGAGGATATAACTCATTCAATTTAAACGATTTTATCACAGGTGTTGGTAGTCACTCAGTTAGTATGTATGCTATGGTTGGAACTTATAAATCTAAAGTTATAAATTTCAACGTTGTTATAGCATCAAGTACACAATTAAGCTTATCGTCTAGTACATTAAACGGTAGTCAATTTATGTATGGAGAAGCTATTCAAATTTCGTATAGGGTTTCTAAATTAGGTAATGAAACATTCACGTTAAAATTCTATATCGATGATGAATTGATGAGAACGGCTAACGTATCGACTGGTTCTTATATTTGGACAATCGCTGCTGGTGTGGTATCCGTTGGGCAAAAAACAGTCAAAATAACTGCAGAAGGAACCACTGGTGATAAAGCTGAAGTAACTATATTAATTGAAGTTGTTAAAGGTGCGTTTAATCCAATCGAGATAATAAAAGGTGGTATGAGTATATATCTCGATGCCGATGGTTATTCTAACGAAATGAACGAAAGGCATATATGGGTAGACCGTTCCGGTAAAAATAATCACGCCGAGTTAATAGGATTCAACTTTAGAACTAATGGATGGAATCCTACAATTAATGAGGTGGAGCCATCCGAAGATGGAACTCAGTCTATAGTAAAAACAGTAGAATATAAAGGTTTGGTTTGTAATAACGACGCCTACGTCAAAATACCATATAAACCGTTTTACAACAATGTAATAAATGGATTTACGATGGAGATATTATATACGCCAGAACACTCTGGTAATAATAACGCGAGGGTGTTGGAATATGTAGACCATGATGCACCATATGTCGGAGTATATGCGAATATAGACGAAGCATTTATAAAATCCGAAAGTGAAACAACCGCGGGTCAAATAGACCTTGATTACAAGAGTGGTGAAATACAATTAGACTTTGTAATCGATAGAGATAATAAGTTATGTCTTGTATACGTAGACGGTATATGTACAAGATACTGGAGTTTATCAGACTCTGGTAACGTTAAGGAGTCTTTTGCTATTGACCAAGATTATATTTATCTCAATTTCAGTGCGCTAGACCCAGACTATTGTGGTGGTACAAACGTAATACGTAAATTTATCTGTTATGAAAGGCCGCTGTCTCACCGTGAGATAGAAAATAACTGGATAGCCAATGCTCAAACTATATTAGAGATGGAATCTCGTTATAATTGGTGTTACAATACTCAAATACCAAAGGTTCAAATATTCGGTGATATCAGTAATATATCGTCGTCAGTACCAGCTTATGTTAGAATAAAATATATTTCACCTGATGAAAACAAATACGGAGCGTCATTCGACTTGGAGTCAGCAAACTCTCCGATATATTTACAAGGTACTTCTTCATTGGGTTATTCAAGAAAGAACTACAGGTTTGTTCTAATTGATAATAATGGTCAACAATATTATCACGAGATGTTCCCGGGAAACGCTTTACCAGAATCGACGTATACGGCAAAATGTGACTATGTTGACTCTAGTATGACTTGTAACGTATCTCTATGTAAGATTGCTAATGATACTCTTTATGGACCTAGCTTCACAGATGCTCAACGAGACGACCCTAGACGTAGAACGGCTACGTACGGACATGCTATAGAATTCGTAAATATTGTTAATAACGTAGAAGTTAGCTTTGGAGCGTACGTTTTAATTATAGATAGATACGCTGAAGAAAGCATGGGATATAAACAAAGCGAGTATCCAAATATATTGGTGTTGGAAGGGGAATCTAACTCAGATACGGGAGCTTCTTCATTTCATGCATATACTAACCCAGAATCAAGTGGTTCACAATTCCCTAATGAAACTGAGTATATAAACGAAGGTTTCAGGGTAGTATATCCACCTACAAACGAAGCCGCATACGATTTTGCGGACGTTAAGGAATTAGTTAATTTCGTAGACTTGGCTTCCGATGACGATTTCAAGGATACGTTTGAAAGTTACTTCCATAAAGAATCGGTGTTAAAATATTATTTATTCTGTCTATGTTTCGCTTCGGTCGACACACTTGCTAAGAACTTGCACTTTGTTAGATATAAAGATTTGTGGTATATTCTCCCATACGACTGTGACTCTGTTTTAGGCGGCTCAAACGTTGGGTTCTTAAATATATCATCCTCATGTGAAGTTGGTAATGTCTATGATGAACAAGACCCTACTAAAATAGTAGAACCAAACCAATATAACTCTTGGAACGGGCGTCTTTGGGAAAGAATGCGAAATACTTTTGGAGCCGATTTAAAAGCGATGTGGACAACTCTGAGAAGTAATGGTACGTTTAATTATGATAATTTTATCAAATATTTTGATGAAATATGGGATATGATTCCACCTAGTATGTACAACGCGTCTCAACAGATAAAATATATCGATTACGGTACAACAGGTCAAGTTGCTTTACACGGAAATCGAAAACATCAAATAAAGAAATTCTTGAGAGAACGTCTTGCATACTTGGATAGTAAATTCGAATTCTATTCCGATGGCGGCGCTGAGAATTACGCTAATATACGTATGAATGTATTAGGTGATGTTTCACTTACAATTGAAACTTATTATCCGGTATATTATACAATTAAGTGGGCTACTAATAATATAGAGACTCACCGAATAGCAAAAAATACTAAATATACATTTAGATATTTCTCAGATGTTAGTACCGATAGAGAAGTGTTGTTGTATTTACCACACACGTTGAAGACCATCGAAAATCTAGATAGTTTACAACCAGCATCAATCGATATTTCTAAAGCGACTCAACTTACTAAGATTGAAGTACACAGTAAGAAGTTGTATTCAGTTAATTTAACTAATAACAAATATTTACGTACCATAGATTTCAACGGTTGTGAATTATTGGGTACTGATACGATTTCTACAATGAGTATACTATACGCTAAGTATCTAAAATATCTAGATGTTAGAGGTACTAAATTAACGGCTGTAAACTTCTCGCCACAAGGGGGTTCTCTTGTAGATTGTTATTTACCAGAGACTATAACGTCGTTAACAATGAAACATCAATTATTATTAAAAAATCTTATATTACCTAGTGGTGATAATGCGTGTAAAGAATTAGCAACTGTTGAAATAGATAATTGTCCTGAAATATCTAGATTGAGCGAGGGTGAACTAGAGTTCCCGTTTGACGTATTCAAATATTGTAGAACTTTAATTATCAACAACTCATTCTTAACCATGAATAAGATTATATTCGATGGCTTCACTAGACTTCAGACAATATCATTAAGTAATATGGAATCGCTTACAGACCTTGGTCTGAACGACTTATGTGTGGTCGGTGAAGAAAGTAGTTTAAGGTATATCGGCATGTCCGCTTGTAAGAATCTTACAAACTTGGCTCTTAACTGTACTAGTGATAAATATGAAATAGCATTCGCCAATAAGAGTTTATTAGATTTATCAACTTCGAATGTAACAGAGCTTAGCAGTAACTGTGTTATCAAAGGGTTGGAGACTATCGTGCTTCCAGTATGTATCGAGAACATGTATTTCACAAAAGAGTACGGTAGCGGATATTCGGATATAATTAATATTTGGTCAGCTGGTTCTGCCGTTGTAGACAGTAGTGGTGTATTCCCAGAGGCTAGACATCTTGATTATAACACTAGTCAAACAGACGATTATGAAGGTATCGATTTTTATGGACTTCATTTATACAACATTGACCTAGGTGCACTAGTTAATATTCCAGCCGCAAAGAACTTTAGTTTATATCCTACAGACGTAAATCCAAATTTCAATTTGAACAGAGATGGTGTCGAATTACCATTCCTACAACCAATCGGTGTATTAGACTTAAGTAACTATACTCAATCGCTAGCCAAATTCTTCAATGGTGTTAATTTAGATAGATTATACGTGGCATGTAGAAATGATTTACCTCAGACAGACTTAAGTTATTGTTTCTACGGTAGCACATTTTCGAATGAATCAGCGTTAGATAATATATTGAATCACATTAAGACCGTTTCAAATATGGAATACTGTTTCTATAGGACTTCAGTTGGCTCGCCTGATGTATTAAGTAGAATAAATTTCTTACCGGGTACTTCATTACGATACTGTTTCGCCGAATGTCCAAATATAACTAAGCTTGAAAATGTTACACTAAGTTCCAACATCGGTGACGCATCATATATGTTTAGTGGTTGTGGATTATCAGAAATTAATAACGTTACGACAAGTTGTCGAAATATCGTTGGTATGTTTAGTAGATGTGATAAATTGATGACTGCTGAGAACTTTAACGCAGTTGGAACCTCTAGCTATGAATCTTTATTTGAAGGCTGTAATGGCATGACGGTTACGCCTATAACTAGCGTTCCAGATACAATAACTAATATATCCAAGATGTATAAGGATTGTAAGGAGTTAGTATCAATAGATGGATTCGTATTCCACGCGAATATAACCAACGCTACGGACTTTGTAGCAGGCTGTGATAAATTAATCAATGCTAGCAATATAGTCATCACAGGTCCTTATTACAATGATATATTTAGGGGATTACCTAGTCTTAAATACGTAAACAACCTTTTGATATCGTTCGTTGGAAGGAGTATGTCATTCGCTAACATGTTTGACGGATGTTCTTCTCTAGAACAAATGAGTTTCCATGATGACAGTTACGTTAAAGACGTTATATCTATGGACTATATGTTCCGAGGCACCGCAATGAGAACCGTAGACTTCTCAAACGTCAATTTTGAAAAGATAACTTCCATAAAATACATGTTTGCAGATTGTAGCATGACCGAATTCTCATATACAGTTCCTAATACAATATCTAGTATACAAGGATTCTTCAGCGGATGTAAGAACTTAAGAACATTGCGTAATTTCAACATTAATACCAACGTAAATGTTACTGATTGGCTGGAAAATACAAGTGTCGAAAATCTTATAGATTGCTCTTTTTATGGTAAGGGCTCATCATTTAAAGACTACGCTAGTCTTAAAAATATAGACAACGTTACCTATAGAGGAAACGATTTCTCGAGTTATTTCGAAGGGTGTACATCGTTGACTAATGTTAAAATAAATATCCCTAGTAACGTAACTCGCATCGATAAATTATTCGCTAATTGTCCAAATCTAACCGAAATCGAATTTGATGCTTCTAGCGACTTGTCGAAAATAACAACTATATCAGGCTTATGTATGAACGATACATCTCTTCGTAAAATAATTGGATTAAGACTTACAAACTCAAATACTACCGCTGATAACACTACTCTAGTTGGGTGTCCGATAGATACGACTGATGGTTTATATATAAACTCTAATGCAGCTGTGAATATGTTCAGAATGGGTGAAGATAGTAAGATAATGAGATTTACGGATTTCGAACTAGGCCCGAATTGTAATAATTTAAACAGTGCGTTTAAAGACTATCCGTCGTTAATCGAAGATATACTTTTACCCGAACATGTAGTTAACGTATCGGAGACTTTTACAAATTGTGTGAATTTAACACACGCGCATTCAAACTGGAATAATCCATACATTAATAATTTGGATAATGATTTAAACAACGATGTTGTTACTACCGATTGTTATTTAGGTTGTGACAATATAAAATATATTGACGATGAGTTATACGTGAACGAATACGGGGAACTAACAGCCATGAATTATATTCCGCCTGATTGGGGTGGTAGAATGTCATATGCAGATGATGTTACTGTATTTGATATAAAACTCGCGGATGAGACCAATTTAACGTATGCACTAACGGGCGATATCGGTCAACAACTTACTAATTGGGGCGATGGTACCGAAGACATGTTAACATCTCACACGTATAGAGAACCCGGTATATACACAATAACAACCAAAAATACCCAGACTTTTGGCATAGGTTCTGCTATCCCAGACGCAGTGGCTAACCCAATAGTTAGACTTAGACATCTTAATAAATCGATTACTGACGGTCGACACCTATGTCATAATTGGAGAAACTTATTGAGAGTTGATATAACAAATCACCACTTTGATAGTATAGAACAGATGTTTAATAATTGCGAATTGATAACCAATATTGATTTGAGTTCGTGTACTGTAAACGAGAATATAACTACAACTAGCTATTTCGTGTCTCAGTGTTCTAAACTAAAAACACTAAAAATGTTTGGTAATTTTGATAAATGCAAGCGTATAACTACTATGAAGTATATGTTCGCGAATACTCCTATAACATCGAGCCCAATATCGATTATACCGGATTCATGCACCGATATATCATATATGTATAATGGAACCAACATCACCAACTTAAGTGGTCTAACAATAGGTAGTGGTGTAACTGTGTTTGATGGCTGGAAACCAGTCGGTTTAACGGTTATGAATGACGCTATTATACGAAATAGCGTGATTAAATTCACTGGCGATACACTTATAACATCGATGTTAAATTTGCAAAGACCTAACTCTACTGATTGGACTTCATATTTCGAAGGTTGTACAAGTTTGATACACGATATCGATTTCCCTAGCAATACTACCAACGTTACGAATTGCTTCAAAGGTTGTACAGGTATAACCCACGCTACTAGTAACTGGGATGATACTTATGTAAAGATTATACCAACCGGTTGTTATTCTGGTTGTACAGAGATAACTCACATCGATGGCGTCGATATAGGCAAAAGCGCTTATGTGAACGGATTAGACGGTATTCCACCAACATGGGGTGGTTATGGAATGTATCCGACTCATACAACTATTGCTGAATTCAAAGTTGATGCGGCTGATTTAACATTGGCATTATCTAACGTTACAACATCATTGACCGATGATAAAATAGTTGACTGGGGCGACGGTACTGTTACGTATGGTGAATTAAGCCACCGATACGCAGCCGCTGGTACTTATATTGTCAAAGGTAAGTATTGGTTTAATAATGTTAATCTGACGTGGCGTAAATATATAACTAGGTTATTGAAAGGTACCCAACAACCAGTAAGCGCATTCTATCTATTTTCCGGAGACCAGAACTCGAAAATAACGTATGCCGATTTCAGCGATATGGTATTAACTAACGTTGGTGGTATGGTCGGAGGGGTTGCCGGTAACTTAGTTCACTTGACCGAAGTTCGTCTTAATAATACGACACTAAGAACTGGTGATTTGTCTAGCATGTTCGGTAATGCAATGGTTTCGACCATAGATTTGAGCACTGTTATATGCGAGAAACCACTCACAAACATGAGTAGAACATTCTACGGATGTCCAAATTTAACCACTATAATAGGAATAAATCGACTTGATACGTCTACCGTAACCAACTTCAACGCTACATTCGCCAAATCAACTTCACTAACAAATTTCGATTTTATTAAAAACATGGATTTTTCTAATGGAAATGATTTCTTAGACATGTTTAATGGTTGTACTGGAATGACTACTATAGATATGTCTAATTGGAGATTCTCGGATACCAAAACGGTTAATAATATTAGAAATCTGTTTTACGGCTGTACTAATTTAACCACTATAATAGGTTCTGAAAATTTAAACACTAAGATGGTAGTTAATATGCAAGGCGTATTCAGAGGTTGTTCATCGTTAACATCATTAAATATTGGTGGATGGGATACTACAAACACAAACGATATATCACAACTATGTAATGGTTGCACTAATTTAGCTACTATAGATATTAGTGGTTGGAACGTATCAAATGTGACGACTCTTGACTCGTTGTTTAATGGATGTAGTAATTTAAAAGCATTTAATGCACCAAATTGGAACACTGCTAAAGTAGCATACTTCAGGTCCACGTTCGCTGCTTGCACATCATTAATAAGTTTGGATTTCTCATCATGGACTATGAATGCTACTAACTATAACAGTATGTTAGCGGGGTGTACTAGTCTAGCTAGTGTTAAATTTCCATCCGATATAGCTCAACCAACAGATGTAACTGGAATGTTCTCAAGAACTTCATCCTTAATGAGTATTGAAAATTGCCCAATAATAATGAGGGGCAGCAGTGGTATGACTTATATGTACTGGGCGTATTCAGACGCAACTTCAAATCCAATCGGTCAATTGATAACGTTTTCTACTAAGGGTAAACTTACTAATTGGGACACGTATTACAATAAAAGCTTCTTCAAACGAGTTGCTTCTGAAACAATAACTAATATTGCTAATGCCGCTTTCGACTTTACTACTGAAGGTAAAACCTTTGCGTATAATACTAACGGCTGCTTGGCTTATTTCACAGATGCACAAATAGCCATCTTCACTAGCAAGGGTTGGACATTAACTTAGAGGAGGACTAACATGAAAATAATCAATAAAGATAAATTTATAAAATTGTTAGCCGACGACGGATATAAAATAACTAATGCAGATAGAACTTTCTTCTCCGACTTCATATATTTGGGTAAGAACGATTCGCCAGATAACTATGAAGAAGTCGGTAGAGAGATATGGAAATATTTTATAGAAGACCCTAATCCAGACGTAGTCGAATTACAAGCTCAAACAAAAGACATCAACATGACGATGGATGTAATCATGACTGCCTTGGCTAGTAGTGATGAACAAAGCAATTCTGCTATAGATGTTATACTGCTAGCCATAGATGACATATATGTAATGCTAGAATCACTAATGATGTCTAGAGTGGAGTAAAATAGAAAGGAGAGTGAAAGGAGTGAATAACAATATGGTAGAATTATACGTTGTTATGGTTCAAAGAGGTCTTAAAAAAGTAGAAGAAGTACCTGTTAGATACAGAGAAGACGTTAAAGCTTTATTAGACGCTGTTGAATAATTAAAAAGGGGACCTTCGGGTCCCTGTAAAACAGGAGTGATGTGAATTGAGTAAAATAAGTGAAATGGAACTAATGACATCGATGGTTGAATTGACGAAAGAAACTATAGAGATTACTAAAGATTTACAAACCGCTAGAGATAAATATATGAGAAATCTAACTTATATAGTAGTTGCGTTGATAGCATCATTCACAGTTATATTAATAAGTTTCTATACTTTATATTTTACATCAGATTATTCAGCTGAAATAGAAGCCAGCAACACTAATAGAAATATTAATGAAAATTACAACTACAATTTAGATGCGGAAGGAGGTAACAAATAATGAAATGGTTAAAAAAGTTAGCTGATTGGTTATTCCCTAAACCATCTAAACCAAGTAAAAGTAAATAAGGTGGTGGTCCCATGGATGATAGAGATTACTTGGAATTAAAAGCTAAGTATGACTTACTACAGAGAGATGCCGATTTACTTAAAGATGAAATAAAAGATATTAAAAAACAGATACAAATATTTGGTAAATTAGATACGCAAATGGCTTTGCTGGGTCAAAGCGTAGAACAATTAAGCGGGGTTGTTAAAGATTTAAAAGATAAGATTGACATTAGCACCGCTAAACCAGCTAAAACTATGGACGGGTTGAAGATAACAGCAATAACAGTGATAATAACTTATATAATTACACAAGTGTTAGAACACTTATTTAAATAGGAGGGGTTTATTTATGAAAATTGCAATAAGAGGTGGGCATTGTCCTAAGGTTCCGGGAGCTTCTGGTATATTAAACGAAGTAACTGAAGATAGAAAGGTTAAAAACGCTGTAATAAAATATTTAAAACAATTAGGTCACGAGGTGTATGACGTAACGCCACCTGATAGCATGGCTACATCAAGTGGTGATTTAGCTCATGGAGTTAATGAAGCTAATAGATTAAAAGTTGACGTATTCGCATCAATACACTTCAACGCATTTAACGGCAGTGCTAGTGGAACAGAAGTATGCGTATACAGTCCACACGATTATGGAAAAAGAGTTGTTGATAAATTAGCAGCATTAGGTTTCAAGAATAGAGGACAAAAAACTAGAACTGGTTTATACGAATTAAAAAATACAACTATGAAAGCTATGATTGTAGAAGTATGTTTCGTGGATTCAGCTGAAGACGCTGCGATATATAATAGAGTTGGTTACGATGCTGTTGGTAAAGCTATAGCAGAGGGTATAGTAAATCAAACAGTACCTGCACCTGCACCAGCTCCAAGTGGAAGTTCTGGATATTACAGAGTTGTTTGTGGTTCATTCCAAAATAGAAACGAAGCTGTTGAAAGACAAAACGCGTTAAAGAAAGCAGGTTTCGATTCTTTCCTAGCGTATTACGAAAAATAACGCGAAAATTACAAGTTGTTTTATGAGAGATATATTTAGGAGGGTTTTTATTATGGATAAAAAAGTAAACGAATTAATGGACGAAGAATTAACTATTTTAATGAAAGCATTAGAAGGGGAGCCAACTGATTCTGAGAAATATAAGGAGATTACTGCTAGAATTGAGACATTGAGTAAGGTCGCTAATGAGAGAGCAAAAACAATGAACGATATTGATATCAAGAATAAAGATAGCAAACGTTATTGGATTGACAAAACATTAGACGGTGTTAAATTAGGTGTTGAAATTACTGGTATAGTAGCACCATTATTATTCTACAAGAAATGGATGATGCTTGGATTCAAATGGGAAGAAGAAGGTAGTATCACGTCTCAAACATTTAAACAACTTATAGGTAAATTTAAACCACATAAATAATTCTAGAAAGACTGTGCCCACACGCATGGTCTTTTCATTTTCACCAGTCCGCGAAATTTACATAGACTATTATGAGAGAATAAAATTTAATTTTTTGGAGGTATTATTATGGAAAATTTAAACAATCAATTATTTAACGAGGAAAACGAAATCGTAGAGGTTACATGTTATGAACCAATCGAGAACGAAATCATGGTTACAACTGATTCTATCGAAGAAGAAACTGAATCAAAAGTAAATGGTTTAGCAGTAGCAGGAGCTATAGCTGCGGGAGCAGTATCAGCACTTGTTGCAGGTAGAGCATTATATGGAAGATTTAAGAAAAAGAAAGCTGAGAAAGAATTGGATGTACACAGAAAGAGAGTTATCGAGGAACTTACTAAAACAGGTGAAATCGACGAATATAGTGAAGAAGAACTTGAAGAGATTGCAAGATATAATTATTTCATAACTAAAGAAGGATTAAAACCAATCAATAAACAAAAACAAAAAGAAAAAGAAGCAGAAAAGTAATATCTAAGGGATATGTTCTAACGAGCATGTCCTTTAAGTTTCGCGCTAATTACATGTGCTATTATGAGAAAGGGGAGTGTATAATTATGAAAAAAATATCAATTAAAGCTTTAGGAGTAGCGTGTACTATAATTGGGGCAGGATTAACATTACTGCAACAAAAAGTAGACAGAGAAAACTTAAAGGATACAGTTGAGAAAGAAGTTCAAAAGCAATTAACACAAAACAATCAATAACCAAACAGGGGCTTATTCATAGCCTCTTTTGTTTCACGGAGGGTATTATGACGGAAGATGCTAAATATTTGATTGACTTATTTACAAAACAATACAACATGTTTATGGAAGGTATGAAAGATAAACGATTACGCAGAGATAAATTTGATAGATATTCTTACAGTTCACATGCGATAAAACTATTATTAAACGATATAGACGAATGTACTAGTTATAAGGACGTATCCTTAATAAGACAATTGGTGAGATTGCACGCGGAAATGTATGTCTCGTTTATACATCAAGCAACCAAAAATAATCGCGAACCACGCAAAAGTTTCGTAGTTGCGTATAAGGCAATGAAGTATTTTTATAATTTAACGGAGGTATATATAGAATGAAAACCAATATAATTAATAAAATAGTAAAAGCGACTAAAAGTCATAGTGCTGATATTTTAATAGGTACTGGTGTAGCAAGTATGATAGCTAGTACAGTGTTAGCGGTTAAGGCAACACCGAAAGCAATGGATAATATAGAAGATAAAAAAGCTGAGAAAGGCGTTACAAAGCTTACTACAAAAGAGACTGTTCAAGCTGGCTGGAAACCATATATACCCGCATTCATTTCTGGCGCAGTTGGCGTTGGTTGTATAATAGCGGGTACCGGACAAAACAAGAAACATCAAGCCGCTTTAGCAGCAGTATATTCTATGTCTGAGAATACTCTTAGAAGATATAAGGATGAAGTGAAGAAACAATTCGGCGAAGAGAAAGCAAAGGAAATAGATAAGAAAGTTGTGCAGGCAAAAATGAAAGAAAGACCGGTTATAGTCGATGCCGACGATAGTATGTTCGTACAACAAACCGGACATGGACAGACGTTATGCTACGACTCGTTATCTGGAAGATATTTCAGGTCATCGATTAATGCTATAGACAGAGCTGTTAATAATATAAATAAGAGTTTGATGAATGAGCATTATGTTACAGTTAACGAATTATATAATGAAATAGGACTTGAGACAATAGGTGCGGGAAGCTTAATCGGTTGGCGAGCAGATAAAGATATGTGTGATATTCATTATGATACTGAGATGGATGAAAATGGAGCGCCATATGTAGTTTTATATTATAGAAACAGACCAGAACCTCTATACTCTCAATATTAATCCGCGAAAATTACAACGTGTATTATGAGAGATTATATATTTAAATCGGAGGTACTTATTATGAATAAAAAAGTTAAAATTACTTTAGGAATCTTAGGAGGAGTAGTTGCATCTAGTTGCTTAATAGCATTGGGATACAATATACACATGAAGAAGAAACAAAAAGTAAAAGAAGACAAACATTCATATTCATGTGAAATTCATTTAATTAGATAATCATTAGAGAGGTGTTCTTTACAGAGCATCTTCTCTTTTCGTTTTAGGAGGGATTGTTGTGGAAAATTATACAGGTAATTCTATCAAGTCTAGAGAGGCTGAAGAATCGAAAAAAGAAGAAAAAAAAGTGGAGAAAGTAGTTAAAGGTAAGGTTAAAGTTAAACAAAAAGGTGAGTTATATAAAATAGCATCATCTATAGTTTGTGACGAGGTATCTTCGATAAAAGAATATATAATCTACGATGTTATAATACCAGCGATAAGAGATACTATATCTGACGTTATCATAGGTAGTGTAAATATGTTATTCCACGGAGACGCGAAGGCAGGAAGAAAGGGTAAGGGTACTAATGCATCTAGAGTATCATATAGGTCATTCTATGACGATAGAAGAGATAGACGTGATAGGGATAGAGACGACCGTAGAGAAGTTATACAATCTTATGATGATGTTGCTTTAGAAAGTAAAGCGGATGCAGAAGAAGTATTAGATAGACTAGATGAAATGATAGACCAATATGGTATAGCAACTGTAGCAGACTTATTTGAAATGGTTGGTCAAAGCGGAAATGGATATACTGATAGAAACTATGGATGGACTAGTTTAAGGACTGCTACTATATTCAGAGACAGACATGGTGATTACAGATTTAAATTACCAAGAGCTTGTCCAATTAAATAGGAGGGATATTTATGCCAGAAAGACGTATAACTATAAACGACGACGATACGGTATTATATAATGGACACGGGGACGTAATACACAGCCCCAACCATTATAAAGGTAAAAACGGATTAGAATCAATAGAAGTTATAGAAAATTTTACAGACAACTTAGACGGCTACGAAGGATTTTGTACAGGCAACGTCATTAAGTACATCTGCAGATGGAAGAAAAAAAATGGCATTGAGGATTTGAAAAAAGCTAAGCAATATATCGATATGTTAATAAAATATGAAGGAGACAGATAATTATGGATATGAAAAAAGTATTATCAACTGTTAAATATTTTGGAAAGAAATATGCACCTGAGATATTATTAGGAACTGCAGCTGTAGCTGGTACAGCATGTGTTGTTACATCATGTAGAGCTACTTTAAAAGCTAAGAAGAGCTGGGAAGCACATCAAGAAAGAAAA